>MDTD01137795.1_pt1 | contig 30255 bp, 17 predicted proteins | sample 811221 | NCBI WGS metagenome assembly MDTD01 (sample SAMN05326646, study PRJNA326480) | marine metagenome | isolation source: seawater | place: Pacific Ocean: South West | collected 2011 | reverse complement strand
TTTTTGAGAAAATATGTGACCTTGTAGCTTTTTTAACTGATATTCCTGCCATTATACTGCTCCTTACGATCTTGCTTTGTAATCTATGGTAATCTCAGGCTTTAAGACTTCGACATTGGCCGGTCCTTCTACAAACTCTAATATGTCATCTTTTAAAGCACCACCAGAATCGAAGGCAGGAGAAGATGACGATATAGAAGTTGGTGATAGTTCCGGAACTTCCACTGCCAGGATATAGTCAAACATTCCCTTGGCTAAAACTGTTCTTGCCATATGAAGGGTGTCAATTGTTTCTCCAGCCCCTTCGGTGAATTTAAATTGATTGAAGCCATCCTTGAACATCAAAGAGGGTGAAAGTATTTCTGCAATCATTAAAAGCTGATCGTTTACTTTAGGAGGAAGTATAACTGGGTTTGCAAATTCATCCTGTGTTATCCCGGGGGTGAGCAAGTCATTAAATGTGTCACCAAACCTTAGATTAGTGTAGAAAGGAAGTTTACTGACATCAGGATTATTTGTCAGATTTGGGTCTGCTTGCTCTTCAAAGAGAAGGTGAAAGTTTTCCGTCTGAGGTGAAGGATCATTTGCAAAAAGAACTGCAAGCTGTGTACTCTTAGAAAATTCTCTAATAGTTTTTTTGTTAAAAACAGACTGTTTTCCTAAAACCAACCGCTTTTCTGACATTGTTAAGTTTGTTGCCTTTTCAAAGATAAATTTTAAGATCTCAGAAATAATTGTTTTCTTTAAAGACTCGAGCATTCTTTCACCTTCATCTTCGCTCGATTGGGCCATCTCATCGATGACGGCTGAGCCCGCAAACCTGTGTTGAAAGTCAACATCGTGAGTGACGTTAGTCTCGACGCCGTCGCCACTGGTGGTTATCGTAAAAGAAGATGTGTCTCCGATTTCCGAAAGTGATGTGTCATACCACAAGCAATTTTTAGTCAATTCATCTAAGTTTTCTGCTGTTAGAGCTGCTGCAGCTATTTCTGATCTGTCTGTGGCGAATCTTAATTGTACACTTTGGTCTTCTTCAACTCCGTCATATCTTAACTCAGTTTTCACCCCATTCTTTCTTGCATAGGAAATTTTCATTGTAGTTGAGCCGAACGGAGCATAATCGTTAGACACATTAAAGTGAACTCCGTTCGGAACAGATGCTGCTTGTATTTTTGACTTTAAAACAACGTCGGGAGGCACACCTAAGAATAAAAATTTAGTTGGTGTGTTGACGTCAGTTTTCTTATCAATAAAAGTTTTCAGCCACATTTTTGCAGCTATAAACATACCATGTGGCTCATCGTCTTCGACAAAGAAGTTTTTGCTAGCACTATCAGATTTTAGTGACTTTTGTATAGTTTTTCTTCGGTCATTTACTCTATGAAAAGCAAGCTGTGCTTGACGCTGTGTAAGGTTGTCAAGTATACTTCCGAAAGAAGCTTCTCGTATTTCTTGATACTTTTCGCTGCTGGGTGACTTTATACCTGTTCCTATAAGATCATTCAAAAAGTTTGTTATGACATTATTGCTATAATCGTACTGAAGATTAGCATTTTGGAAACCAAGCTGCCTGTGAGCTTGAAAAACTTCGGTCCTATAAGCTGTGATTATCCTTTCCAGCATATTCAAATATTCATAGCATATATTGTGCTCTTGCTTAAGATAGTAGACTAATTTTCCAACATTATTTAAGGCGCCGGAACCGTTTCCTGCAGGGTTTTCTCCGAAAAGTGTACCTCCGAAGAAGCCCAATCTTTTACGTAGGTCAGGTTGCAGAAATTCTCGATCGACCCCGGAGCCTATTTGGACTTCACCAACATTAATTTGATCTTCAAGTTCTTGCATCCAGTCCATGCCAGATTGAGGTGCATAAATGTTTTGGGAAATTCTGCCAGCAAAGTCGTATATTTTATTCGATTCTAGTTGAAGAATTGCATTTTGCTCTGGGTGAGAATGCTCACTTATCAATCCCTCTAAGATATTACACATCTCCTGAATTGTAATTCCTTTGTGTGGCCCAACGTCTTGAACAGTCGGTATAATGTTGCCCCAAGATCTAACTCTTGACTTTATAGTGACGTAGACAGGCTCATATAACATGGTCGGACCATAGCCTGGGAGGTTCCCGCCATAGTTGGTGCTATCTTCATTCAGACCACGATATTTGACGTTTGAATTTGCTGAAGGCGTATTCCACATGTTCTGTTTGTTCTTTTTAAATAAGGCAAAGTCTGCAATTACGAGGCCGCTTAAAATCTCAGAAACAGCGTCAAAAACTAGGGCTGTCAATAAACCTCGATCAAATTTTCCATTCAAAGTAAGACCAGCATTGTCTTCGAGGCCATTCATAGGCAACTCAACAGTCGATACTCCGCCTGCATAATCAACGTTATATCTGATGCCGTAAAATTCTAGCGATCCACCACTATTAAAAAAGTCTGTAGCTCCACCTTCTTGCGCTTGTCCGTCTGTAAATCTTTGCGTCTGATGTTGGTTTAAAGTAAGCTGTGCCAAGCTGTCTATTTTGTTAACTGCATTAAGTACTTTGTCATAGACATCAAGTATGTTCAAAAAGTTACCTGGAGCGGCTGCTTCAGCAGGGTTGAAAGCAAGGTGATTTAGGCCTTTGTTTGAGCCACAAAGGTAGGAAAGCATACGAGTCATATTGCTGACGTCATCCATAAATGAATCACGTGAAGGACCTTGTCCTATAGAGAATGCTCCAGTGACAGCATCACCAGTGTCATTCATGAATGCACCGAGGGCGATATCAGAGTTTAATGATTCAAATTTGTTTGACGAAATATTATGCTGAGTATTTGAGCTAAATCCTCTCATTATATCATAAATTCTTTCTATGTGAGCATCTCTAGTTGCTGGATGCCCTAAAATTTGTGCTTCTTCATAAATCTCTTTAGCAGTTTCTACGTGATAAGTTATAGCCTCTGGCATTTTTCCAAAACCGAAGCCTGCACCGTTCATTTGGGTCAGAATCATATCACCTGCATCGTTGTTGTGCGCATCTGTGTCTACATGGCTAGAAAAAGACTTTCTTTGAGCATCTCTAATTGCTATCATCTCTAGCATAAACTTTCTTAACTCTCTTCTTTTTTGTGCTGAAGACTGATCATTTCCGTGGCCACGATTGTTAGATTTAAGCATTCCAACTAGCTGGTAGAAGTTTGGTCGTGCGTTGCCAGCGGTGAGGTTCTTGCCGGTTCCGTTTTCACCAATAGCTGCCTTAATAATAGCATGTGCACACTCAAGCATTATCTTGTGAACTTCTCTTGGGTTAAGTTGCTGATCAGGGTTGTTGTTTCTGTCAGTGCACTTTAGCATTTTAACAGCCTGTTTTGCGCTTCTAAAGACGTTAACACAAGATGCACCTGCCAAGTAAGACTGCATAAGTGGCGCCGGATCAACTGGATTTTGTCTCAGTGGTGTCCAAAGAGCTACATCGCTGGTCACAGTAAGGTCTGGGAGCGGTGTGGTGTGTGTTTCAAAAAGCCAGTAATGGCTATTGCCAGTCCTTTGCACAATAGATCCATTGTTGAAAGCTGTGTTGCTGATATCGATTCCGTTTTGCTTTAATTGCTCTTGAATGAATTGAAAAGCATCGCCATCTTGTAAGGCATATCCTTGCCCTTCGTTGTTTTTGTACAATAGTATCCCACCAAGCTTTCGGCCGGTAGCTGGATTAAAAGTCAAATTGTCAAAATTGTCGGTGTCTAAGGAAGAAATTTTATTTAATCCTGTAAAAGCTGAGCCTTTTGCTTCACCTTTTTTAGGCTCCAGGTCTAAGACGAATGGCCCGTTACCGGTGCCTTCGACGAGCGCATCAATTTCTTGATGTGCGAGTAAACCATCAGTCCCCCCTGAATCTAGCAATTCGTTGGCAATAATTGTAGAAATATACATCGATCGATCTAAATAGCCAATCGAAGGGTCGATAGATAAAAAGACTTTGGTCCCTGGGTGTTTTTGGGATGGAGCTCCTGGGTAGCCGTTGTTGTTGTTGTCTATTCCCAAGCCGTAGCTTGGAGATGTCCGGACGGAGTGACCTGTATAAGGTATTGTTTGATTTGAGCCATTAATCTGATAGCCTATATCAACTAGACGATCAAAGTTAGGCATTGTTTGACCAATGTCAAAAGAGCTGTCTGAAATGTTTCTTGTGACATTGCCTATTCTAAAAGCTGTCCATGGAGATACTCCAAAGTCTATGCAAGCTCCAAAATCTTTGATTAGTCTGGCCATGGTCACTGAAATTAATTGATTTTCAACTGTATCTCTAGAAGTCATACTAAGACGACTTAATTTTCCATAAAAATCAAAATTTCTATTTAAAAAGTCAGCCAACACGTTGTCATTGCTGATGTCTGCATAGGCACCACCGGTAAATGAGGTGTTACTGATATCTGAGTCGTTCTCAAATATGTCATGGGGCGGGATATTTGGAGTGACCCTGTTAAGCTCTGCTTCTACTGATGCTCTAGCAACAGCGTATCTAAACTGATTAAAGCATGGATCCTGTGCACTCAAGTAGTCCTTGTACCCAGAATGAGCAGTTGCCATCATGACACCTGATTTAGTGCTATTAAATCCCTGCTGGGTAGAGAGGTTTTCAGAAGCAAAGTTGTCTGCAGAGGCTAAGAGAGAGTTTTTGCAAACGCCTAATATCAACCTTTCGTATGCTCTTGCAGCTATGAGTAACCTTCTTATCTGCGTGTCTATCTTTTGATCACTCAGTTGAAACTCAGTCCCTCCGGTTCCGTGCTTTGCTGCAATTTTTTTCCAAAATGTCCATAATTTTGTCATTTGAGAAGCGTCAGGAGCACCTGGAATTCCATCGCTTAAGGAAGCTGCGGAGAGCTTTTTAACAAGATCTTCAAAAAAACCAGCTTCGGAACTTACAGACATGTCTAAAAATTCGTGCATGTTTCTTCTAATTTCTTCATCCACACACTTTTCAAAGACACGTACATCTAAAAGATTAATCAAGTCTTTCGCTGTCTCTGAAGTAAACTCGCAAGATGCGACAGGAGTTATAAGTGTTGGAGAAATTTTTGAGCCGTCACCCTCCTGTTGCTGTTTTCGGACTGTTGACGGCCATTCAGAAATATCTAAAATAGAAGTTACATCAAGTTGTTCAGTTTTTTGATACTCTTCACCGAATATTCCGTTTTGTGCGTCGATGTACGCAGACGACAGTGAACTTCTTATTATATCACCTGAATTTGTGTTGCTTGATTTTACGCTCATTATGCTTTCCTAAAAAATCTTTCCAAAGTCTGTTGAACTACTCTTACCGTGTGTGTGGCCACCTGAAATTTTCCCCCCTCCGGAGGACTGTCCGTATGCTGTAGAAGAACTGTCTTTAATTTCTTCTTCTGGGAGTGCGGATGACACTTTATTATAAATAGCAGATGAGCTCTGTGCACCAAACCCAAGCGCATTAGTAAAGGGCACAACAAAATACTCCTTTGATCCTACTTCGCTTATGTATAAGTCATCATAACAATAATAAAAACTTTGTTTTGGATTTGCAGTTATTGCCGTCAACAAGTTAGCATTTCCCTGGTACTTGCAGTAGACAAGGAACATGTGTGTATTGGCCTGGCCAGATTCAGTGACTTCCCACACGAGTTTTACTGTTTCAGCGGCGCCGGTGCTAGCTATAACACCCATAAAGTTCTTTATGATATCTTGAGAAGACTTTGCTGTAGACGTCGGGTCATAGTCTCTTACGTAGGTCTTTCCTGTATCATTCTGTTTTATGAGATCCAGAACTGTTGCACTAGCAAGAGACTTATTGTCTAAGATCACACCTGTAAGCTCTGCTGTTAAGTTTTTAAACTTCTTGGCACTTACCTTAAAAACTTCGTCTCCGGAGACTAGCTTTTCGCTTTTCAAGGTTGACTGAACAAAGTTTATTAGAGTCTCAGGAGAAATTGCACAAAGGCTAAAAATATACCTGTAATTATCAAACGGGCTTATTGCTGTCGTGTCGACAAAAGTATTGTTAACGTTGGCTGTGCCTAAAAAAGACTTTTCTCCGGTCACTAAGTTAATTTTTTCAACCATAAAAACAGGTATTAGTGTCTCATATGCAGTCTTGGCTTCCTTTACTTCTTCGCTGTAAACATCTTCTAGTTGTATGGATTTGAGAAGGTCGATTACTTCGTCGATGGTGTTGGTACCCTTATTTCTTGTCGCTTTAATGTTAAACTCAATATTTCCTTTTAGACCATAATGATTCTCAACAATTGCGTCACTTATATCAAAAGTGTACTCTGAAAGTCTTTTTTGAGGTTTTCTTTTAATTTTTGCGTCGCGAGCAGCTATAAATGATGTGGCTATTCTTAGGCCTTGCTCTTCTTCACAAACGTCAAAAGTCATTTCATTACTCTGAAAAGACGTCTTCTTTTGATAAACTGGACGAATTGGTTCAAGACAATTAACAATAGCAAAATATCTATATGTCTTGCCTGGAATTACTTCTGTGTCTATAAAGTCTGCAGAATTCGTCTTCGCAACTTGGGCAACTGTGGTGAACCTGTCTGGTGAGGTTTTGCTTGCAAAGAGAGATTCTCTAACAATGTCGCAAGAAATAAAATTATCTGGAAACTTTGAAGCTTCGACTAAAATTCCGTCATCAACATTGTAACATACTATTGTAACGTTATCTACGTTTCCACTAGAAGTTTCTGGTAACAATATGTTGCTTTTTGTTGTAGGCATCAATACAATTGTAGAAGATGGTCCAGAAGCTGCTTGTGACAAAGGAGAAGATATGACCTGTGTTGTCAAAGGAAATACGTTGTGTAAACTTGTAAAGTCTATGTGCTTCTTGCTTACTTTTGGCCCAAAAACTACAGTTCTCTCTGGGCCTTGCGAGAATTGTTCGTTCAAAGGATTAAAATATTTTAAGAAAACACTAACTTCGCTGGTTACAGGGTCACCTTTATCTATTTCAATTCTTAAAGTTCCGGGGACATTAGCTATAACACGCATTTTCGGCATTGCTTTAGGGGTCATTATCTCTTTAAACTTTTGTGAATAGTCTGCAGTGTACGTTCTTTTGATAGGTTCAATTTGCGCTGACCGTTTTTGTGCGTCGCTGAGGATCGGTTCCAAATAGAAAGACGTGGGTGTTGTTGGCTTTGAAATATTAAAAGGTAGAATCACATCTCTTTCAGAAACAAATGTATCGGCTGTGTATTTGACTATTTGCCCGATTGATAAATTTTGCTTTCTTGCCTGTTCTTTATCCATCAGAGCTTTAACTGTGAGGGATTTATTATCATTGTTTACAGTTTCAGCCAGAACTTCTGCTCTTAATTCACTTAAAGTTATTTTTTCATTTATGTCGGACAAATCATATACTATCGTGTTATTTTTTCCGGTCAGATTGCAAGTTGCAAGCATTCTAGAAGGAAGATTGTGAGATGGATTGTTGAGGCCGCTAAGAACCGCGTCTATGGGTGGGCCTAGTCCTTTAAGACCGTGTCTGACTGCTTGGGTCGCGGATCCGTTTACATTTGCTTGTGTGTTTTTTAATGCATTTTTTAACTCAGTAATAGAAGCAACTCCGTCTCTATTAGCATCACTTAAAGTTGTAATTTTGTATCTGAGCTTTCTTAAAGAATCCGCGAGGGCTTTTTTGTCACCTTCTCCTATCGACATCAGTTCAGGAAAGTCATCTCTAAAAAAAATAGGAATTCTGCAGGCTTCTTCTCCTCGATCATCTGTTACAACAAGGTTAATTCCTTCAACCCTCGTCTGTATCAACTTATCTACACTTACTACTACTCTAAACCTGTACTTGCACGCCATTTCTTCAATTCTAAGAGAGTTATTTGTTTTGTCAATAACAAGATCTTTTAGTGTAAATGGAACAACTTCTCTTCCCTTTTGAGACTCTTTACAAAAGTCTCCTAATTCTATGGTACTGCTTCCTTCATAAATTAATGCCATTATTCCATCACCACTGTAAAAATGTTCATAAAAGTGTGTGTATCAGACGAGTCTTTGATAATTTTCCCTACAAAATAAACCTGTATGCCGGGTGAGTCTAAATCATCATCTTCAAAGTGTCCGTAGTCTATAACAGACAGCTTTTCGACACCTTCATCTGAAAACTCAAACACCTGAGCTATAAAATTATTTTCTCTAGATGTATCATCAAACTCTATCTTTATGTTCTGTCTATTAATTAGGCCTAGCCCTTCTTTTAGATTTTTTGCAGACGCATTGTCCAGAACTTGAGGAGTAGATGCTAATTCCGGATATTTTCCTAAGACACTTCCAGGCGTCTTCTGGTTTGGAAGGGGCACATTTCTCGGAGGCAAAAACTTAAAATTTGGTAAGTGCTGAAACCTTGGGTCTGAAAACATGCTGGGAGAGTTATCAATGCTGACAACGCCGTCTCTAGTAGAGTCACCTGGGGTAATATCTTTTAAAAAGTCTCCTCCGCCGCGGTCGTTTTCTACTGTCGAGTCAGCGATTACAAAACTAGCAGTATGTGCATTGACTACAAAACCTGACTTGTCAGAAAAGAAGTCTTTAGTTCCTAAAATTTTCTGATCTCTCCAGTGACTAGCTAGACCTCTCGTTAAAAGTCTAGCATTGTCAACTATTTCGCTTCCTGAAAATGTTGTGGTCACGCCTACCGGACCTACTTTTTGAAAAGTTCCTGATGCGAACTCTTTTCCGGAGATTTGAAGATTTCCTACTCGAAAAGGGTTCATTACGTGACCGTCTTCAAGCTCAGGAACTATTATGTCTTGTTGTCTTTCTGATGCTTCAAAGTACAATCTATTAGATGCGTCCTCAGCCACACCCTCAGACCCTGAAGCTTGATAAAAAGTATGTCTATCAGTAAGTGTCGCGAATTCTATTCTCATTCTACCAGAAGACATTTGCTGTCGACCCATCTTTGTTATGATAAAATCGATCATTCTTTCTTTATTATTTAAGATACCTGACATTTTGTTCCAATATGATGATTGCTAAATTACTAACATACTCTTAATTATTATGCCTCTGTGTACACACAAGTTAGATTTGCAGACAACCTTACATTACCAGCACTTCGGGCATTGCTAATTGAAGTCCAGCCGGTGGCGTTTGCTACTGTCCAGCATATAATGAAGTAAGGCTGATCTTGAACAATATCTATAAATTGTGTTCCTCCACCAGCCGATCCTGATAGCTGTATCACAACAGGCGCTGAAGATGTCATTTCCATCCCTCTGTCGGTGCCTGTAAGTGGCCCAAAGACAAATTTATCAAGTAGTGATATTTTTGGATTGGCAGATATGCCGTCTAAAAAAGGTTCACTAATTGTATAAAGTCCAGCTTGAAAATATGCTTCTCCGGAAGAGACTGTGTTAGAGTTTCGATGCTCTAAAAGCCCTGTGATTGACTTTATTTTTCCATTTCTTCTTGGCACGAAAAATGGAGCGGATTGCATGATCGAATTGCTAAAGCAGGAGTCTGTGGTGACGTCCTGGAGTGTGCTCGGAAATCTATACTCAACTGCGCCGTCTTCGTGGGTTTGAAGCCAATTTACTCCAGAAAAGCTGTTATCAAAGTTGACAGCTTGCTGATGTGATATGGATGTATCAGTATTGAAAACAGCAATTTTGTCTAAGGTTTGATTAAGCTGTGCAGCTTCAGAAACAGCCCCTTCGCCCCCTAGGTCGCTTATTAAAGGCACAACTGTGTCTCCTTGAACTGATGCTGGTGGTAAGTGTTGAGTCGGGGTGAAAGAAACTGCAAATGTAAATTCTAAGTCACTTGTCGAAGAAGACCCCTGTTGGCCTGGTTTGACTGCGACTACTGTAATAGAGTCAGAAGCTACTTGAACCTCAGAAGCTTCTGAAACTCCTACTGTAATTGTTACGGGTGTCGCAAAATAAGAACTAGGCATGGATATGCTATTTTTCGTATCTTGATTGGCGCCGGTGCCATCTGTAAATTGAATTTCATCAGAAAAGAAAGTATTGCCGTTGGTGAATTTAAAAAATCCATTGGTAAAGTTTTGAGAAGTTGCTGTCAAGCCAATACTAGAGGGAGACGGATTACTTCCGGCTGCATCGTAATTTATTATGTAGGCAGTAGACTCCAAATTTACAGAGTTCGCAGCTGTTCCGTCTGTTCCGTCTTGCCCCGGCTTAATACAAGCGATAGTGACCGTATCAGTTGCAATCTCATTTTGGTCGCCTTCTGCGACACCTACAGACATATCAAAACCGGACGCTGAAAAGGAAGAAGGAGATGTAAAAGTCGCGGTGTCTCCATTGGCTGAAGTTCCGTCTGTGTAACTTCCTTCGTCAGAAAAAGCACCACCTCCACCGGTGAATTTAAAAAATCCATTGGTAAAGTTTTGAGAAGTTGCTGTCAAAGTCACAGAGCTTGGGCTTGGATTACTTCCGGCTGCATCGTAAGATATTATTGTTGAGCTTGCTTTAAGAGATACAACTTTAGCAGTAGCACCAGCGGCACCTGGTTTTACTGCTGCTATTGTAACTGTATCGGTCGCGACTTCATTTTGGTCGCCTTCTGCGACACCTACTGACATATTATAACCTGCGGCTGAGTAATCAGCAGGAGAAGTAAATGTTGCTGTGTCTTGATTAGCAGAAGCACCGTCTGTGTAACTTCCTTCATCCGTAAAGGCGCTTCCTCCTCCTGTAAATTTAAAGAAGCCGTTTGTAAAGTTTTGAGAAACAGCAGTCAAAGTTATGGAACCCGGGGAGGGATTTCGTCCGTTTTCGTCATATGTTATGATCGTTGAGGATGCTCTAAGAGAAACAACTTTTGAGTCATTTCCGTTAGTACCGGGAGCACCTGTTAACCCTTGAATGCCTTGTATGCCTTGTATACCTTGTATACCTTGTATACCTGGCGGGCCTTGCGTACCTGTAAAGGGTTGTCCGTTAGAGAGATATCTTCTTGCATTTACTGTGCCGTCAAAGGAGGCACTTCCAAAGCACTTCATTCCATTTGAAAACTTTGCATCGTTCAACCCTACTGTCAGCCCGTTAGGAAAAATGACATTTGTGACCTCTTGCTTAGTTTTGTTTCTAACTGTAAGCATGTCAATATTTTTTATATCAGACTTTTTCTTTTTCTTGCCTGAACCTGCCATGATTACTCCTACGAATCTCCGTCAAGAATTTGGTCGACTTTTTCTTCGAGTGTTGTAACATCAGTCATGTCTGGGGGTGGGTCTACTAAGACGTTCCTGTCTAGTGACTTTCCGTCAATGTAAGGTACTGATGACGTTGCAAAATGTGATAAGTTTTGTGAATTTGTGTCTAGTGGGTCTATGTTTGAGTCACCTCCCCGGGAGACAAAGACTATCTTTACGGGTGACTCTAAAGTCTCTGGCTGTATTTCTCCTTGCTCAAAAGCAAGCTTATACTTTCCGTTTTGACAAGCAGCTTCAACAGGTGTCTCCATCATATCTCTAAATTGACCGTACTTATTTCTTCTAAAAGTGTATCTCGGTGGTGTAGCATCAGTATTCATAATACCGTACTTAAACCCGCGGAGATCGGGAACTACTCCTCCTCCGCCGCCGAGCTTCAGAAGTGGTTTGACAGGAAATTGATAACCACCGCAATACCCATTCCCACCTCCTAAGTTTGGGTTGCCGAAAATATTTATTTTAGGCATTGCATAAAGCAAAGACTGAAGTGCTTTTGCTGAGTCTGAAGTTTGAGTTCTTAATGACGGTGGAGCTAATGCTGGCTCTTTGCTTAGTTCGAGGTTAAACTTGCTGTTAGTACCTAATGCCTCATTGATAGAGCCTGAGAAAATCATTAACTGAGTCTCTTCTACGTGAGGTGGACCCATGTCGATAGCTAAGCTAAAAGCTGGTGAATTAAAAAGTATTCCGCCTCCAGGAGGAGAAAATGGTGACAAGTTTACTTGAGGAGTTTTCTGTATATTAAACTCTTTAATATTACATACACCCAAAGAACCTAACAAGAGCCTGGACTTATTTTTAACAACTTGACCAAACCCTAAGTTTGTACTTACTTTTAGTTGTGGCTTCGGCGATAGTTCTAAAAAGTTTCTTCTAAATGAGTCTCCGCCTAAAGTCCTCGATCCTGTTATAAAAGAAGGTCGAAAACCTGAAGCGGTTGAGTTTGAACCTGTTACTTTTGCTGAGCCCATTATGGCCTGCATAAAGAACCAAGCAGGTGGTTGCAGTGTGTCGGAAAACTTTGCAGACTGATCGGCTATATGTATATTTCTAGACATTGACCCTGTAGGCCCAGCGTCTCCTCTTACAATAGATCCTCTTCTTCCTCTTACACCTGTTATGATGTTTCCATCTTTGTCTTTTCCAATCATCTTACCTAACATAAGAGAATCAAAAATAGACCCACTTAGCATATCTAAAGGTTCAACATCAAACTCATCCACGTCAGTAGACCCAAATATTGCCTCATGAATCGAATAAGATGTAAGCGGCTGACTTAGAGAGTCATGAAACTCTTTTGAGTCCCTTACCAAAGATCCGTAAAGCGTTATTTTCATTTTTGATATCATGTCAACAACGTCTTCACCAGAAACTGACTCGTTTGTGTGAGCTGCTGGGTGTGTCTGCCACCCGAAGATTAAATTATCTGTAGGTAATAACACATAAGGACTAATCTTTGAGTTTTCAGTTCTGATAGGGATTTCAGGCATGTTGGTGGCAGAATTGGATGTTCCCGTAAACTCTGTTGAAATGTCAGCATGATCCAGCGCTACGGAGAGTTGACGACCTGAGGCATCTCCTTTTAAGTTGGCGCCTCCAAAACGATTGGCTTCGACTGTTAAAAGGCTGTTGTCACCAAAAGGAGATTCAAAAGAATTATTAGCAGATGTCCTTCTTATTCGTCCGTAGGACAAGACATCGTTAGAAAGACCTAGCCTCGGAAAACAGTCAAAAGAAGAAGTTACTGAAATCCCTCTGCTTGTCTTGTTAGCACTACTGAATCTGATAACTTTTGCAAAGTTGGATTCAAGCTCATCAATATCTTCTTGATTTGCATGAGTGAAAATTTTGTGATCATTTGGTAATGTTAAAATCTTTGAGTAGGCAACTAATTCTCGATTCCCCTTAGTAAGAATAGGATTCTGCTTCATGTTCACTTCATTAGAGGAATTTCTTACTTGTTGAAACATTGTAAAGCGATCTTCTGTATGAGGATCATCAGGGTTAGATTTCTGAGCCAGCATAAAAAAGGCGCGCCCCGCGAATGCTGAGTTAGCAGTTATGGTCCCCCTTATACCTAAACGACCTTCAATCTCCACTTTTGCTTTTTCCAGTAGAAAAGGTGACGAGATATGATCAGACATCTTATAACACTGAGAACTTGTTGCATTATACTGAGATGCAAAAGGAAAGCCAAAACTAGAAATAGGCTCTAGCGTCATTCTATTTAACTGAATTCTTCTTTTTATAGTCTCAGGATTGGTAACGCCAGAAAATGTAAATCCGTCCAAGGTGATGTCGTGAAGAGCAAAACCTTTTGTCGATTGGTGTCGATCTGCTCGAGCATGACTAAAAACATCAAATACAGGCGGTTCTAGCATTTCCCATCGATTGTCTTTGCTGTTCCAGTAAGACATTCCACTGCCTGATGTGTTTGCTATTGTAGGGTGAATCAACCCCTTAGACCCCGTGGAAAAGAACATCAGGGTTCCATAGCCATCGTTGTTTGAGCTTTTGAGTTCGAAAGTTATGTTTGTCTTAGACCTTGTAGGCCCTTCAAAACCAGGTAAAATTTTGTGACTAGTGCCGGAAAGAAAGAAATTAGTGTAAGCGTCTTGATCAACTCTAGACTCATCAAAGGGCGCAATTTTCTGAACTTCACCGGGCAATATTACACCGTAGTCTGATACGCCTGGCACAGCTTTTCGAAATGATGTTATATCGGGTAAAAGATTAGGTGTAGGTATTAATAAGTTGTTTTGACTATGTCGAGACTTAGGTGCTATCCCAAGTGAAGATCTTGTTTCTCCTACAAGATGTGGTTGTCTGGAGTCAAAATGCTTAACAGATATAACCCCCTCTTGCATAGAATGTATTTTTACTATCGAGACTTTTCCTGTGTCTCGGACAAGTGCAGGTTCGTGTCTCTCTAATATAATAGAGTTTTTTACCTTACGAGCTGTTAAATTTAGCTCGCCCTTTAATTCATTTATTTTTTTAACGAGAGAAAATGCATAGAAATTTTTGCTAAAAAATTGTGCTGGATCTTTAGTATTAATTCTAACAGCTATATCGTTAGCAGATAAAGCCGGTGAATAGTCAGCGGTGTTGTGAAGAAATCCGGCCCCTACTGAATCGCCTGGCAAGAACTGAAATGCTTTTTTATAATTGCCATCACTAGATGAAAGGCCGATTGCTGCTCCTAAAATAAGCTCTGGGCTTCCGATTAAATTTATTTCGGCAATTGCAAAAGGGCTCAAAAACTCAACAGTGTCTTGATCATTATAAGGCTTTAATTTTTTTCTTAATAGTTCTGTGTCCCCTGTTCTAGCATTGACAGGATATCTTCCGGGCTTGGAGTCGTCATCATGTAAAATTGTTCTAGGTGGATTTGTTAAATAGCCCGATCTCCAATGAGATGTTACTAATGGGTAGCTGTACAGGGTTCCAATTTCGTCCGCAGAAAGCTCTTTGTTCCAGACAGCTGCCTCCAAAAGTCTGGCTTTTAAGTCATAGTCGTTGTGTTCGGGGTCGATTCCAGCTACACTAAACATCGTGGACGTGTCATCAACCAGGCCAGAATAGGAACCAACGCTAGAATCGGTCAGGTTTGATGTTATTTGTGAACCATTAACGTATATCTTAATCCCTGCAACTGTTTCTGAGCCACTATAAGTAAAAGCTATATGGTACCACTTATTTGCCTTTAAAGTCCCACCAGCATCAGGCTGGGTTGCTTGTCGTTGTATTCTGATTGAGCCGTTGTTTGCACCAAAAAGTGTTACTTGAGGTTTTCCTTGGTCGATTGAAAATCTCCAGACATCGGATCCGGAGTGGCCACCGATAGCTCCTCCAAACTTTCCAAAGATCACACCATGCTCATTCAAGCTAAAGTGTTCTACAGATAGTTTGACCCAAGCAGCACCAGAAAAGGGAATGTCTTGTCCTCCTAAGTTGAAGAAAAAGTCAGATCCTGGAACAGCATCAACCGGGTGACTTAAAACGTCTTTACTAAAATCTGAGCTTTTTCTTGGGAATCCTAGCGGAGCTGTGTGAAAGTCATTTTCATATTTAATGTTTTGAGGGTCTGGATGGTCAGTTCTCCAATTGGCATCGTTAGACTCGTCAGGGTCAGGCTGAAGAAATCTTCCTTTTCCAGAAAGGTCTGGTAAGGTATTTTTTTCAATACCAGACGCAGTGACCAATGGTGCTAGTGACTTTTCAAATTGGTACCATGCATATAGGTGTTTACCACAGTTGTACTCTTTGCTGGCTCCGAATTCTTCTTTTCCGAACCTTGCTAGTAAATCATACTTTCTTTTTCCTTTTATGTACTTTGGCATTTTATTTTTTTAAGCCTCCAAACACAAAAGAGTCCGGGCCGGGCTCATAGTAGTCCGACCCAAATGACGGATGTTTTTCAAACTTGTCAATGTCCCAAGTCCTAAAAGCACCTGATTTTATCACACTGGAAATATCTGTTGAAATAGCTACTCCCTTCTTAGACTCTTTTTTAAAGTATATCTCTCTATAGTGTGCTGTGTCTTCAAAAGGTTTAATTTTATGCTCTTCTTTAGGAATTACAGTAGGAAAAGATACTGGGCCTACGCCTTCGATAGCATCTAAGAAGGGCATTGTCTTGTTTTCGTCTTCAGCGTTGTAACCTTCCACAACGAAGGTCGACTTTCTTCTTGGGTTCTCTGAGTCTCCTACTGAACCTCTCACACCAAAAGCATTGAAAGGAAAGTCAATAGAGCTCTGGTCTATTGAAGATCTAGATGTCAAGGGTTGCAAGACACCGTCTAGCGCTGAAACTGAAGAGTGGTCAACCAAGCTTTTAGGTAAATTTAAGTTGTATGGGTGAGTTGTTATAATTTCTATCGGATCTTCAGGATTTGTATTTTCAAAAAAAGGCTCGTCGTCGTCGTAGAGGTCAGTTTGACCGAAAGTATGCCTTCTAATGGTGTGATCTGGAAAACTTTTAAGTCTACCTTGTCCTTGGCCGAAAAACACCTTGCTAACTGTTACTGTTTTATTTCCGGCACTGTCTACTGAAGAAGAAGTAAAATTTTGAAACTGTAAAGTGTCATCATAGCCTCCTTCAGTAATATTTTTATTTCCAATAAATGTAATGTCACTGTTATTAGACCTTATGTATTTCATCGTTGAAGACTGAAGTTGATTAAAGTCTTGTATGTAGTGTCCGTCTCTAATGACTCTTGAATTTACTGTCGGTTCCCCGTCGACCTGAAGTGGGACTGCAGTTGAACCTCTAGATGTTGAACCTTCTCTTACTCTTTGTGATCTTGACATTTTAAAACTTCTTAATTTTACCGATAAATTGCTGTACAAATATAGATGTATCTACTGGTCGCTCAAGCTCTCCTAAATAGATATCTGTGTAACTATAGGGGAACTTTGAGCGCTCGAGTGAGTGACTCTCTATAACAAAGTTTGTGCCTAGATATCTTGTTGACCTCGGTATTAGCTCTTCAATAATATCTCCGACTGAATCGTCAAACCATTTAAAAAACTGAAAGAATCGACTAAGATCCATTTTTTCTTCCAGTCTATTAAAATAAATTCTTCTCATATGCTTAAGTTTTCTATAGTCACTGGCGAAAACAAGCTCAGGGTCGCCTATAGTGTTATCAAAAAAGTCTAGAGTAGCAAAAATCAAAGCAATGTCGTCGTTGATTGCCTGCACAGAAGACACCTCAATCTCAGCTCGTCGATCGTCCATAGGCTCTTCGCCGCCTGGAATTTCATAAGCAGGTGCTATATCTACATTTCTTCTTACAGCCTCGTTGACATTTCTTAAAGATCTAATTCTAACTTTGTTTTCGTTAGAGCCTAATTCTAGCTTTGGTGTTAATGCCATGTAATCAAATCTTTCAGGCTTTATAATAGGAACTTTGGGCTCAAAAGCTGTGCCTTTTCCGTCAAATCCGTTCTGAGAGAAATCCACGAATGTGATTTGTTTTTGAGAATTTGATCTTGTTACAGGTTGATCTAAGGACATATCTAGTCTCAGTCTTTCAAACGATCCTGTTGTCGTAGTATTAAAGTTAAAATTAGTTGATGGGTCATTGACCCCTAAAGACTTAAAATTTCTTATGTGTGTGCTAGTCTCTAGTTCACTAAGCCCTTTTGAATAAAATCTTATTTGAGCTACTTTTCCTGTAAAGTCTGAAAGGTTTGCATCTACGTAGCTAGACTTATTGAGGAAACCTTTTGACTGGGATTTGTCGTAGCCAAGACTCATGCTTCCTATTGCTATAAAAGCACCTGAAACATTGTGTATGGTCGATGTTCTTTGTAGATTACTAAACCCTGAAGCTTCGTCCAGAAAGAAAGAAGAAGTGGAGTAAACCAGAGGCTCTTTTGACATCCTATTTTTACCAACTCTCAAAAAGTACTCTGACTTTTGATTTTTAAGTTGATCGTTTCTTTTTCTTCCAAATGACACATACCATTTTTTAGCATCAAAAATATTGATATTTTCAATTGAAATTCTCTTGGCAGTTGAATTATCATGAGAAAAGTACATTTCGATCGAACCAGTTCTTGACAGTTGTTTTTCTTCTTTGTGAGCGACAACGTTAAAAAGATTCCAAATATTTCCTATTCCTGAAGAAGAACCTGTAGTCTGAAGTCTAAAAAGACTTTGAGAGTTTTTGTGATCTGACGCGGCGTCAAACTTAAAGACGCCTTCGACTGTCCAAGAACCGCTTGTCAAGTTTCTATCATGAATATTACCTGCAGGTTCAGGAAATCCTGGCTCTACTCTTGGTCTGTTTAAAAATCCTGTTGTCAAAACTGGTCTTTCTTTTCCTCTTCCATCTCCTCCCACAGTAGATTTCAAGGATGAAAAAGATCCTGTAAAGTCTAGCATTGAGCTAACTTCTACTCTTTTTTCAAATGTATTTTTTATGTCCTTTCTTGGAGAGCCTCCATACTCTCTTATTCTAAATGTCGATCCCGGGTTTATTCCGATGTTTCTTAACATTGACTCTAAAGAAGCCCTTGTTCCCTTTGTTTTTCTAATGTGGGGTAAGTCTGATAGAATTCTTCGCCAGATTGTGTTTTGTATCTCTTGTAAAGTTTTGTTATTCTTAACGTCTTTGACTGATAATGACTTTCCTTGAAGAAACTGTTCGATATTAGCAGAATTAAACTGAGCCGGCAGCGTAAATCCGTGATACTTTGAAAGAAAAGGCAAGAACTGACTGGCAATAGTGTTCTCATCTCTATAATCTACCGTTAAAAGTCTTCCAAATTCGTCCACAAACATTTTCATTTCATCAAAAACTTCAGCCCACATATAAAGAATACTAGATATTAGCTGTGCTTGTTGTATTTTGTTTCCGCCCGGCTCGTCCGACGAAATATCAGGTAGGTTTTCGAGGCCTCCTTCTTCTGTCTCTAGCCCTTCAAAAAACTGAGCGTCTTGAAGATAGTGCTGTGGTACCAACTTTGTTATAACATTTGGATTGTTGTAGTCGTAAGTTGATCCTGAATTTATTAATTCTTGTGAAAGTTCTCTCACTTTTTGAAAAGTCGGAAACAAAACAGGAGAAAATTCTGGATCTTCTACTTTTAAGCCCTTTAAAAAGCTTATTTTTTTTGGGTCTCTGTGACTAATATCAAAATTTTCTACCCTAACATGTAGCCCATTACCAGAGTGATCTAGTACAAGACTTTCATTTGATGTAGGTGCTGTATTTGTAAATGTTCCGCTAGGCTCATTAAACCTATAATACAACATCAAATCAGGCTGAGAAAATATTTGCGTGTTTCTATATTTTTGAATATCATTTCTTGTGCGAGCAGAATGAAAAAATCTAAATTCGTCGAGAGCACCTGAAAGTGTTTTTTCTGGAAGAAATGTCCCAAGACCAGCAGCTCGGTGGTGACTGCCTGACCCTATTGTCAATTCAGAACCTACAAAGTTAAAAGGCAGGAAAGTTCCCTTCCTGGATTCACCTTTCTTTTTAGCATCGATATAAAGGCTCACTTTATCCGTCGCGCCTCTGTCATACACAGCAGCGATGTGATTAAACTTTCCTTTTTCAATTGTCCCTGATGCAAAGATGCTTTTTGCACCGGTGCCTAGAATAAATAAGACTTCACATTTACCATTAGGAGATTCTTGAAACTTTGAAGAAGAAACTGCAAGAGTAAAACCATGAGTACCAGAGTATATTCGCTGAGTGATTATTTGATTTTTGTTTACAGAACCGCTCGGTACAAAAACACTGCACTCAATTGAAAAAGGGCCAGACTTGAAGTCAAGAACAGGCGTTCCGTCGTCTTGATTTAGAAAGTCTACTTTTCCAGTACCCTTGTAGTCTTTGATAGAAATAAAGCTTCCATCACCTGATGTAGGTCTTTCAAAGACTAAACTTCCAGCACTTTTTGGCCAAATAGAAAGCACATATTTTTCATAACCTGTTAAAGTATCTAAAAACTTTTCGTACTCAGCTCTTGTTCCGTCAAATGGAAACTGGTTTATGACTTTTTCTATTGCAACGTGAGCTTTATTTTTTGCTGAATTAAAGAAGCAGTGGTTTTCTAACTTCGAAAAGTCAACGTTTAGCTGCTGTGTGTTTTTAAGTGGCTCTCCTAGAGTGTCATATCTAAAAGATCCTGTAACATTTATCGCGCCGATAGAGTCCTGAAAATTGTCAGAAAGAGATGTGGCTGCAGTTCTGGCATTGCCAGCTGCATCTCTCAGCTTACTCGGCTTAAAAAGGCTATTTTTGAAAAAATTGCTTTGTCTAGACATCTTACCCTATTGTAAACCTTGTTCTTTTATCTCTGATTATTTTTCTAGTCCCTCTATTGACGATCAAGTACTCAAATAAGTAAGATCTTCCATGAGGCAAGACGTCAAAGTGAAAGTCAAAAAACATTCCTTTCGAGTCTGTAGAGATTCTTGTTGATTTTTTCTCTTCATCAAAGTCAAAAATAATTTTTAGGCTGTCTGCGTCTCTAACCCTGTAATAAACATTTTCAAATACTTTGCTTTTTCTGGAGTATGCTTTTTTTCTAGGCTTAGAAAACTCTTCGTCATGATCAATTGCAAATATTCTAATTCTTTCTTCATCTTCTTTGCTGTAGGAAGACTTTGCGTTGATTGCATAGACTTCTAAATTGCCAAGTCCTAAATTGTCTTCTCGATCTGATAGGCTTATTGTTATGGATCCCGTGTGAAAACCAACTGACCCATCGTTGGAGTACCAAAATTCAGTAAACTCTACAGACTTTTCATCAGAGATTAATTGTGCTAATGTCTTTTTTCTACTAATTTTGCTGTTTTCTACTGAAGATATTCCAAACGATGCTGAGTACAAACCTTTAACACTTTCGTTATGTGTTCCTGCTTTGTGCTGAGAGGCTACTGATGTAAACTCGTACTGTCCTTTCTTGAGTTTCACCTTTAGACAACTGTCACCTGAGATCTGTGTGCTTCCGGAAACCAGATTTGCTAGAGAAGATCTATTATAATTTTGAAGAAATAGCGAACCGCTTACGTCAAAAAGAAAATTTCCTCGGTGATCTTGAATACTGTCATCAAAAGAGACTTCTATTTTGGGTCTTATGTAAGGGTTGGCAACATGTCGAGAAGCAAATCTTTTTATGAATCTTGACTTTGAGTCTGACTCGTCAGAACCGCTAAATGATATTCTAAAACCATGGTTTTTCATTTGCCCAGCAATCGTTGAGGAAACTACTTTAGTCACATCTACAACTAAGTCTTCTGTACCTTCTGGAAAAAATTGAGTCGAGAAAAGTTTTTCAACACCAGAACCTAAGTTTCCAGAGCCGATGATATCAACTGAGTCTCCCATTAGGCCCTCTGCGTTAGCACCACTCCTATGCCAAGCTGAAACTACTCCATTGCTGATAGAGGCAGTTATAAAGTTAGTTGATCCTATATCCGTAAAGCCTGACACATCTTTACCTACGCCTTCGTCAAAGGATTGACTTAATGGATGAACTATGACAGTAAAATTAGAAGGAACAGGGTGACCTCCCCTTACATCAAATAGTTTAAGCTTTGCACTAAAATTATCAGAATTTAAGTCAGCTTTTGACCCTGTCAAAGATCTTAATTTTCCGTAGTCAAACTTTACAAGTATTCTAGAGACTTCGTCTTGTGAACCTGTGCCTTTAAAAAGAGTTTCTCCATACAATCTAAACAAGTCTAAGGTTCCTGCTCTTCCTACATTAGCATCTTCAACTCTGAGATTTTGATTTATTATTTTGTTAGTGATGTAGGCATCATGGCTGGCTGTGCAGAATATCTTCATTTTTAACCTTAGATTGCAAATCCTGTAATGTCTTTTTCAGGAAACTTTAATTCGAAAATAGAGCCTATGGGCCCTCTTAGTATACCGTTCTTGATACTTTCCTCAAAAGGAAAAGTAAAGTTAGAGTACTCTCTATCTTCAATGACACCGACTCTTTCACCAATTTGTAAGTCTACTAAGGAAATTACGTTCGGAGTGTTTATTATAATGTTCACAATATCGTCGATGATAATGGGCTGGTCTATTTGGATTAGTCTTCGATTCATAGAGTCAGCTATCCTTCTGTTGATGTTTTGAAGCACAGACTGCTTATTTGACTTTTTATCTACAAAGACTTCGTATGTGACATGAAAATTAACTACAGGAGAGTCTAAAACATCAATTGCATCTGATATTAGTCTAAATTCGTTTAAATAAGTGCTTAAATTATCTTTTAGAGAGTCTGGTGCTACAGCAAGTTGTCCGATTCTGTCCAAGCAGATTATATGCATCTGTAAAGCGAGAGGATTCTCAGGGTTATCAGATAATCCTATTCTAAAAACTCTGCCAAATTCAGCAGGCAGGGTATAAACACGTGCTAGCAAGTCTTCTCTTGTTACTATTCTTTGCTGAGAGTTTCTTGCGGGTATAATCATAGATCGAAGAAAATCTAGTGTAGGTGTGTTGGCTCCTCCGGAGCCTGCTACAGGATTGTTGACTGTAATATTTTGTCTCACAAAAAGTGCATCTTCTGCGTCAGGGCTGTTTCTAAACTCCAAAGAAAGAGTAGGAATTTGAATTATTGTTCCTACATCGACGTTGTGCTTAAGACCTCCGCCAAACCTATATCTCACTGTAATTGTTGTTCCACGAGGACTCATTCCAAGTGTCTGTGTATCTATTAGTGACTGTGGGTCTATAGAGAACCTGGGAAATGATTTCTTTCCAAAAAGCTTTATCGCAAGGTCACTAGGGTCAGGAACGATATCATCATCAAGAGCGGCTGCATTTCCGCTGCCGAATCTTAATGTTGTTGTTCTTGTGGCTGATGACGTTCTTGTCACAAATCTTCTAGGCGCTGAGATTATCTCTAGTGTTTTAGGAACAAGATCAAAGTCATCTCTATTTGTGTTGTCAACCGGGACAAAAACTGTGTCCTGGCTTAGAGAATCAACTTCATAATATTCATTCCCTTCTGTGTCTGTGACGCTTATGATATCAGAAACATCGGTGTTACCAAGCGTTATCTGTCTAAAGGGTACATGAGCGTTTGATAACGGGAAAGTATCTATTGCTTCGTCTCCGGAGACTACTACTACACTTCTAGTTACTTTATACTGTGTCGGCACACCGCCTTCAGTTTTTGAAGTTGTGTAATTTGCAACGTAGTTTCCGTTCAAATCTTTTTCAGAAAAGTCCAGATCATGTACAGGAATAAATCGGACTCCATTTTGTGACTCGCATCGGGTCGTCGAAAGAATTGTTGGAAGTGCTGAAAATTTTGGTTGATAAATACCGTCACTCGAAAGCTCAGCCGGGCAAATAAGAGTAAATTCTACTTCAGTTGATGCAGGTGAAGCGCCAGGTATTTTTAATCCTGAGTTTCTTATGTGATTTTCAATATTAGAAAATTCAACGGCTGTAAAAGGATCTAGCTCTCGAAACTGGTGGTCTAGATAAAACGACATTGTGTCGCCTACGGAAGCAGCGACATCAACCAGTAGACCGGCCAAGGAAGGCTCAGAAAAGTCTCTTATTTTATCCGGAAAGAATACTTTAGCATGCCTAATAAGATCTTGTCTTAATGACTCAAAGTCTTTGGCTAAATAAGTTCTTTGACTCTGAGCCTTTATTCTGTTTTTAATCTTTTTACTCATATAAACCTCAAGCAGCTGCCATAATAATAGCTTCTACCATTTGCTCTTCGGGTGAAATTAACGGGACTGTGAATGAAACTCTAACACCTACCCGGGCCAAGCTTCCATCATCACTAAACTGTCTTACTGGCTCAAATGTCTGCAAGTTGATAAAAGGCATGTATTTTCTAGTAGTAGCTGATATTCTCTTAAGTGCTTCGCCGTCGACGCCTGAAGCTCCTAACTCAAAAGCCAAGGGTGTTAAGTTGGCACCAAAATCGTAGAGCATCATTCTATCACCGTGATTTGTTGCCAGCATATTTCTAAAGTTGTCCCTTATTTGCTTTATTTGGCTAGTATGCATTTTAAAAAGTGTAGAGTTATCATTACTTAGCTCAATAGGTGTCTTAATACCAATAGGTACATCTCTACTAGGAGACTCTAATACTCTTTTCTCTCGATCCTCAACAGTTTCACCGACAGAGTTGAAATTGTATACTCTTCTATTCTGGTCAGACACTACGCACCTCAGGATTAATTATATTCCTGCTCAAGTTTATCAGCAGTACAAATACAACCATACAGAAAATCATACAAGAATTTCTTGTTTAGTGTAGGTCTATCTTTCTCAGCCTTAGGCTCCGGCCCATGGTACAGTAGCAGTCGCTGGAGGTATTATTTGGGTCCAAGTGGCTGTTGCAAGGTCAGTAGCAGCTGTGATTTTTGCGGCCGCTGCCGCAGCGCTGTCATCATTAGAAAATGTATACACCGGGGCAGATAGTGTAACTGGACTATTTGCAACGCCTTCGGTGGAGATCACGTTGGCTGCAGCCATAACTGCTGCAGAAAGCTTTTCAGCAAAAAGTCCGGCGCCGGTATCGGGGTCCGTTTCCGACATTCCAGCCAACGCAGTAGTTGCTTCGGACGTCATGTCGGCGGCCGAGGCAGAGCCGGGTGCTGGGGTGGCAACTGTCAAAAAGTATTTAGAAATGGCAGACGCAATTGCTGCAGCTGAAGCGGTTTCGCTGTCGTAATTTGTTTGAAAAACTGTAGTAAGATCTGCCGTCAGTGCTGCTGAGTCGAAAGCCATTATAGTGTCTTCCCTAACTTGCTAAGAATTTGACTTAATTCACCCTTGATAGTTGTAAAAGTCGCGGCATTAAGAGGCTTTCCAGACGGCCCAGTCCCTGTTGGAACAGTAATTTCATTAATAGCATCGATGAGTGCCTCTAATTTTGCTTTAAGTAAATTGCCTAGCACCATCGGCTCGGTTGCTCCGCGGCCTACAGCCACTTGTGTTCCTTCTCCGTTGCCGGCAACAAGACCGCCTCCGCCAATAATAACTTTAGGGCCGTCAATAAGAATAGTCCCGTCAGCCTGCATTATAATCACAGCCTGGTCTGTGTCTTCTGTGCCCTCTTTGACAATCTTAATACTTCCATGTGTTCCGGTCGCTCCCTTAATATCTTTTCTAGCTACAATTCGTATTTCATCTGATTTTACAATAATCGAAGCTGTGTCATTGACAAAATCAACAGCAGTAGCGGTGTTTTCTGCACCGGTGGCTACTTGTGGGTAGGCTTGATCATTTCTAAGAAGAAGGTCTGGGCTCGTATGCATTGACATGTAAATTCTGCAAGCGTCTGACAGAAAGTCTGGGTCTCCTTCTGAAACGTCGATTATTGCAGCGCCTTCTTTGGCGATATCTTCATTAAGGCCGGAAAGATTGTATAGTTCAAACTGTTCTCTCTCGTTTTTAACAATTCTTGGAGCTGTAGGCGACTCAGGGTCAGCAAATCCATCGCCGTCAACTAAATCAGCAGCAGGCACTGTAAGCCTGCCGCGGCCGGCAACGATATCAATAGCACCCATAGCTTCGGTGAGGGTGAAGTCATCTGATTGGTTTCTTTGGCGAGGCAAATCAGCTTCTGGATTTGCGTTAGTAAGCGTGTTATTTATTTCTTGGCCAACGCCGTAGCCTCTTTCAGTCCCCAAAGAGATCAGTGTGTTGTTCGAACCTTGAAGTATCAGATCCCCGGGCCTTTTAGTAAATCGAGGCACTGGTTCATAGGGAAGTCTGTTAGCTTCTAACGATCCAGTAATTACAGCTTGATAGCCATTGTGCCCAGGCATAACATAGGTTCCTGGTTCTATACCCGCTTCTTCGGCCTTTGCTGCTGTTAAGTTCGGATCAAGAGCCTCAACAGATCTGTTCTTAAAATTTATTCCGTTTGGAAAAGAAGGAATTTTTGATATTGGTGGAGGGTTCGCTCCATCTTTTGGTTTAGTCTCTTCAACTTCATTGACGCTTGGAAGAGATGGAAGACCTCTTCGGTCTGAGTGAGTGTAGTTTGCATCTTCAACATAGTCAGACTCAGATACTCTAGTAACCCAATACTTGCTATCACCGGCCTGGGTTACCCAAATATGTTCACCTGGCTTTATCGGCAAAGAAACGTGAGAAGAAAAGAATGGATACAAAACTTCTGCCTTTGCAGTTTCATTCTTTGCAGACTCAGAAGGTTTGGCTAAGATAGTATTTCTAGGAGCTATCATGTAGTATTCTATAGGTGACTCATTTTCCCCGGGTTCGACCTCACCGACTGAGTGGACTAGTTTTTCCGGATTTGATACTTTAGATACCAAGCTCGATAGCAAACTTCTTGGAATGCTATTGTCTGTTATAATGGTGTGTACAATGTATCTAGAAAACATTTAGTCACCTAAAATTTGATCAAATAGTTCGTTTGGGTTGACTTTTTCTTGTTGCGCTTCGGACTTTTGTATTAAGTCAGCTAAGCTTAAAATTTGATCGTTGGACTTACACATTCTCTCTAAATACTTTGTCATAGTAGTCCCTATTGCAACATGATCAGTAGAGCTTTGCCCCATTGACTTGTATGCCTCTGTGTAAAGTATAGAAGCACGCTCTCGATCGGAAACAGCGTTTTCATAAATTTCTTTCCAGAGGGCTTTTTTCTTGCTATCTGTAGTAGACAAGTTGTCTAGAAGATCAGTAAAGTTTTTAATTTTTTCATTAGAGGTTTTTACTTTGTCAAGTAAATTTTCCATTTTTTCTACATTGGTCATTTATTCACCTAAAAAATATCGTACTTGTCTGGGTCTTTGACCATGGATCTGTAGTGTCTTCTAATTACGGACATTGCCTTTGAAACATGCTTCTTTTCAAGTCCACTTATTTCTCTTATGTAAAGAAGAATGGCTCTCTTATTAAGAAGCTCAAGCTCCTCAATTGTAGAAAAAAGCGTTTCGATTGCAAGTAGGCACCTTACTTCCGTTTCATTAGTGAGTCTTACTTTCATATCATCAAGTAACTTGAGTATTTCGTACTTTCTTTGCTGAAGGATCATGACTTCGTCCGGTGGTGGCACATAGTCATATTCACTAAATTTATTTTTTTGCGCAGTTGTCATACTATCAGGGTCGTCGATACTGCAATGCCTGTTTCTTCTCTTTAAATGTTTTCTAGTGTTTATGATAAACCAGTTTTTTGCCACAACATTAAAATAAGAAAAAGCCTTGGTGCCTCTGGACGGGTCCCACTTATGAAGGGTTTCAAACAAAAAAGCAACACAGTCTACTTTTAGTTCCTCAGATGATGCATAAGGTGACTTAAAGCCGTAAACAAATATTAAGTTCTCAGACAGCTTATCAAATGCAGGTAATATTTCTTTTTGATAAATATTTTGCCTCTCTTCTAGACACTCAGATTTACAGTACTTGATAATCGACTCTCCTGTCTCTTTTGTAAAGTACATGTTACGAGGTTGCCCCGGCTTTCTTCTAATCTTTCTTCTACCTTTCATCTATTCTTTATCACTCTCTTGTTCTGACTGTGTTGGCTGAAAATTTTCTGACAGTGAATATGCTATTTGATGAAGAGAATCTTGAGTCCCTCTTATTTGGTCTAAAACTGACCTTACTTCTGGGCTATCAAAAAACAAAGGTCTTTTGAGTATTTCTGACATTTTTTGATATCTACTGTCCATTACATCAATCGCTTCTTCTAGAGCATCTTGCACTCTCAAGAGTATTAATGCAAACTTGATGCAGTAATATCCTGAAAAAATACAAGCTAAAGTAAGAAAGCCGATTATAATGTAAGTATAATTCAATCCAGCACTCCTTTCAAAGCATTTTCGTAGTGTGAGCATATACTCTCAAAAGAGTATTCTTTTCTAATTTTCGATCCAAGCTCAATTGCCCACTCTTTAGGCTTCTCCGGCCGATTGTAAAACTTGATTAACTTTGCCTTAAAGTCTTTCTCGTGAACTTCAGCCCATTTTGATCCTTTTACAAATATTTGTTTATCTATTTTGTTTTCATGAACTTCTGTTAGGGAGTAGTCAAAAGATATCCACTTACCTAAATTAAGAAACTCAGTGTGAGCTGACCAGTTTGTTGCCAATACAGGCAGATCTGCTGCAGCTGCTTCTAACAGAGGCAAGCCAAATCCTTCTCCGCGGGTCGTAGACAGCAAAGCTTTTATTTTGGGATGCTTGTAAAGAAGATTCATTTCTTCTCTCGACATGTCACCATGAAGAAAGTAAATAGATGGAGATCCACTAACATGTCCTATTTCTTTAAGAACTTGTGTCAATAGGTTGGCTGTTGCTTTTCTATCAATTGTTGTCTGGCGGCCCCTATTTGTCTTAACTACTAATCCAACTTTATTATTGCCTCTAAACGTTTCGGAAAACCACTTGAGAAGAAAAAACAGATTTTTCCTATCAGTTTCTGGGCTGAGGCCTGTCAAAACGCCAACAGTCAAAAAATTAAAGTCAGTTGACATATCAATTGGCAAAACTTCTTTAGGGTCTTCAGAAAGCTCATTAAAGTAGCTTTCGGGGACGACTTTAATCTCTGTATTGGTTTTTGTGTTTTTAAGAAGAGAGTCTTTTGCGAACTGTGATGGTACGATGACTTTGTCCATCTTTTCACAGTGAAAAGAGGCCCAATCAGATCGGGCTGCGTCTGTTTCTACACCAGCTGTGACACCTATGTTGTAACTAGCTTTTTGTGTGTCCCATTCATTAGGTAGCTGAACTTGGATAGAAACATCGAAGTCTTCTTTTTCTTGAACATTACAACGATCTAGAATATCGCCAATTAAGCCATCGAGTTCTTTTCTTGATGTATACCAAGGTGTAATTCCCCAGTGAAGGGGTTCTACTTTTAAGTCTATGTCATTTCTGGTTAAGAGATATTTAAAAATTTGTCTTGTGTGAACTCCGTACCCTGATCTTGTTAGTACTGGTCCTCTTAAAATAACTTTTTTCATACTAACCTACCTTTTGAAAGTCCCATCTTTTTATTTTGTCTTTATTGTCTATTATCTCGTTCAAAGTCCTATCCCATTCGTCAATCGTCTTTTGGTGAGAAAATTCACTAAGTGCATAGCTTCTAGCCTTTTTTCCTAGCTCTTTTCTATCTTCAGGAGACATTTGGTATAGTTTGTAAATTGCATCTGCAGCTTTTTGATTGTCACAGTAATCTTCAAAAATGTAGGGTACTAGCTGTGATCCTACCAAAGACTGAAAGTCTACGTCTAGAGCGACTCCATTTTCTGATCCGTCTCTATGATCGACGACCTGTCTTGTTAAGCCTCCTGTCTTGGTGGCAATAATTGGTTTTCCACAGTTCATTGACTCTAGAGTAGCAAGGCCAAAACCTTCCGCGTATGAGATATTAATGCAGGCATCTGATATGTTATGCAGTATGTTCATCTTTTCAAAGTCAATTCTTTCGTTAGAAAAAACAACAGAGTCTATAATTCCTAGATGTTCACTAGTAGATATTAAGTTTGGGCCTTCTTGATCGAGTGGGTCCGTGTGCATTAACAAAATGGCATCGTCTTTTCCTTCGCTTTTTAATCTGTCCATAAAAAGTTTCCAGGCATAAAGAACATCATTTGGCCGTTTTCTTCTTGCGTTTCTATTGACCCAGAATAAAACAAACTTATCTTTTTGATGATTTCCTAAAACTTGTATCTTTGCATTTTGCTTATCAGGTTCAGAAAGAGGATAAAACAAGTTTTCTGGAAGAGAGTGAGGAATAAAGTTTGTCTTTTCAGAAAATTCTTCAGAAACCATCGTATAAGTCATGTGAGAATGACAATTAATTAAATCAGTGGCTTCATACAAAACTCTATTGTATTCAGGAAACGGATAATTGTCCCAGACATGCCAGTAGGCTAATGGGCAATGCTGCCTAATTTCGTCTTCTATTTCATAAAGCCATATAAAAAATCTAGGATCAGTAAAAATTAAGACTACATCTGGTTGCTCAGTTATTAGTGCCTTGACTAACATGTCTCTATTACCAAAACCATCTATTGGCTTTATTATAAAATCTTCACTTACTTGGGCAACATCGTAATTTTCGTGTTTGATAGCAGCACCAAACTGTCTTACAGTCCAGTTGCCTTTTTTGACCAGGCCTTCTATTAAATACCTGCTTTGACACCCGACACCCGAGGTGCTGAGCGCGTGATCTGAGATCATTAAAATTTTTCTTTTATTACTAGACATTTTTGAATATTAATTTTCCTTAGAAGAGAGTAAATTATGTGCAGTACTCTGTGTCTTTAAACTCACAAAATTTGCAGGCTTCTCTGTTTTTCATTAGCAAGCCTTTTCGCATTCCTTTAATAGCACTTCGAACTAGCTTTTCTGATTTTTCCATCATTTTAGGCCCTGCAGAAACAGGTATCAATTGTATGGCTTTATGAGACGGCGTGTTCTTTTTAAGAAGCACAAAACCACACGAAATATCTCTACTTTGAAGTCTCATTTTTTCATGCCAAAAACTTTTATAAAGCATTAGCTGAGCTTGCATTAAAAAGTCATTTCTCTTGTCTCTAGAC
>MDTD01013292.1_pt1 | contig 30257 bp, 30 predicted proteins | sample 811221 | NCBI WGS metagenome assembly MDTD01 (sample SAMN05326646, study PRJNA326480) | marine metagenome | isolation source: seawater | place: Pacific Ocean: South West | collected 2011 | reverse complement strand
TTGGCCTTGGGCTCGCCTGCGCCTTCGCCGTCCGGGTCCGCCAAAAGCTCCTCGATGCTAACGGTGCGCTCCGTCACCTTTGCAAGCTCGAGAATGTAATCGACGATCTTTTCCTCGAAAATCGGCGCCTGCAGTTCTTGCATGGCCTGCGGATTTTCCTGGTAGAACTGCATCACCTGGGCCTCCTGACCCGGGAAGCGCTGGGCCTGTTCGGCCATCGCCCGGTTCAAATCATCTTGGCTGACCGTCAGGTTATTTACCCGGCCGATTTCAGATAGCAGCAGACCGAGCCGGATGCGCCGCGCCGCGATCCCGCGATAGCGTTCCTCCAGCTCCTCGTCGGATTTACCCTTGTCGTCCTCATCCAGGCGATCTTGTTCCTTGGCTTCTTCGAGCTGCTTCCAGATATTCTGGAATTCGTCCTCCAACATGCCCGGGGGCACCTCAAAGTCGGCCGTATCGGACAGCTTGTCGAGCAATTCGCGTTTCAGGCGGCCGCGGGAAATCTGGGTGTATTCCGATCCGATCTGACCGCGCACCATCGACTGCAGCGCAGTAAGGTCTTCCGCGCCCATGGATTTCGCAAATTCCTCGTCGATCTCAATCTTGGCCGGCGCACGCACCTCGCTGACATCAACCTCGAACTCAGCAGCCTTGCCGGCGAGGTTTTCAGCGCCGTAATCCGAGGGGAAATCGACATTCACCATTTTTTTGTCGCCGGCCTTCGTTCCGACAAGCTGCTCCTCGAAGCCGGGAATGAACTGGCCGCTGCCAAGAACGAGTTCCATGCCCTCGGCGGCTCCACCGTCGAAAGTCTCGCCGTCAATCCGTCCGAGGAAATTCATCAGCAGCTGATCGCCTTCCTCGGCAGCACGTCCCTCTTCTTTAGCATAGGTTTTCTGCTGCTCGGCCAGGCGTTCCATCGACGTCTGGACATCGTCGTCAGGCACGTCGGCAATCAGCCGTTCGAGTTCGATCGTGCCAAAATCGATGGGCTCGATATCGGGAATTACCTCGACGGTCAGTTTGTATTCCAGGTCCGTGCCGTCTTCGAAGGTGACTAGATCGACCTTCGGTTCCATTGCCGGACGCAGGTCTTTTTCGTCCATTGTGTTTTGAATCGAATCCTGGATGGTCTTTTCCAGGATCTCGCCACGCACCGCGTCGCCGAAGCGTTTTTTGAGGATCGCCAGCGGCACCTTCCCGGGCCGGAAACCAGGGACGTTTACTGTCGTGCCCACCTCGGTAAGCCGTTCGCTCATTCGGCCGTCGATATCCTCTTTAGGAATAACAACGGTATATTCGCGTTTCAGGCCTTCGTTGCTCGTTTCTGTAACCTGCATATATCTCTCTTTTCATCGCCGACCCGACGACCATAAAAACATCGCGGAGCAGGGTTTCGACTGGTGCGGGCGAAGGGACTCGAACCCCCACGGCTTGCGCCACAGGTACCTAAAACCTGCGTGTCTACCAATTCCACCACGCCCGCGGAATCAGGGTGCACAACTAACCGTGGTACCTGTTTCCGTCAACCGAACCTCTTGGTCGGCGGGGGTCTACATCAATCGGCTGCGTCGGGCAATGGTAAGGATTCCAAATTCCTCCCGCGTCCGTTGCCACTGGGCAACCCTAAAAGTTGATTGCGTTGGATATAGTTGGATACCGCTAACGTCAGCAGACTGTTGTGATCGGCAGGCGTGAGCCTTAGACTCGATGTCGTGCCTTTTGTATCGCCTTCCTTATTTTTGGGTTTGGCCACACCGACGCCGCCTCGGCATCGAGAAACGTCTATAGACAGCCAAACCAGACAGAGATATTTTCCTGCAGTATTTGAGAAAAAAACTTGGGGTCCGAACACCTTCGGGAAACGGCCTCTATGTTGGCCAAAATCGTTGTTTTAGCAACAGAAACAAATCACTAGTTTGGGACGATATCGGGGCACGCCCTCCTCCGGACCAATAAGGATCAGCGACGGCAAATCACCCGCAGTTCTCTGGTTGAGCGTCTCGGGCCAGGTTTCACGGATGTTCGATACGTGAGGGCACCTTCCTCGACGTATTCACCTTCTGCGACGCAAGCGCCAACCGTGTATGCACCGATAATTGCCGCAAATCCGATTTCCTGTTTCACCCATAAATAAATTTAATAATTTGGATTTCTTAGAGCGCAACAATCACTTGGTATCATAAGGTGCCGTACCCTTCGTCGCAGAACACCGTCGAGACATTCGGCATGTCGTAGAGGGGCAGCACCCCACTGCGAGGAAAGGTGGCCGCGGGATTTCGATTTTACAGATACCAAGGAGTGACTACCGGAAAAGCCCGCACACCCGGCCGTAAGAACGCTTATCACTGCAAAGCCAGTCTTGATCTTCAAATGAGAATACCTCTACGAGGCTGCCTCAACACTGGTGAGACGACGGATGCAGGCCCGCGCAGCGGCGTCGAGAATGGCGTCGCTGTCAATTCCGTAGTGACGATACAGATCCTGCAGATCGCCGGACTGACCGAACGCATCGACGCCAAGCGGGTAAATCCGGTGTCCCGCGACAGACCCAAGCCACCCGAGAGTGCCCGAGTGGGCGTCGCACACGGTCACGATCGCCGCGTCACTGGCCAGCGGCGACAAAAGGCTTTCGATATGTGCGATAGAGCCGCGCTGCCCTGACATCCGCGATCGACGGACGGAAATCCAGTCCTGGTGAAGACGCTCGGGAGATGTGATCACCAAGAGTCCGGCACCGGGGATGTCCTCTAGGATATCGTCGTGGGCTGCGATCGCCTCGGGCATGATCGCGCCGGTGCACGCGATGATTAGTTCAGAGCCCGCCGCCGGTCCTCGCAGCCAGTAGGCCCCGGCCGTAATCTCGGTCCGCAGTGTATCAGTCATTTTGCGGTCGGGCTGTTCGAGAATGCGGGTTGAAAGTCGAAGGGCCACCGATCCGCCGTCGTCCGCCTGCATGTATTCGAATCCCCAGCGCATGATTTCCGCCAGTTCGTCGACATAGGCCGGTTCGAAAGCGGCCATGCCGGGCTGCGCGAGCGTGATCAACGGCGTTTCCGACGACTGGTGTGCGCCGCCCTCCGGCGCCAGCGTGATCCCCGACGGCGTCGCCACCAGCATATATCGTGAATCCTGGTAGCAGCCGTAATGCATCGCATCGAGACCGCGGCGAATGAATGGATCGTAGACGGTCCCGATGGGAAGCAGGCGGGCACCGAACATGCTGCCCGAAAGGCCGAGCGCCGAGAGCTGCAAGAACAGATTCGTCTCGGCGATGCCAAGTTCGATGTGCTGGCCCTTGGGCGCCATCTGCCATTTTTGCGCCGAGACGACGCTCTCCTGCGCGAAGGTATCCGATGCCTCCGACCGGCTGAATATGCCACGGCGGTTCACCCACGGTCCTAGATTGGTAGAGACCGTGACGTCGGGCGACGTGGTGACTATCCGGTCGGCGAGGTCGGTGTCACCCTGTGCGATTTCATTAAGGATGCGGCCAAACCCATCCTGGGTAGACATTTCCGGCCGGCGCTGAATGTCGAGCGAGGGCACGACGATGCCCGGCGTTTCGAACCGGCGGGGATATTTCTGCGCAAACGGTACATCAGACAGGAACCGTTCTAGTTCCGCAGCATCCACATCGATTCCCGAAAACCGATCCCATTCCTCTCCTTCGGGAATGTTCATTTCTTTGCGAAAATCGTCCATCTGCGCCGGGTTCATCAGCCCAGCGTGGTTGTCTTTATGCCCTGCGAACGGCAAGCCGAATCCCTTAACCGTGTATCCGATGAAACAGGTCGGAGCGTTGTCGGTAATACCGTTAAAAGCCTCTAGACAGGAATCGAGATCGTTGCCTGCCAGGTTGGTCATCAGCCGATGCAGGGTATCGTCGTCGTGGGCGTCGAGCAGCGCCTTAATGCCATCGACACCGGCGAGGTCGCGCTTGAGGTATTCGCGCCACGATTCCCCGCCCTTGAAGGTTAGCGCTGAGTAAAGCGAATTCGGACAGGTGTCGATCCAGTTCCGGAGCGCATCTCCCCCAGGTTTCTCGAACGCCTGCTCCTGCAGCTTGCCGTATTTCATGGTTACGACTCGCCAGCCCATGTTCTCGAAAAGCTGGTCAATGCGACCGAACAATCGGTCGGAAATGACCGAGTCAAGGCTCTGGCGGTTGTAGTCAATCACCCACCACACATTGTGGATGTCTTTCTTCCAGCCCTCCAAAAGCGCTTCGTACATGTTGCCTTCGTCCAGCTCGGCATCGCCGACCAAGGCAATCATTCGGCCTTCTTTAAGGCCTTCCGGCGAGAGGTTCTTGAGGCGGACATAATCCTGCACTAGCGACGAAAAGACGGTATGGGCAGCGCCCAGACCGACCGAGCCGGTCGAGATATCGACATCGTCCGTATCCTTGGTACGTGATGGGTACGATTGCGCCCCTCCCAGCGCCCGGAGCCGTTCGATCTTTTCGCGGGTCTGGTTGCCCAACAAATATTGTATGGCATGAAAGACCGGCGACGCGTGCGGTTTGACGGCAACCCGGTCTTGGGGCCCAAGGACATCGAAATACAGGGCCGTCATCATGGTAGCAACTGACGCGCTCGACGCCTGATGTCCGCCGACCTTCAATCCGTCCCGCGGCTCACGGATGTGGTTGGCGTTGTGGATCATCCAGCTCGACAGCCACAGCACCTTTCGTTCAAGGGCCCGAAGGATAGACATTTGCAATTCCCGGTCGTCGCCGGGGTCCGATATATCGACAAATCGTAGTTTGCTCGTCATGACCGCTGTTCCGTCGACTGTCGCAGCAACGATAGCGGGTTCCGCAAAGCGGTTTCTTGCAAATGGCTTGCAGATTTCGTCAATATACGCAATATAATTGCGTATATACTACTAAATGAGCCTGACTATGGCTAAAATGCAACTCGACGTGTTCGATCGCCGCATCATCGATCAGTTGCAGCGCAATGGACGCATAAGTAATGTGGAGCTCGCCAAAGCGGTGGGCCTGTCGCCGTCGCCATGCCTCCGGCGGGTTCGGTACCTGGAAGACGCAGGGATCATTGACCGCTACGTCGCCATCCTGAACCAGGGCAGCGCAGGATTTTCGCTGAGTGTGTTTGTGCAGGTTACACTTGAACGACAGGTGGAAACCGCCCTCGAAACGTTCGAACGTATAATTGCCGAACGGCCCGAAGTCATGGAGGCGTACCTGATGACCGGCGATTCAGACTACCTGCTGCGGATCGTGGTGCCGGACGTGTCCGATTATGAGGTGTTTCTCAAGGATCACCTGACGCGGATACCGGGCGTAGCCAGCATCAAGTCAAGCTTTGCGCTTAACCGGGTAAAATACGAGACCGCCCTGCCGCGACAAACAGAGTGAAACTGAGGGTCAGAGACTCGCAGCTGCCTGAGCGGATTCAGTTTCGCGGTATTGGTTGGCGACGGGTTTCAGCGCAAGTATCCAAGCGCCACTATCTACGTGATTACGGTTGGGTCGGCGGAGGCTGAACTGAGGGCGTGCGCGGGGAATGCCGTGAGAGCCCGTGCTGAAAGATAGAACTTGAACCGTTTCAATCAGACCATCGCGTTGAATGCGTCGCAACGTGGAGCCGGACCGGACATATTCCAGCTTGCTGCCGCACTTTAGAGAGAAACTGCTCCGCAAACGTCCGGAGTCATTTCCGAGCCAACCAATGACTTCCTGTTTCTCTGATGACAAACCAGATATTTCCCGTTTTCCACTTTACGCACTGGCCTTAACAAAGAGTTAGTCCAACCCACTGAAAACAGTGTTTTCTGACAATTAATATGCTTATCCAAACACGCGTCGCGTGAGTGATCGCCGTTTCAGCAGCTTCGTATCAGATCAACAGAGGTTAATTGACTTTCAGCATTTCGCGCAGGTTCGATAGCGCTGTCGGGAATCCGGCAGGCAGATCTTCGGCTATCAGCCCGTAACCAAACGACGTAGCCACGTCTCCGTTCAGCCAAACCGCCGCACAGGCCGCTTCAAACACCGGCATTCCCTGGACCAGCAGTCCGAGAATGGTTCCCGCCAGGACGTCGCCGGCGCCCGCGGTCGCAAGGGTCGGAGGCGCGTTTTCGTTGATTGCCGCCCGCCCATCCGGCGAGGCGATAACGGTATCCGCTCCCTTCAGCAACACGACCGATCCGGACACTTCGGCAGCCCTGCGTGCCCTAGTCAGCTTATCGCCGGTCATCCGGAAAAGACGCGAAAATTCTCCCTCATGCGGCGTCAGCACGCAGGGAACATCGGCTATCGCTGTGAACAAGGCATCGGTCTCTGTCTGAAACGAAGTGAGTGCATCGGCATCGAGCACCAGTGACCGTCCCCGGCGCGCAGCCGACAAAACGACATCTTGGGTGCTGCGGCTCACCCCGCTGCCCGGACCGATCAGCACACCGTTCTTTCGTTCGTCGTCCAGGATTTCGCCGAACTCCTCTGCCGTCCGAAACGGCAGGGTCAGCAATCCCGGCTGATCCGCGGTGTAATCTCCAAGAGCTTCGGGGCTAGCTGCGACCGTGACCAGCCCGGCCCCGCTCCGGCGTGCCGCCAGGGAGCCAAGACGCGCCGCGCCGCCCATTGACATTCCGCCGACGATAACTCCGTGCCCGCGGGTGTATTTGTGCCCCCCAGCGCTAGGCCACGGGAAGCTGTCACCCCAGACACCGGGATTGTTCGACCGCAAGTCGGGGGCGATTTCTTCGAGGACCGTCTCGGGGATACCTATATCGGCAACCACCACGCTGCCTGCGCGCTCGCGGCCGGGCATCAGCAGATGTCCCGGCTTACGGCGAAAAAATGTTACCGTAAGTTCCGCCCGGGCCGCCGCGCCCAGCACCACGCCCGTATCGCCGTTTACACCCGACGGCACATCTATCGCCACACACGGCGCACCGGTCTCCGAGATACGATTGACCGTCTCCAACGCGAGACCCTCCAGCGGCCGCGCAAGTCCGGCGCCGAACAGGGCATCGACGATCAGTTCCGAGCCATCCAAGGCATCCGGTGACAGCGGATGGATATCGCCCGTCCAGCGTCCGGCATGCAGAGCCGCATCGCCGATCAGCGCCTCACGGCCACCGAGCAAATACAACGATACCGGCCAGCCTGCCCCGGCCAAGTGCCGCGCAACCACGAAGCCGTCACCGCCGTTGTTTCCAGGCCCGCACAGCACAGCAACCGGCCGGCTAGCCCAGCGCGCCCGGATCTCGATGGCCACCTTCAATCCCGCCGCTTCCATCAACGCTTCGCCGGTAACGCCGGACGCAACAGCTACCGCTTCGGCGGCGTACATTTGATCGACCGTCAGAAGTTCGGGCTTGCCCAATTCACTCATCTTGTTCCGCCCTGCGCTTGACTCGGCGCGGCCGCGCGCCTATCCGCGGAGCATTTTTACGCACAGGGGCCACGTGGTTATGGAATATACAAATATCAAATTTAACATTGAAAACGGTATCGCACATCTGGTGCTTGCTCGAGACGATATCCGGAATGCGTTTTCGGAGAAAGATTTCTCCGACGAGATAGTCGATGCCATCGAATACACCCAGCTCAGCGAAGACGCCCGCGTGCTAGTCCTTTCGGCGGAAGGCTCCGCCTTTTCCGCAGGCGGAAACATCAAGGACATGAAAGACAAGAAGGGCATATTCGGCGGCGGTCCCGCCGGCACTCGCCGAGGATACATCGAAGGCATCCAGAAAGTGCCGAAAGCCCTCTATACGCTGGACATTCCGTCAATCTCCGCTGTTCAAGGGCCGGCAATCGGCGCGGGCTGCGATCTGGCGCTGTATTGCGACATCGTCATCGCCTCCGAAAAGGCGAAATTCGGCGAGACTTTCATCAACGTTGGCATCATCCCGGGCGACGGCGGGGCATGGATCGTGCCGCGCCGGGTCGGACTGCAGCGGGCAGCGGAACTGATTTTCACCGGACGCGTCGTCGGCGGCGAAGAAGCGGCGGAAATCGGCCTCGCGCTGGAGTGCGTCGCGCCGGACGAACTGATGCCGCGCGTGATGGACCTGGCAGAAACGATCGCAGGACGCCCACCGGTCACCGCTCGCATGCTCAAATCGCTGCTTCGGCAGTCGCTTAGTTCCGGGCTGTTCGATTTCCTCGACAACTGCGCGGCCCTGCAGGCGATCTGTCACAGCACCGACGACCATATCGAAGCCGTCACCGCGATGCTGGAAAAACGCGCCCCCACTTTCGAGGGCAAATAGACGGAGCCGCCCCCCCGGAGGGCAAGCAGCATTGACGCTCCTGCCTATCGCCGACCAAAAAAAACCACCCCTAAACCGTTGTTGTAAAGAAATGAATCTGGGACGGTTTGTGCATCGGTCTCTAAACATATTAAAGTCGCAGAAGACAAAGTACTAATGCAGCCCTCGCGTAGACCCTTCCTCAGGGCATTCCGATGCCGGCCGGCATGATCGCCAGTAACGAGGACGATCAGCCCAAAAACCAGATCAGCTAAAACTACCCGGTCGGCGAGATGATGCAGGGGTTCGACCGGCTTCGCCGCAGAGCCAATATTGACAGTTTGGTAGCCGCCGTCGCCAGCAAATTCCTACCGATCTCTCTCACGATCTAGATCGGGACAAGCCTCAGACCGCAACGACAAAAACGCCCGGCTTTGGCCGGTCTTTTTTATGCGGCGGCGAGCAGATGCTCCAGATGAGCCACAATATCCGCCACCGGCATCACGTCCGCGTATTTGTGGTGCAGATCGAACAGGTTGACTTTGTGTGATAGGATCGACCGGTCAAACACGCATTCCTCGGCAATGGAAACATGGTAACCGGCGGAATAGGCATCGACTGCTGATGCCCGCACACAACCCGATGTGCTTTCGCCGCAGACGATCAAGCTGTTGATACTCAGACGGTTCAGTTCCGGCAGGATCGGCGTACCGTAAAACGCGCTCGCGCGCTCCTTCACGATCATGATGTCGCCTTCCTGCGGTGCGAACGCCTCGTAAATTTCGTAGTCGTTGTCTGTGGTTCCCAGACCCGATTGTCGGTTGGTCGCGACAACATCCGACGTAGTCGGTGCCGTGGTATAGAGCACGGGGATACCGGCGTTCCGAGCGGCGGCAAAAAGTTGCTTCGTCGGCTCAATCGCCTCCCACGCATACCGCCCACAGGTGCTGGGAAATTCATCAATGATCTCATGTGGATCTCTCTCGCCGCCCTTGTAGACCAGGTTGTAAAGATCGATCGCCAGCAGCGCCGGCCGTTCGCCCACGCAAACGTCCCGGTGATAGGGTTCGTACACTTTGAGAATCTCGTCCGACACAATGTCGGCCCAGCAATGATCCTCGAATCCCTGTTTCATTTTACGAACTCCCCTCCGTTATCTCGGCCATACGCGTTTTCACTTCTTCCCGGGTCAGGAAGCCCCGCTCGACCGCCATTTCCAGTAAAGCAATCACCCGGATTTCGTAATACGTAACGCTATCGTATACGTCTTCGCCCAGTTCTTCGATTTTGCGGCGCTGTTCATGCAGCCTGTACCGGTCTCCGAGGGCGTTGCGCAACGCATCTGTCAGGTGAGCCCAGCCTGGCGGAACCGCCGTCTCATTCGACACCGGTCCTGCATGGCAAGGGTTGCCACCGATATCGTGATACCCGCGCCGTTCGTAGGGCATATCTATTCCCATATTTTCTCTGCCTGACTTCGCCCATAGTAGCCGGGTTGCTGACGCCTTTCGACCCCCGCTGTTCTATTGCTGGCGAAGTGGATACGATTGCCGCGATTTTCCGAAAGAGGGTCAAAGACGTGTCCGCATCATCGCGAAGACTGGAATTGTTCGCCCCTGACGGTCTCCCGGAGATCAATCGGGGGGACGACCTCGCGCCGATACTTACCGCCGCATTCGATCGCGCGAATACCAAATTTAAAGACGGCGATGTGGTTGTGATCGCTCAAAAGATAATCTCCAAATCCGAAGGCCGACGAGTAAACCTGACAAGCGTCCGCCCATCCGCCGAAGCTCGAAAGCTGGCACTAGATACGGAAAAAGACCCGCGCCTCGCTGAACTGATCCTGCAGGAATCCACCGAGATTGTGCGCAAGCGTCTGGGTCTGATTATCGCCCGCCACCGCAACGGGTGCGTTGTCGCCAATGCGGCGATCGACCTGTCGAATACGGGTGGCGCCGACAAGGCCGTTTTGTTGCCGGAAGATGCCGATATTTCGGCACGCGCTATCGCCGAGAGGATCCGGGACGCGGCCGGCGCAGCGGTAGCCGTCATCATCAACGACAGCATGGGTCGCGCATGGCGTAAAGGTACAACCGGGACAGCGATCGGCTGCTACGGAATTTCCGCCCTCCTCGATCGCCGCGGACAACTCGACCGGGCGGGCAACGAGCTTCAATCCAGTGAGATCGGGCTGGCGGACGAAATCGCCGCCGCTGCATCGCTGCTGATGGGCCAGGGCGACGAAGGCCTGCCGGTGGTCCTTGTGCGGGGACTGGATTGGGCTAGCTGCACTGGCAAGGCATCGGACCTGATCCGCCCTCGTGAACAGGACTTGTTTGTCTGACATGGTGTGTCTGGCACTGGCTGGTGGCGTGGGCGGTGCCCGAATGGCACACGGTCTGGCAATGGTGCTGCCGCCGGAAGAACTGATGGTTGCCGTGAACATCGGCGACGATTTCACGCATCTGGGCCTTCGTATCTGCCCCGATCTTGACACCGTGATGTACACATTCTCGGGACAGGCCGACCCGGAGACCGGTTGGGGTATAGAGGGAGAAACCTGGAACGCCATGGCGGCCCTCGAAAATCTCGGAGGCCCCACCTGGTTCCGTCTGGGTGACAGAGACCTGGCCACGCATCTTGAACGCACCCAAAGGCTCGCCGCGGGCGAGACGCTGTCGGACATCACTCAACACTTATCTGCGGCTCTTGGCATCCATCATAGGATCATCCCCGTTTCGGACACGCCGGTACCGACCGTCGTCGAGACCAAAGACGGCGATCTCGCGTTCCAGGACTATTTCGTGAAGCTGCAATGCGATCCCGCTGTGACCGGATTCCGGTTCGACGGCGCATCCGGCGCCATGCCGTCGCCCCCATTACTGGACGCCATGACCGGCGGCAAAATCGATGCAGCCATCATCTGCCCGTCCAACCCCTATGTCAGTATCGATCCCGTGCTCGCCATTCCCGGCGTTCAGGAACTTCTTAAATCCGATATTCCTGTCGTGGCAGTCTCTCCCATCGTCGGCGGCACGGCGATCAAAGGGCCCGCAGCCAAGATGATGGCGGAACTCGGCATCGCCCCGTCGGTCGCGAACTTTGCCAATCATTATCGCGGTATCGCGGACGGGATCGTTATCGATATCGTCGACGAGGCGGATGCCGAAACACTTCGGGACAACGGCCTGCACGTTCTGGTCACCGATACCGTCATGACCACTGACGTCATCCGGAAATCCCTGGCCGCAGACACGTTGGCATTTACAGCGCAGTTGCGTGGCTGAGCGGCTCAATATCGTCGTCCCGGTAAAGGGACTGCACGACGGAAAATCCCGCCTCTCAGGCGTACTCGCCGATGACGAGCGCGTTGAGCTAAACCGCTTTCTGGTCGAGCGAACGCTGGACCTGATCGAAACAGTATTTCCGAACTCACACCGGTGGATCGTCAGCCCCGATCCCGCAATCCAGAAAATCGCCAGACTGTCCGGCACGGGTTTCATTCCCCAGTCGGGGGCCGGGCTGAATGAGGGTCTTGCCGAAGCCGCCGCGGCCGTAGCGCCGGTCCGAACCGTATACGTCGCCGCCGATCTGCCCGAATTGTCGGCCGAAAATATCATCGAGCTGGCACACGTTCCGGGGATCGCGATTGCGCCTGACGAACGCGCATCGGGGACCAACGCGCTGTCCTTGCCCCTACCCGACTCGATCGGGTTCGGCTTCGGCCCCGGTAGCCTGTCCGTCCACAAAGAAAATGCGGCTGCAACTGGCTTGATGGTCGAAATCGTGAAGCGTCCCGGACTAATGTTCGATCTCGACACAAAAGACGATTTATCCCGCCTCGAGGGGTGGCGGTAAGAAGACGATCCGCGTACGCTAACTCCCGTGCGGGGATGGCAACCACCCCGCCGATTAGTTCGGAAGGAAAATAAGAATGTCAGACCAGATACAGGTGTCACACATCCTGCTGATGTATGACGGTTCGCTTCGCTCCACGGCGACGCGTTCGCAGGACGAAGCAAAACAGAAAATCGGAGAAATCAAAGCCGAGATCGACGGTGGAGGCGATTTCAGCGAAGCGGCGCAGGCCAATTCGGATTGCCCGTCATCGGCTCAGGGCGGTGACCTGGGCAGCTTCGGAAAAGGCATGATGGTACCGGAATTCGAAGACGCGGCATTCACACTGGATGTCGGCGCGACCAGCGGCGTCGTCGAAACCGACTTCGGCTATCACCTGATCATGCGGACCGGCTGACGCCTCACCATGCGAGCTTGTAGGGCATCTGAACCGGGCCGTCGTACTGATCGACGGTTCCGGTATCGGGATTGAATCTGTTCTGAACGAACGTACCGGAACGCTGGCTTCGGACGATGAACCCAATCGTTCGCTGATCAGTGTTGTGTTCCTGGTGGATCTCCCACGGGGGCACAAAATCGATATAGCCAGGTATAACTTCATGCGATCCGGCTTCACGGATGTCGGCCATTTCCGGCACCTGAAGGCCGTCGTCGATCCGGTCGAACCGCGTGACGGTCTCGCCGCCTTCCAACACACCATACAGCGTCCATGACCTGCCATGATCATGGACAGAGGTCTTCAATCCAGGCGCCTTGACGAGCGCATTCAGCACAAAGCCGTAGTCAGCGTCTTCGTAGAACAGCAGGTTGCCGGGCTTGCCCTCCACCGACAGGCTGTCCGGCCAGGATTCGGAATGTTTCTTTAGGTCTTCGTCTTCGAGAAGGTCGCGCAAATATTCGCAGGCGGTCGACCAGATTTTTGGCTCGTCCCCTCCGCCCTCGAACAAGGCGCGAACACGGGTGACGAACGTCTCCGCCGCCGGAAGCATGTTGCTAGTGCTGGAGAGCTCGATCTCCGAAACCTGCGTCGCCATGACGCCCTCCTCCATTCGTGAAGACTGACTATAGCCGAATTTCTTTCTCCAATGCGGCCTGTTCGTCTACAAAGGTAGTAGATCAAATCCAACAGGGGACAACAATGTATTACGACTTCGTACCCATGCCGGAGCGGAAACCGCTTAAATGGCCGGACGGCAAGCGGCTCGCAATAATCGTCACGTTCAATCTTGAATACTGGGATTTAGTGAGAGATACCGAAGACGCATACTATGCCGGCGGCCCGGCAATTCTGCCCGATCCCTTGCCCGGCAATGTTGCCGATATTCCCAACTTCACCTGGCGCGAATACGGTCAGCGGGTCGGTATATGGCGTCTGTTCGACATAGCCGAAAAAGCCGGAATCCCCGTCAGCTGCACAATGAATGCCAAGATGGGCTTGGAACGTCCGCAGGCGGTGAAGCACTGCGTGAAAATGGGATGGGAGCTGGTCGCGCACAACTACGTCCAGTCCGACCTGTTGACGAACTACTACTTCGACGAAGAAGGTGAACGCGAACTCGTTCTCGATACCCTGAGGGTGTACAGGGACGTTGTCGGCAAGAAGGCGACCGGCTGGCTGTCGTCGTCGTTGCGCGGCAATCCCTCTACAGCCGACATCCTCGCCGAACAGGGATTGCTCTACACGACCGATTACCTCAACGACGACCAACCCTATCTGATTCATACCGATCACGGCCCGCTCGTCTCAATCCCGTATTCGAACGAGGTCAACGACTTCATGATCTTTATGCGGCGCGGCAACACCACCGACGAGGCAGTCGATCTGTTTAAGGAACAGTTCGATACCTTGTATCGCGAAGGTGCCGATAGCGGCCGTCTGATGAACCTGGGTCTGCATCCACATGTCGTCGGCCAGCCGTTCCGCGCACGCTGCGTCCGTGAATTCATCGAATACGCGCAGCAGTTCCCGGACGTTTGGTTCACGACCCGCGAAGAAATTGCGAAATGGTATCTCAAAAACCATGAGAGCCACATTCCTACTAAGCGGCGCAGGGGACGAACGCAAACTCCGGCAAACCAGATCAAGGGACGGCGGAAAAAAAAATCCTGAATGTAAAAAAGGCTCCCCGAGGGGAGCCTTTTTTACAAACGGATATCAAGACCGGGATTATTTCACGGATCGCCTGCGCCGGGCAAAGTACAACCCGATCAGCCCGGGGCCGAACACCGCCGGGGTGCCCGGTTCGGCCCCGCCCTTTTTTATATCCCGACGATGGTAGCGCCACCATTCGGCGACAGCACCTGGCCGGTCATGAAATCAGTCTCTTCGGAAGCCAGCCACGCCACCGCCCAGGAAATATCGTCGAGCGTCCCGATCCGACCCATGGGAATTTCATCGGCCATACCGTCGATCCGCTCCTTGCCGATGGAACTCAGTGTCATGTCCGTCTCGATGATACCTGGCGCCACCGCATTCACCGCGATGTTCCAAGGCGCAAGTTCCCGAGCCCACGACTTGACGAACCCGGACAGCGCCGACTTGCACGCGGCGTAGTGCGACGCGAATGCTGCCCCACCCATGGCAAAGTTTGACGAGATGTTGATGATCTTGCCATATCGCTTCTCTTTCATTCCCGGCACGACAGCCTGTGTGGCGAAGAAAGATCCCTTCATGTTGACGGCGACCATGGCATCGAACGTGGCTTCATCGATATCTTCGATCGCGAGCCCCTGTCCGCCGATCCCCGCATTGTTGACCAGAATATCGATGGGACCGGTCTGTTTCGCCGCATCCGCGATGGCAGCCTGGAGTGCCGGCACGTCGGTAACGTCCGCCGCCACCGCCAGTGTTTTGCCGTCAATCATATCCGCCGTCTCGTCTGCCGCATCCCGGAAGCGATCCAGTACGATCACCGCCGCCCCGCGCGATGCCAGCATGAGGGCATGATGCCGCCCCATGCCACCACCTGCGCCTGTTACCAGCGCGACCCTGCTGTCGATTGAATTGTCGGAACTATCCATGATTTCGTTCTCCAATGTATGTCTACTATGGCCAGATCAGCGCGCGGATCAATTGGGTTTGACAGGCAAACCGACTTGCCGTCTAACGGATCGATGAAGCCGATTGTCGATACCGCCCCGGACATCGTCCGAAATTTGCCAACCGTCGCCCTTGCAGTGCTGGGCGGTTGGCTATTTTCACTCGTCGGTGTGCCGCTGCCATGGTTTTTTGGATCCTTATTCTTGGTCGCTGGTACAAACCTGGCGGGCCGGCCCATGAGAGGCCCGCGCGGCGCACGGCAAATCGGCCAGATTTTTATTGGTGCAACCATCGGCCTCTATTTCACCCCAGTCGTCGCCGCGATCGTTGCTGCCCATCTACCGTGGATGATCTTGGTCGCTATCCTTTCCATCGCCCTGGGCGGGGTGGGCGCGATCATCCTTTGGCGTGTCGCTCGGGTCGACAGTGCGACGGCGTTCTTCGGCAACGTGCCCGGCGGCATGGCCGAGATGCTGGCTCAAGGTGACCGGTACGGCGCCCAGCCGGTACCGCTGACGATTTCGCAACTCACGCGGGTGACCATCGTCATACTATCGATCCCACCGGCACTGACCTTTTTCGGAGAAACCGGCGATGAAATTTTCATTCCATTCGCCGAAACCGTCGATTACGGCGGTCTCGTCCTGCTCCTAACGTGCTGCGTCGCCTCATCGCTTGCCCTCTATAGGGTGCGCCTTCCCAATTGCTGGATGCTGGGCGCCTGCACCTTCGCCAGCTTGCTGACCGTGTTCGAACTTTCGTTGTCCGCGATGCCGCGCGAGTTGTTAAGCGCGGCGCAGGTCTTCATCGGCATTGCGCTTGGCGAACGCTTCGAACGCAGCGCCATGACCTCAGCGCCGAGAGTTATCCTGGGATCGGCCATCACGACAATCTTGATGATGGCGGTCGCCTTGGTGCTCGCGGTAATCATCGCGGATGAAACCGATATCGTGGCCACTGCCATGATCGCTGCCACGGCTCCCGGCGGATTGGCGGAGATGAGCCTCACGGCAGCGGTTCTGAACCTCGGCGTGCCGCTGGTGGCGGCCTATCATATTATCCGGATCATCATGATTACCCTCTTCACCCTCCCCGCGTACCGGATCATCGCGCGGCTCTTCCTCGATCGAGAGGATAACCCGGCGTGACCGGCACCGACATCGTCGCCTTCCTTACTCGGTCCGGTTTGGCCGGTCCCGGCACGACACCCTCGATAAACCCGCTGACCGGCGGGGTGTCATCTGATATCTGGAGGGTGGAAACAGCGTCAAACGCGATCTGCGTTAAGCGTGCGTTGCCGACCCTAAAGACCGAAAAAGAATGGCACGCTCCGGTGGAACGCAACGCCAACGAGGCCGAATGGTTCCGAAAGGCCGCAGAAATTGTACCCGGTGCCGTTCCGGAACTTCTTGCTGAAGACCGCGATGCTGGGATGTTCGCGATGGCGTACCTCGATCCAGAAACTAACCCTTTGTGGAAAAAAGAACTACGAGACGGCCGCGTTACGCCGGAGTTCGCCGCGTCGGTGGGCGCGACGTTGGGGAAAATCCACGCCGCCACTGCGAACGACGATATCGTTGCCGAACGTTTTGCCACGGATGAAATTTTTCATGCGATCCGCATAGAGCCCTATTTGCTGCGCACTGCTGAAACCTGTCCGGATGTAGCCCTCCGCCTGAAAGCGCTCGCACGAGTTACTGCGGAAACACGACGGGTCTTAGTCCATGGCGACGTTAGTCCCAAGAATATCCTGAGCGGCGCACGCGGTCCGATCTTTTTGGATGCCGAATGCGCGTGGTACGGCGATCCGGCATTCGATCTCGCGTTCTGCCTAAATCACCTTCTGCTCAAGTGTATATGGAAACCGGCCCATATCACCGCCTATCTCGCCAGCTACGATGCGCTTGTGGCTGCCTATCTGGAACATATTCACTGGGAGCCGGTAGCAGTTTTGGAAACCCGCACGGCGGCGCTTCTGCCCGGACTATTACTTGCCCGCATAGACGGCACGTCGCCGGTGGAGTACATCACGGATGAAGATGGAAAAGACACGGCCCGCCGAGCCGCCCGCCTTGGATTGAAAAACCCACCAGAAACCCTTGCCGGTTTCCGCAAAACTTTTCGAAAAGAACTTACCTGATGGCATCCACCAAGATAACACAGCTGGCCGGACGACGCGTCTGGGACTCGCGCGGCCGCCCGACAGTGGAGGCAGAGGTCATGCTCTCCGGTGGTGCAACGGGCCGGGCCATCGCCCCCGCCGGCGCCTCACGGGGGATGCACGAAGCCATCGACCTGCGCGACGGCGGCGACGATCTCGGCGGCTTCGGCGTCGAAACGGCCCTCGACAATCTCGCTGACCGGATAGCGCCGCGACTGAATGGCATGGAAGCTACCGACCAGGAAGACATCGATCTCGCCATGATCGATCTGGACGACACAGACACCAAGTCGAAGCTCGGCGGCAACACGATGATTGCGGTTTCGATGGCAGTGCTGCATGCAGCCGCAGCGGCCCACCGCTTACCGCTCTGGCGCTACCTCGCGGGTGATGCGGAGGTGCGCATTCCGATGCCCGAAATCCAGATATTCGGTGGCGGCGCTCATGCAGGCGGTCGTGTGGACATTCAGGACTTCATGGCGATGCCCATCGGCGCCGAAAGTTTCGACGAAGCAATGGAGATGGTCGCCGAAGTCTATATCTCGGCAGGCCACCTGATGTCGGAATCCGGCAAACTGGCGGGAGTCGCCGACGAGGGCGGCTGGTGGCCGGAATTCGACACAAATGAAGATGCGCTGGATATGCTGGTGCGCGCTATAGAAGCCGCCGACATGATACCTGGCGAAGACATCGGAATTTCTTTGGACATCGCTGCTTCCGAATTCGGCAAGCTCGGCCGCTACACCCTCGGTCTCGAAAAGCGTGAGCTGGACGGAGGCGGCATGGTCGACCTACTGTCCAGCTGGGTCGACCGCTACCCCATAGTTTCTATCGAAGACCCGCTGGGCGAAGACGACCCTGACCCGTTTCGGATATTCACACAGAGATACAGCGACAGCATCCAGATCATCGGCGACGATTTTCTGGTGACCAGCGCCGAACGCATCGCTAGGGCTGCCGACGCTGGCATATGCAATTCCGCCTTAATCAAGCCAAACCAAGCGGGCACAGTGACGGAAACCAGGGCCGCTCTGGACGCCGCAAGAAATTCGGGATGGGCTACCGTTGTTTCTGCCCGTTCGGGCGAGACCGAAGACGTTACTATCGCCCATCTGGCCGTCGGATGGGACGCGGGGCAGTTGAAGGTCGGCTCCTTCGCCCGTTCCGAACGTATGGCCAAGTGGAATGAAGTTTTACGGATAGAAGAAGCGCTGGGCGATCGAGCGCAACTGGCCGGCACGTGAAGGCCGTTCTGCAATACCGGGCGAGCCCAGGGTTCCGTCGCCAGGTCGATGCAGCCGTGCCCGAATGGCTGGACGTCGTAGTCGTGGACGAAGCGGACAAGGAACAATTCGTCACAGAGATGATCGACGCCGATGTTCTGCTTCACGTACTGGAACAGGTAACGGCGGACGTCATTGTAAACGCGCCCCGGCTGCGGCTGATCCAGAAAATCGGCATCGGCGTGAACACCATCGATCTCGACACGGCAAAGGCGCAGGATGTCGCCGTCTGCAATATGCCGGGCACCAATTCCCAAGCCGTTGCGGAGATGACCCTGACCCTAATGCTGGGGGCGCTGCGCCGTGTATCGTATTTCGACCCTCGGATGCGCGCCGGCGAGGGATGGACCGCAGACATCGAAGCATTCGATGGCCTCGGCGAGATTGCTGGGCGCACCGTTGGCCTAGTCGGCTACGGCGACGTCGCGCGCATTCTCGCTCCAATCCTGGCTGCTATGGGAGCGAGTGTTCAGTATACGGCCACCGCGCCGAAACCGGATGCAATCGCCGAATGGCGCGACCTGTCGTGTCTGCTGGCGGAGGCCGACATCGTCTCGCTGCACCTGCCCCTGAACGGCGAAACGGAAAAACTCATGGATGCGGCCGCCATCGCGTCGATGAAACGAGGAGCCGTTCTAATAAATACAGCGCGGGGCGGCCTTGTCGACGAAGCGGCGTTGGTCGACGCGCTCCGGTCCGGTCAGCTGCGCGCTGCCGGTCTAGATGTAGTAACGGTGGAACCCGCACCAGCCGGCAACCCGCTTTTTGAAATGAGCAATGTCGTCGTGATGCCGCACATCGCCTGGCTGACGCCGGAGACGCTGGATCGTAGTCTGGGCATCGCGTTCGACAACTGCCAGCGTATCCGCGACGGCGAAGAACTGCAGTTTCGAGTAGTATGATCAGATAACAAGGACGGACGGAGAACCGGGATGAAGCTAGTCAGCTTCGAAATCAACACCGCACTGGGCAAGGTCCGTCGCATCGGTGTACCGATCGACGGCGACGAGACTGGCCGAATCGCCGACCTGACGGGGTGCTACACGGCTTATCTCGCCACCGGAACTGACGAACCGACACCGCGGCAGATCGCGAACGTCCGCTGCCCGCCCGATATGATCGGTTGGTTGAAGGGCGCACACAAATCCCGGGAGGCCGCGGAGCGGGCCTCAACCTGGATCGCCGAGCAGCTGAAGGATGACGACGACCCCGAAGGCATCGATGGCGAACGCTTGGTTTTTCCGCGCGACGAGGTAAAGCTGCTGGCGCCCGTGCCGCGACCCGGCGCCTTTCGCGATTTCTCGATTTACCAGACGCATATGTCAAAGGCGGATGTGCCGTTCCTCAAGACCGAGCACTGGTACGTCACGCCGCCGTACTACAAGGGCAACTGCGATACTATCACCGGCGCCGAAGACCCGGTGCCGTTTCCCTACTACACCGAGCGGCTGGATCTCGAATTCGAGCTGGGCATCGTCATCGGAAAAAAGGGATCGAACCTGACCTTCGAGGAGGCCAAGGATCATATCGCCGGCTACACGATACTGATCGATCCGAGCTGCCGCGACGGCTACAAGCGTGAACCTTTCGGCCCCAATAAGCGCAAAGATTTCTGCACCCCAATGGGTCCCTGTCTGGTCACAGCCGACGGGATTAACGAACGCGATATCGATTGCCGCATCATCGTCGACGGCGAAACCTGGTGGGAGGGCAACACGGGCGAGCCGCGTTCGTTCTGGGCCGAACATCTCGTCGCCTATGTTTCAGACAATGAAACCATTTTCCCCGGCGATATCATCGGCACTGGCACCATTGGCATGGGCTGTTCTATGGACATCCACAAATGGCCTCAGATCGGCCAGCAGATGACGTTCACCATGGAAGGGATCGGTTCGATGACGCTGAAAATCGTGAAGGGTAACGAACGGGTACGTCACGTCGACGGCATGGCCGGCCTACTGGAATATCCGGGCGAGGATATTTAGCCGCCCGCGGCTACCTTCTTAACTCGATGAACAGCCAGCGCCGTCAGCGGAATAGCTGCGGCGAAGAACCACATGCCGATTTCCATGCTGGCGCCCGCAATGCCGGACGCCTTGGCAACGACAATCACAATGGCAACCAGCAATACATCTGCGCAGGACCAGCGGCCGAGGAACTCCAGCCGCGAAATCCAGATAAGCGAGATATCCCCCGTGTTTCGGAACCGCGCCCAGACCATCGCCGTAACCAAGATTTTGCCGAACGGAAATACGATCGAAAAGATGATCACCACGAGGCCGAGGAGATACTGCTCGTCGATCAGCAACTGCCAGGCTGCCTCCATGATGGAAAACCGGTTTGCGAAGATGACGAGATTACGCACTTCGACTACCGGCAGAAAAACCCCGAGCCCCAAAGCAATAACGGCAAGCGCCAAAAGCGGCATTACTAAGCGATCAAACGACATCAATACCCTTCACAGAACGCTGTCCTGAGAGAATAGGGGAAGCATTATACCACCCATCTCGGCGGTGAAAGGGACGTTTAGGTTCTGCCTTCCGCGATACCGACATCGAAAAGCGTGGGACGCAGGTTTGCTTAGCCGGTTTTCTGGATGTGGTAATCGCCGAACGAGACAAAAATTTCGAGCTCGCGGGTCAGACCCTCAGCGGACAATCTCAGAAGACCGCGCCGTCCCTGCGGGTCTTCACAAACAACTTCAACGATCGAACAAAGCTATTGAAGCACCGAGGCGAGGCCCCGATCCTCTAACGTTCCACGCGCCATCGAATAATTCCGTTGGTTGTCTGCTCAGTCGCGTACCCCATTCATGGAAGGCAGTACACCGAAACGGAGGCTGATACCGACGTGGACGCCCCATAGACACAGCGCCGGATCCGCCCGGTCCCAAACTGAACCGGAACTCGGACCCGCTGAGCCCATACCGAGGTTTGTCAGGCCCATCGACCAGATTTACAGCTCTCGAGAAACATATTGTTATGTTATAACATTATGTTTTATGCTAACTGGGATTCGTTTGGCTCACCGAACCGAACTGTCACATCGCAACTTCTCGGGACCTGTGCTTAATGACCACCGCCGATCGTCTACCCGTCACTGTTCTCTCCGGCTTCTTAGGCGCGGGGAAGACAACGCTGCTCAATCGCGTTCTAAACAACCGTGACGGCCGCCGCGTTGCGGTGATCGTCAACGATATGTCCGAGGTGAATATTGATGCCGATCTCGTGCGCGCCGATACCGAGCTTTCCCGGACCGATGAGACCCTGGTTGAGATGTCGAACGGCTGCATCTGCTGCACACTGCGTGACGATCTGCTCAACGAGGTCCGGCGTCTAGCGGGAGAAGATCGGTTCGACTATCTACTGATCGAGTCGACCGGCATATCCGAACCGCTTCCCGTCGCCGCGACATTCGATTTTCGCGACGAAGATGGTGTCAGCCTGTCGGATGTCGCCCGGCTCGACACAATGGTCACGGTCGTCGATGCGGTGAATTTGCTGAACGACTTTTCCAGTCACGATTTCCTCCGCGACCGCGGTGAGGTCATGGGAGAAGAGGACGAGCGTACGCTTGTTCACCTGCTGACCGACCAGATCGAATTCGCCGACGTTGTCATCCTGAACAAGGTAGACGACGCAACTCGGGATCAGGTCGATGCGGCGCGAAAGATTATCCGCAGCCTGAACGCGGATGCACGGATTATCGAGACCAATCATTCGGATGTCCCGGCCGAAACGATCCTGGATACGGGGATGTTTGACTATCAGAAAGCGCATGAGCACCCAATGTGGGCGAAGGAACTATACGGTTTCGCGGATCATGTGCCGGAAACCGAGGAATATGGCGTCGCCAGCTTTGTCTATCGGGCCCGCCGGCCGTTCGAGCCGGCAAAGATCATGGAAACACTGAATGGGGATTTACCGGGCGTCATCCGAGCCAAAGGTCATTTCTGGGTAGCTACGAGACCGGAGTGGGTGGCTGAATTTTCCCTTGCCGGCGCGTTATCTGGCGTGCAGCCACTAGGAAACTGGTGGGCATCTATCCCAAAAGAACACTGGCCTGAAGACGAACGAGCTCTTGAGTACGTGAATTCATTCTGGCAGGAGCCTTGGGGCGACCGACGCCAGGAAATCGTGTTCATCGGTTCGGGGATCGACTGGCCCGCGCTTGAGAATCGCCTTGACGCGTGCCTCCTGCCCGAGGGCGCGGCATCAGACATAAGTGAGCTTCCCGATCTGCACGATCCGTTCCCTCTCTGGCAGCGCGCGGAGGAAGCGGCATGATGGTGTTGCGGGAAGCAATTCGGCAGGGAGCATCGACCGGCATTGCCGCCGTAGATGCCGCAGATGAACTGCCCGAGTTTCTTCAACCCGATTGTCCTGCCCTGATCTGGCGACGCAATCCGTCTCCCTGTTTTCAAAAGTGGGTCGACGCGTTTGAACCGGAACGGCTACCGCGCGCCCGCGTCATCCTGCGGCCGAAAAATGTTGCGGAGGCGATATCCCTGATCTTCGACAACTGCAATACGCCGGGCAGCCCGCAAAGCGCCATGCTGGCGGAAGATACCGCCCTGCAGGCACAGGTATTTGCGGATCTGATGCGTACCCCGTTTCTGCGACTGCGCTACGACGTGGTAAGCACCAATGCATGCCGAAAGTTTCATATCGATTTTGTCACCGCTCGTCTAATCTGTACCTACAGAGGTCCGGGTACACAGTACGGATTCCCTGAAAATGGCGACGCCGATCCCGCACACATCTATTCCGTCGCAACGGGATCAACCATCTTGTTACGCGGCAAGCTCTGGCCGGAAAGCCCTGACGCCGGGCTCCGACACCGTTCACCTCCTATCGAAGGAACCGAACATACTCGGCTGGTCCTCGTCCTAGATCCAATTGCCGACCCCGACGCGCACTCGGAACCTAAATTCCTGTAGTCACGCTTCAGCGCGTTTTGTGCCCCGATAGCCTAAACAGACGGTCATAATCGTCTCTTCAATACCAAATGGTTATTTGGCTTCAAACGTTCTGCGGGTCACGGCCTCGGAGGTAGCCAGTTGTCCTTTTGTAGACGCACCGTCCAGTGTTCCCAAGCACGCATGTGACCGGTCGTCATTCCACCGTCGCTTGAACCGGCATCAACATCGCCTTGGCTAAGCGGATCAATCTCCCCGCTGAGTTCCGCCAACCGCTGAAATTCAGCGTTGCGACACGAATAAACACAGCGGAACGTTAAATCTATGAGACTGGTGCCTGCGACCGTGACGCCATGCCGGTTCATAAGAACCATCATTTTGTCGCCCAAAGCTTCGGCCAGCGAGGCTCCTTCTTCGGGATTGACCACCAGATAGTTGGTATCGCCGAACTTGGCTCGCTGATCCCACCACGGCAGATCCTGACCACCCACGGAGCCGAGATGCACAACGGGGACATAATCCCTCTTCGTAACGATAAGCGGCATAAAGGCTTCCGCGTGGTGGTGACACACGGCCATTACGTCGGGCCGCGCTTTGTAAATCTCACCGTGGATCACGCGCTCGGAGTAGGGCGCCAGATTGGAAGGGCTTACGGGAACAGAATCGAGGTCGTATTCGACGAGATCGTTGGGCTCGACAAGTTCGGGCGCACGAGACCGAGACATGAAATAGCGATCCGGCCTTTCCGGATGCCGCGCGCTGACATGCCCGAACGTGTCCACAACGCCCTCGTTGGCCATGATGCGATACGCCAGCGCCAACTCGTACTTGATCCCGTCAATTGAATTGGTCTCTTTAGATGCGGTCCTCAACTCCGTTCCCTCCCTCATATCCATAAAGCGCCCGAACTTATAGAGCCTGCATCAGCACGGCACGACGCGCAACTTCTTGGTCTAGATTTTTCCGCACGAGATCTGCCCTTAACAAGCCAAGTAGACACTTCAATCCGTCACAGAGGGAGTCCATGTGAGGGAAGAATGATGCAAAGAAATCAGAACGCATCCGTCCAGTTTATGATAGACGAACGTATAGTCTGCGTGGGTCGCGCTGCTCTCGCCATCGAAGAGGGTGTACTGCCCCATATCCATATAGCCCAATCCTCCCGCTACGATAACCGGACCGGCTGCGCTCTGGAAATCAACTCGTATCCAGCCTCGGCTGAGAAAGCCATGGTCATTAGGGTAGTGCGGATCTCCGCCGACGAAGTACGATCGCGCCCCTTCCCGGTCGAGACGAATGACGTCCGCGAGGGTCGGTTTAAACAGGAGCGGTTCGTCCGGCGTACCGAAGTCGTATAGATCCAGCAGCCCGTCAACATCGCAGTCGATAAGACATTTCACCCAGGCACGTTGCGCTGCAACAACTTCGGCCTTTGTCATCGGTTGGAAATCGCGCTGAGAAATTGTTCTTGCTCCTCACTATTTGACTGACCAATAATCTAGTGGAAAAGAACGAATCTGCGATTGGGATTAAGCTGGCAGCCTGTCAAGGTAGTGCCACTAAGCTCTCGGGACGGCGAAGTAGTCTAGTGGAACCTCACACGCCGGCCAACAGGTTCGTCCAGTAATAACCTGTCTTGCAGGACCTCCTTGTCGAGGGCCGAATACGGCTCCTGCTTGATCAGCCGAGCGATTTCCTTATTGGTCCAAACCTCCATCCGCCGACCGTTGCTGCTTTGCGCTGCGACGTGCGCGCGGGCCTCGTCCGGCACAAAGGCAGACCTTGCCCGACGGATTGACAGCCTACCACACATACGACTACCGGCACTCAGCCCCCGATTGTTCGACCACCCGATCCAGCATCTGTAAGCCCTTCAGCATGGCGATGCCGTGCTTAACGATTTCCGTAAGTTGCGGCCGAAGAGGGCCTCATTACATTTTCGAGCCTGACGATCTAACCGCTCCCGCGAGTCAGCTAACACCGGCATTTGCAGACGGACCACGTCCCACTTCCGTTCTATGGTGACAGCCACCTCACCAACACCGTCAGCCACCGCCTGCACGCGGATGCGATTAAGCTCCTTCGCGTCGGTCACTGTGTCGCACTCCTCTCACCGGTGGTCAGACATATTTAATGAGCACGGCTGTAGTGGGACAGCCGCTTGCGGGAAGCTGCCAAGAGCTTCCCGCAACCTCCGGGCTGGGGAGCGATCGGTCCCTTTTCGCTCCCCAGCTTCCCGGTGGTTTTTTTGGCGCCGCGAAATGGCGGGACATCACAGGGGTGTGGGGAAGGTGCAGGGGTTTCTAAAAAAAATGGAACAAATCAGGAACAAAATCCAAAAAAATAAAACGCCCTAAAAGGGCCCATGAAAAAGTTCGAACCCATCACCGTCCGAACGATCGATGACCTGACCCGACGCGTCAGGGGCATGGCTGGTCTCTTGCAATACCCTTGGGAGGATATTTGACGTGACCCAAAAAGCCTGCAGAATGTTAATTGCGCTTTACTCACCGACGGGGAACCCAGCGGCATGTTGGGAAACATGAAGAAACGGAATGCCTGAAGATTACCTCTCAGAGAAATTTCTTGTTCCACTCCTGCAAAAACTTGTCCGCCACCCCAGCGAACAAACAGATCTTCAGGAAGCGGATCCAGAGATCAAGGCATTCATCCGTGACTGTCTTGCACCCGAGATAAAACGCCTCGAGATCGGCGCCTTCCGTTACGATGACATGGGAAACCTGATCCTCGAAATCGGGCCGGCTGACATCGGCCGATCCATTCTGTTTATGACCTACGCAATGACCCACCCGGCGTCAGAGATGCCTGACCCCTTCTCGGCAGAACTGATAGATACGTCAGCTGGAGCAGCCGTCCGGGGACGCGGCGTCGCCGAGCAGAAAACAGCGATGGCGGCGGCGGTGGCGGCGATAGCGCAGGCGGCGCATACCGATCTCGGCGGGCGCCTGATATTCGCTGCCGTGAGTGCGGGCGAGACGGGGCGTCACGATGCCGTCGCAAGCGTTCTTCGCGCGCTCTCCGGTCCGCCAGATTATGCGATTGTCTGTATCGGAACGAATGGAAAAGTTGCCGCCGGCAATAAAGGTCGTATCGACATTGATGTCACCGTCCGCGGGCAATCCATTCACTCCAGCATGCCGTGGAACGGCATCGACGCAATCGACGGTGCGCGTCGGTGTCTCGTAGCGCTGGACGAACTGGATCTGGGCGTACCCGAACATCCCGCGTTCGGGCCAGCGACGTTGACGCCGACATCGATAAAAAGTGGGCCCAATGCAACTCATACCCTACAGAACATTGTGGAGATGAGGTTTGATCGACGGCTCCTACCCGGTGAAGATGTTGAGGAGGCATTCGCCAAAGTGGAGGCGGCTTTACCCCAAGACGGTCTTTGGTCTGTAGATTGTGCCCGTGGCCCCTTTATGTATCCTAACGAAGTCGCTGACGATGGGCCGCTTATCAAACTTCTAGATCTCTCCTATCAGGACGCAGGGTTTTCAGGAGCCGAGCGCATTGATTGCAGTTTCGCTCTGGACGCCGGGTATTTCGGACATCTCGGCAGGGAGGCCGTGATGCTCGGCCCGGGCGAAATCGACCAATTTCACTCCGATGAGGAAAGCGTGCTGGTCTCGGACATGGTGAATATGTCAAAAATCTATCGCGCACTGATTGAACACGCGCTGAATTCATAGATCACAGCGGAGACAACGACAGATGAAGGCTGCGGTAATCGAAAAACAGGGTGGCATCGAAAACATCGTATACCGTGACTGGGAAGACCCAACCCCCGGAGACGCGGACGTCATCGTTTCTGTGCGCGCATGCGGACTGAACCACCTCGATATATTCGTAAGAAGGGGCATGCCTGGATTTCCGGTCCCGATGCCCTTTATCTCAGGAGGTGATATTGCCGGCGTTATTGAGGAAGTCGGCTCATCGGTCTCGGGCTGGTCTAAGGGCGACCGTGTAACGCTTAACCCTCAAACCGACGAAGGAATGATAGGCGAGGAACTGGTCGGAGGACTGGCAGAAAAAGTCCGCATCCCCTCCAAAAATCTCGTAAAGCTGCCGGACAACGTTTCCTTCGAAACGGCCGCGGCCATCCCAATCAATTATGGAACCGCTCACCGGATGCTTTTCACTCGCGGCCATCTTCATCCCAGTGAAACAATGCTAATACTGGGCGCCAGCGGGGGCGTTGGGCTGGCTTGCGTCCAGTTCGGCCAGATGGTCGGCGCGAAGATTATTGCTGCCGCAGGAACCGACGAAAAATGCGATCGACTTTCCGAAATGGGTGCCGACCATGTGATCAACTACCAGTCGGAAGACTTCAGCCGGGCGGCCTGGCTTGCATCCGGAAAGGAAGGCTGCGACGTCGTGATAAATTTCACTGGCGGCGAAACCTGGGCTCCCTCGCTCCGCGCGGCCAAGAAGTGTGGCCGCGTCCTAACCTGCGGTGCGACTGCCGGTCATGATCCTCAGACAGATCTCAGATATCTTTGGGTCCGCGAGCTCGATGTTCTTGGCTCAAACTCTTATTCACAGGAGGACGTGGCTCGCTCAGTAGATTACGTGGCAGACGGCAAACTGTCTCCAGTCGTTAGCCACACTTTTCCACTTGAAAAACTGGGCAAGGCCGAGCAGCTCATGGAAGATCGAGGTTTTTTCGGTAAGATCGTTCTTACCCCCTGACCGTACCGTGACATCTGCCCTTTCAGTCGCTACCTATAGAGCCATCTCCGCCGATGCGTTCAGTTACTTCAGAGAGGGCCTGCGTCCGATCGATCTTGCCGGCGCCGTTTAAGGGCAATTCATCTGCAAAAAATATACGCCGAGGATGCGCATAGGCCGGGCCGTTCGCCAGCGTAAATTCCTTCAAAGCGCTCTCATCTACCTCAGCATCTCTCCTAAGAGTGACAAGGGCCGCGGGCGCGACTCCTTTGACTACGTGCGGCACCGGCACCACGACTGCGTCGACAATTTCCGGGTGCTGAACCAGCAGGAGTTCTACCTCCTTAGGATTGATGTTTTCACCGCCGCAGGAAAACTGATCATCCGTCCGACCCATGAAGTAGAAGAACCCGTTTTCATCGCGCCGGAAGATGTCCCGCGTTTTGAGGTACCCACCCACAAGGCGTTCGGCGTCGAGCTCGGGACGATTGTTGTAACCGCTCAGCACCGCGGGTGACCTGACCCAGAGCTCTCCTTCACGATCGTCTTCCTTACCTTCTGCACCGACCAGCTTCACGTCAACTTCGGGCGCCACAAGTCCGCAGCTTCCGAGCGGAGAACCTCTACCATCCATTGGCTCGCGTAACGGGCCGCCACCTTCCGTCAGGCCGTAAGCCTCGATTACAGGCACCGAGAAAGCGCTCTCTACTGCCGCAATCAAATCTGCACCCACGACGGCCGATCCCATCTCGAGGCTTTTCAGCGCAGGAAACTCCAGACGTGAGAGCAGTTCTTCTTCCGCGAGCACCATGCGGTACATAGCAGGCACGCCGCCCGTGTGGGTGCAGTGGTATTCGGCAAGGGCCGTTAGAAACGCCTTGGGCTCAAACCTCGGAAGGATTACCACCGATCCACCCACACGCAGCTTCGGTTTTACTGAAACACGCATGGCGTTTTTGTGAAACAGCGGACCTGCAATAAGGGCGCGGTCGTTGGGTTCCGCGGGCCAGTATTTCTGTGCGACGCGAATACCCCACAACATACCATCATGCGGAAGCAGTACACCTTTGGGGACACCCGTGGAACCGGAGGTATAAGGTAAAAAAGCTGTTTGCCCTCTCTCAATCTCCGGCGCCCTAAGTTCACTGGCGTCGCTTTCGGATACCCATAAAGCATAGTCGAGCCAACTGGTGGGGACAGGCGTTGTTGCGACACGCAAGGATAATGACGCCTCTTCAACTATCTGGGCGATCTCTGGATGACACATCGGGTCTATGATGGCGGCGCCCGCGCCAGCATCCGCGATTATGAACCTGATCGTGTCCGCGCCCAATTTATGGTTCAGCGGAATCGGGACACACCCCGCCCTCATTGTCCCGAAAAAAGCTTCGATAAATTCAGACCGGTTCTCCATTGCCAGAAGGACACGAGTATGTGGCTGAAGACCTGCTTTTTGCAAAGCCGATCCGACACGACTCATCCTGTCGTCAAGTCGAGCGTGGGTAAGTTCGGTTGGAGGCGTCTTAGACATATCTATGACGGCCACTCTGTCACTATATTTTTTAGCGGCAGCGCTGTTGAAAAATCCCAGATTATTATCTCGATGATCCATGCTCGCGCCCTTATGAGCGTGTCTGTCGTTTGACGGCCGCAGACTTCTTGATGACATTTACCGCGAATGCGGTCAGCGGTACCGAGGCCGCAAAAAACCGCATTCCAATATCCATGCTCGCCCCGGCGATGCCAGACGCCTTTGCAACAATTTGCATCCCGATGGTTTTTTCCTCAATCGATGGAGGGGTGCGTTTCAAGGTCGTTGTTACCGTTGACGGTTCGCTAGTCTGAGATTTTTCACCCGTCGGTTGCTCGTAGCCAACCATTAGCCACATGACCACGCCGATTATCACGTAGGCCACTGCGTAATAGATAAATACCCAACGGGGAGTTTTCACTTTCATTTCACGTCAGCCGAATAGAACGCGCAGCAGGCCGTCGATCAGGAATGTAAGGAAATGGTCCATTCGATTTAATCCTTAAATTTCGCGTCGATGTTTTTGCGGAAAACAAAGGTAA
>MDTD01142847.1_pt1 | contig 30266 bp, 26 predicted proteins | sample 811221 | NCBI WGS metagenome assembly MDTD01 (sample SAMN05326646, study PRJNA326480) | marine metagenome | isolation source: seawater | place: Pacific Ocean: South West | collected 2011 | reverse complement strand
TGCAGACGCTCTCATGATAAGAGCTATTGTTTTGCAAAATTAATAGAACAGTCAAACTAATTTTTAATATTTTTAAAGTATTTGAGCCTCTTTCAGCCCAGATCTAAAAATATATCAGTTTACAAGCCATGTCCTGCCCTAGAGGCGATCGGGGACAGCGCTTACAGGGAGAATTGGACATGCTGAACTGCGCGGGACCCATGCTCTGAGCCCATTGGCAAGCTCGATATAGGACCATTCGCCTCGAGTGGCGATCAGTCGGCAAAGGCTCCCAGGAGCGACAGAGAAGATTTTCTGTGAGTCTTCTGCGCTGTGGTCGCTGGTTTCTTCGGGGGTCGTTGCGCTACTTCCAGCCATGATAGGGGCAGAGTTTATCATCACGGCTCGCTCGTGTTTGGCGGTAAAGCCGCTCCAAGTTGGATAGATTGCGAGGCTGATTCCTGAGGCCATTGAAGTGCTGACCCCCATCCAGAGGCACGTCTGAAAAATTTTACGAAAACGATGAGTATAGAGCAGAGATAGAACGGCAAGTATAGCAAGCCAAAGGCCAGCGGCGAGAGCGGTCAAATACGTGCCGTGGCTGATTTTGCGAATCCACTTTCCTAAAGGGGTTGCCGTAGGATGGATCGAGCCCGTTGTCTTCTGTATGAACTGAAGGTTTTGAATAGCCTCCGGGTGGGTTGAATCGAGCTGCAGAGCACGATGGTAATAGAGGGAGGCCAATCCGCTCTCTCCGAGTTGAAAATGGCAATTGGCGATGTTGTAGAGGATGTCCGGAGAAGAAGGACGATTTTCGTGAGCAGTTTGATAGAGCTCAAGTGCCAAGCGGAAGGCCTTCGCGTTCCAAGCAGACTCGGCTTGCAGGTAGATCTTTCGATCTGATTCGGAAGGGATCGAGGCTTCCGCATTGCTCAGGAAAATGACCGCGAGAGAGATAATCAAAGACACGTTTTTAATGAGTCGTTGCTTGAGATGCTGGATGATTTCCTGCCGTCGCGTGTCAGTAATACGAAGAGAACTTTTGCCGGGGCAAAAGCAATGTTCATCTCTGGTCGCGATTATGTCGCGAATTTCATTATCTCGTAACTCCTCGGGAATGGACTCCTCGATAAGTGAGCCGGCCTGTCGTAGGAACGCCTGAGAGTGTGCGTCTTTTCGCTCAAGTGCGGCGATCGCCTGCAGAACTTGTGAATCTCCTCTTTCCGGGCTCAGGCGAGGCAGAATACGAGCTCGGATAATTTGCAAAATAAGAATCAAAGCGAGAATAAGGGGAATGATATGCCAGCCTCGGGCGATTTTGCCTCGAGAACGGTCTGTAAAGAGGTCCGAGGTCTTGATTCCAAGAATGTTCTCCACGCCGTCGAAAAGGTTGTCATTGGCGGGAATGGGTTCACCTTCCAACGTGGAGTTTTTTGAGTCAGTAGTGGTCTCAACAGGAATAGGGTCTGAATAGGTCGTGACATACTGCTCGGTTTCTGGATTGAAAGAGACAAATTTGAACCGTGGAATGAAGGGCTGATAACCTTTGGGGCTGACCGTCTGGCTGAAGGTTACCGATCCGCTTGTCCCATTGCCGTTTGTTTGGAGAGGAAGTCGATGGGGAGGATAGGCTTTCCAAGAGTCTTTGTTTCCACCAAAGACCGGTGGAGCGAGAGTGTTCAAGTTTCCCGTGCCCTTAATTGTGAGTCGAACGGAGATTGGATCTCGTGTGCGGATACGGCCCAAGTTTGCTCTAGTAAGGAGGGCAAAGTTGCCGACCGCATTGCTGAATCCCTCCGGTTTGGGAAGGGGGAGAGGCCGGGCGATTGAGGCAACTCGAGGCAGCGGTAATTCGATAGGAACGGGCACTGTTTCAGTCAGCCCACGGCGTGATATGCGAGCAAGGAGGGTAAGCTCAGCCTTGCCCGGGCCAATACAAATATTACCGCCACTGAGAGCTCTAATGCGGCTTCGGTAGGTGATCCCTGTATAATTTTTTTGTTTCAGTCGAACCTCCGAGGTTAACATCTTTCCTTCAGGGATCACTGAAGAGAGGTCAAAGCGTTCCGCCGCAATTCCTTCGCGAGCAAGGTCAGCGATGGAAGCCTTTTCAACCTGAAAATGCGAAGGGAGGTAAATCTTTGCTTCGACGAGCATAGTTTCTTCCTCAAAAGGTGTTCCAGGCGGTAGTCTGGTTGTGCTGGCAAAATGCTGGAGCTCGCCTCCTATTTCCGATGTGAACCATGCATTCTCAGGGAGGTCCTGCACGTGGAAATGGAACGATGGGGACTCAAGAAGGGTTCCCTGATGATTGAGAGAAAAGGGTGGAATGACGTGAAGGCCCTTCGCGTAAGACAAAACCACATAGCGATAGGCGTAAGTCCTCTTGCTGGTTGAATATGGGAGGACCGTTTCGCCAAGAAATCTAAAAGATATGCTCGTGGTGGCTGGTGTCTTTGGTTTCTCGAGGGGTCGAGAGTCAGAGGTTATGGTAAGCCAGAGTTCGCTCTCCTCGCCTGGCAGAACGTAGCTTGAACCTAGCCACGCACTCAACTTCTGGTCGGCAGGGGACTTGCCTGTGCTGATGAGCAGGATTACCAATAGGAAAAGTGTGAAGCGAAAGGATTTCATCTTCTCACCAATCTTTTCTCGGGCGTTGGCGCTTGGAAAGCTTCCTAGGGATTAGCCTTGTCTCGAAATCTGCATTATCACGAAGGATGCGCCGGGCAAATTCCTCTGAGGTTTCTCCAGGCGCTAGATCTTTCGATGGCAAAGAAGGTTCGGCATCACGGTCTGTTTTTTCGGGTTCGTCTTGTTGTTCGGAGAGCTCGGAATCCGTGGATGGTTTGGCTGTAGCGGGGTTGGGGGGGGGTGATGTGTTGGGCTGCTGCGGACCACTGTTTTGTGCTTCGTCCTTGGGTGGCTTAGTTTTAGATTCTGTTGCCTTTTCCTTCTCGGAGCTGCCTTCCTCTGGAGTCGCCGGATTGATCAGGTTTGTGGAGTGTTCCTTCATTCTCCGTTTAACGTATTCGAGATTTTCGATGGCTTTCTTGCTGGAGGGATTGATCTTCAGGACTTCTTTGAAATGTGAAATGGAATCGCCCCAATGGCGCAGTATGCTCGGGGATTCTGGCTCCTCGGTGAGGGTTCGTAAGCCGCGGTAAAAAGAGGCGTTCCCGAGTCCAAAATGCGCTTGGTTCCGAACTTCGAGATCTGCGGAGAGAAGAGCTCCAGAGTAATGCTGCTGAGCGATGAGAAAATCATCCACTCTGTAAGCTGCTGCAGCTGCTCCTAAGTGGAGTCTGGCCTTCCTCTCACCCTGTGATTTTCTGATTTCCTGCTTGAAGAGAAGGAGAGCCTTTTCGGGATTTCCTTTAGTCAGGGCGCGTGTTGCGGGGCTCGGAAACATAGGCGCGGCTTGAGAAGAAAAAGAAAATGCAAAGATCAGGAGACCGATAAGTAACGGTGTTAAAGCAGTTCCTAGCTTTCGTTTTTCTTTCCTTCGATTGAGTGGGTAGCTGGAAATAAGAACCATGCCGGTGGCGAATAATAAAATAGAGGGACCAAGAAACCATTGGAAGAGAGGGCTCTCAATTTGCCTCCGGGAACCCTCCAGCGCAACTGATGCGGTGCGTTCGACGGCGGTCCGAACTTGTGAAAGAAAGAGTCCGTTTGCCCCCTCCGAATAGGTCCCGCCAGTGATGCTGGAAAGCAGCGCAAGGGGTTTTCGGTTCAGAGAGCTTATCACGAGTGATCCATCACGGTCATAGAAATTTCCATCTGTGGTAGAGGGGTCGGGTATGGTGGTTCCTTCAGCAGTTCCAAATCCTATGGAGAAAACAGTTACCTTTGCAGCAGCCGCTTCGGAAGACGCCTCTGAGACACCCAGATGATGGTTCTCGCCATCACTCAGGATGATCAGGGTGGTTGAAGACGGGGAATTCTTCTGAAGAGTTCGGACAGCCAGCCTTACCGCGGCTGGTAGATCGGAGCCATCACGAGGAATCCAGTCAGGGCTTTCACTTACCGTAGTGTTGAGTTGCTCCAAAGTGCTCCGCAATGCTTGGTGATCTAAAGTAAGAGGTACCTGGACCCAGGCGGTGCCTGAGAACGCGATGAGTCCAATGCGGTCCGATGAAAATTGGTCAAGTAACTCAAGCGCAGCGGCTTTTGCAGCATGTAGGCGATTTGGCTGAAGATCTGTCGCGAACATTGATCGAGATATATCGATCGCTATCATAATGCTCCGTGCTTCAATTTTTTCCCGCTCCTCTCGCACGGATCCGCTCGGAGACGCCAAGGATATAATCAGTAGCAGCAGTGCAATAATCAGTGAGGAAAGACCCGCCCAATCTCGAATTCCACCGCGTGGTTTGTAAAGGAGGGGCTGCAGGCGCTTCCCCACCAGCTGCCTTACTCGATTCGGGACCCCTCTTCTGACGGTTACTGCTCCCAAAATGAATAAAGGAAGTGCCAAGAGAAGAAGGAAATACTCTGGAAGGACGAATCTCACGGAATCATGACAGGGTAGGAGGGGAGAGGGCCAGCGATCCGACCGAGAGAAGAGCGAAGGTTGCTGATGCTCCCAGCAACCAGGGATAGAGTTCTCTGGAATTGATGACCGTGGCTTTCTTCACCTCCGATTTTTCCAGCGAATCGATATCTGAGAAAGTGCTGCGTAAACTGCTCATGTCAGAAGCTTGAAAAAACTGACCTCCACTGATAGCGGCGATATCTCTCAGAGTCTCAGTATCATATTCCTCTGCGTTCTGGCCGATCTCGTTCCGCGATAGGTCACTTTGTTCGGCTCCGATTGCCACCGTATAGATCCGGGTCTTAAGGGATGCGGCAGCAGCCGATGCCTGCGTGGGAGTAAGAGCGCCTGAGTTGCTCTCCCCGTCTGTTACAAGAAGGATAATCTTACTCTTGGACTTCCGGGAATCAAGGCGAGTGGTCGAGGCAGCAACTGCGGATCCTATAGCGGTTCCATTGGAATCAAGGTCTCCGATCCTTAACTCCTCCAGTCTTTTTGAAAGCCATGCGTGGTCAAGTGTAAGAGGGCAGACGGAGTAGGGTTTCGCTCCAAAAGCGATGAGGCCGATCCGGTCGTCCTCCCGACGTTGGATAAACCTCCTGATCACGTCCTTTGCGGCCTCGATTCGCTGCTTTTTCTGACGGAAGGTACCCGTAGAGTTTTTCTCGAAATAATCTTCGGTCTTCATGGACTCTGAGACATCGAGAGCAATCATAATATCGATGCCGCTTGCTGATCGGTCCACTCGGATGTTTCGCCATTGAGGGCGAGCCATCGCGATACAACAACAAAGCACCGTGAAAGTCAGTAATGCCGAGCTGAAGGCTCCATGACGGTATCGGATGTTTTTCCCAATCGAGGAAAGAATCCCGAGAGAAGAAAAGCAAAATCCCGAATCTGCGCCAGGAACGTTCCTGAGAAAGCAAAGGGGAGGGAGGACGAACAAGGAGAGAAGCCACCATGGGTTCTCAAAGCCGAAATGCTCCAGAAACATGGTCATGCTATTTCATGTTTCCTGGTAGATTCAAGTCCCTGCATGACTTGAAGGGATTCGTCGATAATTTCGCAACTTACTGCCAGGTTCACCGTGCTCGGGCCATATTTGCAGACTGCGAGTTTTGAAAGGAAGGGGGCAAGCTTTTCCCGTGCTCCTCCGGGCAGGTGATCAAGAGCTTCAGTGCGGAGGAGGAATTCATCATGTGTCTCATACAACGCTCGGTCGTCGATATGATTACGCATATAGTCACGAAGGATCAGGGAGCAGCGAGTTGCAACGTCCGCCAATGGTAAGTCGCTGATCTCTTCCCTGAACATAATTAATTCCTCCTTACACGAATGGTAGGAGTTATCATGGGTGTCTCCGATTTGTTGCGCTTGTGCGCCCCGGACTTTTATAAGACGAACAAGGGCGACGGCTGCGACCGCGGCGAGAAACCAGAGCCACCATGCAATCCTGATACCCGGAAGCAGATTTTCAGGGCTGGGAATGTCATGGAGTGCGGTCACGGTCGTAGGCCATATGCTAGGTTCGAGAGGTTCGCTTCGAGCAGAGAGTCGCAATTCATGTGGAGGCTGGAGCCCGCGTTTTCAACAGGCGTCGCAAGGTGGGAAGGTAGTTCTCTGCCGTGGAAAGGCTGACATGGTCTATCCCGTGGCGGTGAAATTGCCGCCGCATGCCTTCCCGGTAACGGCGGGACAGTTTCCGGTAGGCCATTCTAACATTAGAGTTGGAAGTGTTTACCATTGTAAGATGGCCGGTTTCATTTCCACGAAAAATAACTTTCCCGACCGCAGGAAGATCCTTTTCCAGGGGGTCGCTGAGGTGAAGTGCGATTGTCTCGTGTTTGTGGGCCAATGTGGCCAGAGGTTGTCCAAGATCAGTATCCATAAAATCAGAGATTAAGAATACCAGCGCTCTGCGGCGAACTGAGCGGACAAGAAACCTGCAGGCTGCCGGGAGATTCGTCGTGGGAGTATCTGGCTTTGAGGTAAGGATTTCCCTGATACTTCGCAATATCTGCTTGCTGCCTTTCGCAGGAGGAAGATAGAGAACAGGTTCATTGGCAAACAGGAGGAGGCCGGTCTTATCTCCGTTTTTGTGGGCGCTGAATCCAAGAACGGCGGCCAGTTCAGCAGCTAGCTCGATCTTACTTAGGTCTTTACTGCCGAATTGGGTGGAGCCAGAGACGTCAACAGCAATCACCATCGAGAGCTCACGTTCTTCCCTGAAAGTTCTAATGTGGGGGATTCCTGTCCGGGCGGTAACGTTCCAGTCAAGGAAGCGAACATCATCTCCATGCTGGTATTCACGGAACTCATTAAAGTCGAGACCCTGCCCCTTGAAGGAGGAATAGTAATCCCCGCCGAATGTTTCTGTGACTAATTTCTTTGCGCGGATTTCGAGGTGTCGCACCTTTTTCATGGTGGCCTCGACAGCGGCAGAATCAGACATTGATAGGGAAGTTGTTACTGTTTAAGCGCCTAGGTCGATCGGCGTCCGCCTGAGTTAAGAGAGAGCAAGGTGCAGAGCAAATCACGGCACTGGCACTTTGGAGAGAATTCTCTCGATAATCATTTCGGGATTCATGTCCTCGGCTTCCGCTTCGTAGGAAAGGAGGATACGGTGTCTGAGAACGTCACGGGCGAGGATTTTGATGTCCTGTGGTGTCACAAAAGAGCGTCCGTCCATAAAAGCACGCGCGCGGGCAGTAAGGGCCAGATTAATTGATGCCCGAGGTGAGGCGCCTGATCGCAGAAGAGTTTTCAGTCGGGTATCAACCTTGGCTGGGTAGCGAGTCGCATTCACAATATCGACAATATATTCACGAAGCGCATGATCAATGTAGATGTCATCAAGAAGACAGCGAGAAGCGTGTATAGATTCGGCCTCCACGACCTGCTGAGTCTCTTCCAAAGGAGTGGTAGATGCCATCCGGTCCAGTATGCGTAGCTCCTCTTCTTTTTCCGGATAACTGACTGCAACCTTCAGGAGGAAACGGTCCAGCTGTGCCTCGGGTAGCTGGTAAGTGCCCTCCTGATCAATCGGGTTTTGGGTAGCGAGAACCAGAAATGGGGTTGGCAGGGGATAGCTGGTTTCGCCGAGTGTGACCTGCCGTTCCTGCATCGCTTCCAGAAGAGCACTTTGAACTTTGGCGGGGGCGCGGTTGATTTCGTCGGCAAGGATCACGTTAGCGAAAACGGGTCCTAACTTGGGCGCGAAGGTTTGCTCGTTCGGATTGTAGATCATGGTCCCAACGAGATCTGCAGGTAGCAGGTCGGGAGTAAATTGCAGTCGGGCAAAGCTGAGGTTAAGTGTACCTGCGAGCGCTTTGACGGAGAGAGTTTTGGCGAGTCCAGGCATTCCTTCGAGCAGGATGTGGCCATTGCACAGCAAGCCGATGAGAAGACGGTCGACAAGATCGTGCTGACCTACCAAAACTCGAGAGATCTCCTCTCTGACGGATCTCACCCAAGAACTCGATTGAGCAATTCGCTCAGAAAGCTGCTGGGGATCAGGTGCACCGTCATTCATGACTGATACATCAACGTGTACAGGCGCGTTCGTTGCAACGCCAAATCGCGTGCGACAGGGAGTCTTTGAGACTCAAGCCTAATAGGAATCCGCGGCTAGAAGCCGTCTCCGAAGCCGTCCTGCTTACCGCGGCCTCGACGACTACCACCGCCGCCACGACGGTCACCACCGCCGCCGCCGCGCCGGTCACCACCACCGCCACGCCGGTCACCACCACCGCCACGCCAGTCACCACCGCCGCCACCGCCGCCGCCACCGCGAGGTGCGCGTTCCTGGGCTTCGCTGATGCGGAGGGCTCTTCCACCCATATCCTGTCCGTCAAGGCTTCCAATTGCAGCTTCACCTTGCTCTTTGCTGCTGAGCGTAACAAAGGCAAATCCCCGGGGACGGCCAGTTTCGCGGTCCAACGGGATATGTAGATCAACAGCCCCTCCAAAGTCTTCAAACAAGGAGCGGATTTCGTCTTCAGTTGCGGAGAAGGGCAAATTGCCCACGTAGAGTTTCATCGTTGCTATAGTGTAGGCCAGGGCTTGCTAGTAGATGGGTATACGACCTTTCTAGGCTATCCGTATTTCCAAGTCCTGCTAACAGGGTTGGCGGGGAGTGACCTAATGGGAAACCTGCCTGAGTGCGAGAGAAATCGACAAGAATTGGGGAAGAATTTGAAACAGACCACTGGAAGAGCGGAAAAAAACCCGAGTTTTAGGCTCGAGTCATGGGAGAGCGGGTGTGGTTGTCTCGCCGCGGTTTGGGTTGGTTCATACGTTTTAGAAGCGCCCTGTCGAATCTGTATCCCGTGCTATTTCGGAATTTTGGCCTGATGAAAAAATTATGCAAATAGCGGAAGAATCCCAAGGGTTGCGATTACTGGTGGTGGAGGCTAAAGGGGGATGGTGAAAGTTGCGATTGTTGCTGATCCCCGAAATGTGCAGGCCCCTCCTGTCTTAAGGGATATATGCGATGCGCTGGTTGCGAGGGAAATTGAGCCGGTGCTTGAAGCGGAGAGCGCGAAGCTTATTGGAAAGAGTGGCGTTGAGCGAGCATGGGAAGGTGCGGAAATGGTCATCTCGCTTGGAGGGGATGGCACTTTTCTCAATACCGTCCATAAGATGGGTAACTGCGATGTCCCGGTCGCGGGGGTGAACATTGGGACATTGGGATTTCTTACCGCCTGCACTGCTGGTGACGTTGAACAGTTTGCTGCCGTAATAGCGAAAAGGGACCACGCTGTCGTGATGCGGGCTGCTCTGCAGGTTTCGATGACGGATGAGACGGGGAAGGATCATATGTTCATGGCTCTCAACGAAGTGGTGCTTATGAGGGGTGGGACCGGGCGATTGATATCGCTAGAGGCCCGGGTGAATGGGGAGCTCCTCAATCGCTATCGCGCTGATGGGCTCATTGTAGCAACGCCAACCGGTTCGACGGCTTACTCTCTAGCTGCTGGAGGGCCGCTCATCGACGAGCAGGCAGGGGTTTTTGTGATCACTCCGATCTGCCCCCACAGTTTGAGTGATCGTTCTCTTGTCCTTGGGGACAGCTCGGTGATCGAATTAGAGCCGATTCAACGCCATTCTGACTCGATACTGTTTACGGTCGATGGACGAGATGTTCTTCAGCTTGGAGAACCCAGCGTAGTGCGGGTGGAGAGAGCCCCCTCACCACTTAAGATCGTGAGGCTCCCAAACCACAGTTTTTACGAAACGCTGAGAGGGAAGCTTGGGTGGTCAGGCGGCTAGACAGCGGGCCTTCTTCCGGGTAGAAGGGAGGAGGATGAGATACGAGCAGATCGAGAGTAGTCTTTTCGCACAGAATCGCGCGCGGTTGTCTGAGCTGATGGAGCCGGGAGCGATGGCGATAATTCATGCCAACGACATCCTACCAACGAATGCGGACGGAGTTCTGCCTTTTGTGCAAAACCGTGATCTTTATTACCTCTCGGGGGTTGATCAGGAGGAATCAGTGGTCATTCTGTTCCCAGACGCGGCCGAAGAGAAAGATCGTGAAATTTTATTCGTAAGGGAAACCAGCGAGCTAATTTCGATCTGGGAGGGCGAAAAGCTGAGCAAGGCGCAGGCCTCTGATGTTTCTGGGGTCAAACAAGTGAATTGGACCAGTAGTTTCGATGCTCATTTTCATCGTCTGATGCCTCAGGCCAGCGCGGTATATCTATCGACCAACGAGCATCTGAGGGCTGAGATCGTAGTTGAGACGCGGAATGCTCGGTTTATCAAAGAGTGCAGGGATCGTTACCCTCTGCACGACTACAGGCGACTTGCGCCCTTGATGGATCAGCTGCGGGTCATAAAGGACGAAATAGAATTAACTCAGTTGCAGAAGGCGATTGATCTGACGGAAAGTGGCTTCCGTCGAGTCCTTGAGTTTATCGAGCCAGGTGTTGGAGAGTGGGAGATTGAAGCAGAATACCTCCATGAGTTTGTTCGGAATCGCTCACGGGGATTTGCCTATCCCCCCATAATCGGAGCAGGGAAAAATGCATGTGTCCTTCATTATCTGGATAACAATACCGTGTGCAACGATGGCGAAATGGTTCTGATGGATGTTGGCGCCGAGTGGGCAAACTGGAATGCCGATATGACTCGAACTGTCCCAGTGAATGGTCGATTCACGGAGCGTCAGCGTGATGTCTATAACTCAGTTCTATCCGTTCAGCGTGGATCCATGGACTTTCTTCGACCTGGTGTTACGCAGCAGGAATGGCGAGACCATACTATCGAGTTGATGGAGGTTGAATTGATCAAGCTGGGCCTCATTGATGCTGAAGAGGCGAAACAGCAAGATCCTCGAGACCGTCCTCTTGTGAAAAAATATTATATGCACGGGATCGGGCACCACTTGGGCCTTGACGTTCATGATGTAGGCAACGCCTACGAACCCGTGAAAGAGGGAATGGTGTTTACAGTAGAGCCGGGGATTTACATAAGGGAAGAAAATCTAGGCGTCCGTCTCGAGGACGACATTCTGATCGGAAAGGATGAAAATATAAATATGTTCTCCAAGTTCCCCATCGAGGTAGAGGAGATCGAGGATGCAATGAATCGATAAATCGTCGAGGATGGTCGCCGAGAAGCAGGCGTGAGGTTACTGCTGACTTACTCTTAAGTAAACTCAGGAAGGACCTCGCTCAGCGCGCAAAGGAGATCATCCATCGTCAAAGTAGTCTCGTTCCCCATATTACTGATGCGGAATGTCTTCCCCTTTATTTTTCCATAGCCTCCGTTAATCAGGAAGTTGTGACGTTCGCGCACAGCTTTGATAAATGCTGGGACATCGATATCACGATTGTTTGCCACTGCGGTGAGCGTTTTGGACCGGAACCCGTCTGGAGCGAATAGTTCGAAACCATTCTCCTTCACCCATTTGTGAACCTGAGCATTGGTTTCAGAATGACGCTGAAATCTCTTCTCGAGCCCCTCCTCCATGATAGATGCCACCATCGATTCCAGCGCGTAAAGCAGGCTGATTGACGGGGTTGAAGGCGTGTTGTCCTTTTTGTGGTTTTTCTCGAATTCGAGAAAATCGAAATAATAACCACGGTCGTGGGTTGTTTCTGCTCTTTGAAGGGCTCGCTCAGAAACGACAAACACGGAGAGCCCGGGAGGAAGAGCCATGGCCTTCTGGACCCCTGCGAGCAAGACATCGACTCCAATCTCGTCAGTTGGAATGGGGAGCGCACTGAAAGAGCTGACGGTGTCAACTACCAGCAATACATCGTCAAATTCTTTTACGACCGTAGCGATATCGGAGAGCGGATTGAGAACTCCAGTAGAAGTTTCATTATGAACCAGAGTAACAGTATCGAACCCACCCTCTCTGAGCTTGGCTCTCACCAGATCAGGGTCGATGGGCTGACCCCACTCGGCCTGAATCTTCTCGGCTTCTTTTCCGCAGCGCAGAGACACATCAAACCACTTGTCAGAAAAAGCGCCGCAGCAAAGGTTCAACACCTTTTTCTGAACGAGGTTCCGAATCGCCCCTTCCATGACACCCCACGCCGATGAGGTCGAGAGAAATACCGGCCGCTCTGTGCCAGCAATTTTTTGCAGGCCCGGCTGTATAGAAGCGTACAGAGTTTCAAAATCCTTCCCTCGATGCCCTATTATAGGGGAGCACATCGCTTCATACGTAGTGGGGGAGATGTCTACAGGTCCAGGGATAAAGAGCTTTGGCTTCGGCATTGCGACGAAACTTTGCTCTGGATTCCTGAGCTGTCGAGTGTGTTTCTCCGAATTTGTGAGCGCAGGTTCACTCACCGTCAAAGAGCTGGTGTTCGAGCTCTATTTCGAGGCGCCGTCGCCCAGCTTCATCGCTCCATGGGCTGGCACTGTTCTCGACGAGTCTCAGGATTTCAACAGAAGCCGCCCAGCGCGGCAGGGCGCCCTTGGAGAGAAGCTCGACCGCAGCAAAAGCACATCGAGAGAAATAAAACCATTCGCTCGGGGCCTTCCCTTCTGCGAGATTGGCTCTCTCTACGACATGGTAGTAGGCCTCCAGAGCCTCCCGTGACTTCTTCAGATCTTCGAAAATCTGGCCCTTCAGAAAGAAGAGGCGGTTGCTCAAGGCGTAAGGTGTATCAGGCCGTAAAAGGATTCGGTCGTAAATCTTAAGAGCGGCGACTAGGTTGCTTGGATCGCCGATTTCCCGGTGCGCTTCGGCGGCGAGCATGTGAGCATCAAGAAGCACTGGGGCCTCGGAGTTGAGAAGGCTTACCAATGTATCCAAGGCTTTTTGTGGAGCTCTGTCGATCTGGCTTCGAGCCAGAAGGAGTTTGGCGTCTGTCTCCAGTGAGCCTTTTTTTTCGATGACGGTATTCAAAAATAGTTCAGCATCAGCGTCTGAATTTTCTCCTCCAACCTTCAGAGCAGACTTCGCAGCATAGTATAACGCGGTCTCTGAGATTTCAGAGTTCTTTGTGGAAGAGGCAATATCCTGAAAGCGCGTCTGAGCGTCCAGCATGTCGCCATTGTGAAAGTGCGCCTCAGCGATCTTAAAGCGAATGAAAGGTGTCATCCGGCTTGTTGGATCGGTTTTGAGGAACTTTTTCGAGGCCTTAAGAGCCGGTTCCCAGTGTCCGGTAAGGCCGGCGACTTTAAGGTGAAGGTTAAGGTGTCGCAGTCTCTCTCTGGGACTCAGTTCGTCTACATCAAGAGACGCGATCTGAGTAGAGATCTTTTTCATGGCAGAATCGCCATAAGGCCCCTTGCGGACGGACACCTCTAAGAGTGCGAGTCGAGCTTCCGCGCTCCGGTGATGATCGGGGTTTCGGTCAAGAAATGTCTGGAGGAGATCACCAGCATTATCCGATTCCATGGATGCCTCGTGTAGTGCCCTTTCCAGAAGAAGAATGATTCGAGCCTCTGATGAGTCTATTGATTCGAGAAGGCTACGGAAGCTCGTCTTGTCGCCCGCCCGGAGCAGGCTAACCCCGGCATTTACAGCCAGAATATCGCCCTGACCAGCTGGCAGGGAACGGTGGGCCCGCAGAAAAGCTGATGCAGCTGAATTAAATTCGTCACCTTCAAAATAGAGCCGCGCCAGTAGGTGTGCGGACTCTTGACGGATGGTCGGGTCTCCGGATGATGCTTCAATTTTTGTCAGAGTGTTGATCGCGTCCTGTTTTTTCTGGTCCGCGATCTGGAGTTTGGCCATTTCAAGAATGGCACGATCCCAAAAAGGATGGCGGGGTATATTAGCTATCATCCAAGCAAGCCTTTTGTGAGCCTGCTCGTTGGATTCACTGGTGTTTTTCTGTGCAAGAGAAATGGCGTGGTAGAAAAGGGCATACCCCGTCCTAGTTTCGGTGCCCGGCGAAATAATAACCTCGCCTTCCGCGCGAGAGTCATCGGATTGGGAGCTCTCCCTGAAATCAGCCCATGTTCCTAATTGTTCTGCCAAGCGCTTCCTGAGAGGGGAGGCTAAGGCTCCTCCATGCAGTCGGTGAAAAGAGATCTCCAGAAGAGGGCTCCTCGGGTGGGTGTCGATAAGTCGAGTAAGAGTGTTGAAGGCCTCTTCTGGCTGCCCGGTTGAGCTTAGGCATTCGGCGAGAAAAACCTGAGCGCTGTGTCGTATCAACGGTTGAATGGGGTTTGGATCCTCAATGATCCTGCGCAGAGGGGCGATAGCGTCCAGCTTGTTAACCCTGGCGGCAAGACGTGCCCGCAGGTAGCTGACGTGGACTCGTTGTTGAATATTAGAGGGAACGATACTGTTAAGGGTTTGCTCTGCTTCGGAATTCTTGTCTCTTTTTATAAGTATCGTGGCGCGTAAGAGCCGAGCGTCCTGTGACAGTTGAGATTGATTGTCTTCAGTAGAGATTTTTTCGAGGAGAGCTTCAGCCCGGTCAGGATGTCCAAGGGCAGACAGGATATGCGCTCGCGAAAGAGAACTTTGCTCTCGAAGATTTTGATCGCCGGCGTTTTCCAGCTGTTCGAAGAGCGTCATGGCATGGGTGAGTCTTCCCAGAAGGACATGGGCGTGCGCTGCCCAGAAAGTGGCCAAGGGGTCTTTGCCGGAGAGAGGCTTCTGCAGATAACTCAAAGCCGAATTGGCATGATCTTCTCTAGCGTTATGATGTTGCTGTAACCGCCCGGTTCGAACAAGTGCCTCAGCGAGCTTGACTCTAATCGTGGCTTGGGCCTGAGGATCATTCTCGAATTCTGATAACGATCCCTTAAGTGGAGCAATCGCCAGATCGGGGAGGTGCTTCCTGAGGGCGGTGACGCCCTTGGTGAACAGTGCGCTCTTATTTGGAGTGTTGCTCTCCTGACCTCGCAGCAAAGAAGCAAGTACTACTAATCCAATGAAAGGAATTAATACGCGAAGCACGGATGGACGATAGCAGGCTGGAGACCAAATACCAGATTGGATCACATTGTTCCAAAGGAACGATCTCCCGCGTCCCCAAGGCCCGGACAGATATACCCATTTTTGTCTAAACATCTGTCTACAGCCGCGGCAATGACCGAAAGACCGGGGTGCGCCGAATGCAGGGCTTCAAGTCCTTCCGGGGCTGCAATTACACAGGCGAAGGAGAGCTGCTTGGCGCCCTGCCTCTTTAAAATTCTAATCGCTTCTATTGCAGTGCCACCTGTCGCCAGCATTGGATCCAGAACTATGGTATTGGAATTAGCGAAATCGACTGATGGATTTGGATAGTATACTTCGGGGTTCAGAGTTGAGTCGTCCCTGCGTATGCCGATATGCGCGACGATTGCATCCGGAATTGCGTTGATAAATCCTTCGGCGAGGGTCAGTCCGGCCCGTAGGATAGGGGTCAGGACTATCGGCATCGTGATGAGCCGACCATCAGTCTCTTCAATGGGAGTTTGCACGCAACATGGAGCGGTTTTTAGGCTGGCGGTTACTTCCGGCACCATCAGAGTGGCAATGTTATGAAGGATAGAACGGAACTCTTGAGAGCTTGCATCCTTGCTTCGGAGACGTGTCAGTCGATCTGCAATAAGCGGATGTTTCAGGATGGTCATTCTGGTCCTGTGGGTGTTAATTGATTTTCAGCTGCCGAGATGCTCTCGTAGTTCAGACTGCTTGATCCCCAGTTGCTGCGCAGTTTCCTTCAGATTGTTCCCACTTTGTTCGAAGGCCTTCTTGCATATTTCGCTGATGAGATGTTGCAGAAGGTTTTCGCCCGTTTCTGATGTGGACAGGAGGAGAGTGTCGAGCGCCGTGCTGATTTTCTGAGTGAGAGAAAATGGGCTGCGCGCAAATGGGATATCTTCAGCAAGAAGGAGATCGGTAGTGCATAGCGCGGAAGCCCGCGCGATTGTGTTCTCAAGCTCTCTGACGTTGCCCGGCCAATGGTGTTGCTGCAGAGCTGCGATGGCCTCTTCGGTCAGGCGCATGCGGGCCATGCCTTGCTTTAAGGCCAGACGTTGTAAGAAGAATTCGGCAAGGAGAGGGATGTCTTCCGGGCGTTCGCGAAGGGGGGGGAGTGTAATCTCAACAACATTGAGCCTGTAGTAGAGGTCTTCCCGGAACTCTCCTTTGGAAACCTCGGCAGCAAGGTCCTTGTTGGTGGCAGCAACAATCCTGACGTCACTTCGCAAAGTATCGTTACTACCTACTCTTGAGAAAGTCCCCTCCTGAAGGACCCGAAGAAGTTTTACCTGTACTGCTCCTGGCATATCTCCAATTTCATCCAAGAACAGAGTGCCCCCATCGCATTGCTCGAAGCGGCCCGCGCGACGGGCAAATGCTCCAGTGAATGAACCTTTCTCATGACCAAAAAGTTCGCTCTCGAGAAGGTTTTCAGGAATGGCGCCACAATTGATAGCGACCATCTCCGATTTTCTTCTCGGGCTGTATTCGTGGACGGCTCGCGCTACCAGCTCCTTCCCGGTTCCACTTTCACCTGTAACTAATACGGGGGCATCGGTCTGGGAAACGCGGCCTACGATCTTGAATACTTCCTGAAGGAGTCTGGAAACCCCGATCATCTGAACCGGTCCCTCGGCGTCTGGCAGCGAGGGAATACGGTCATGTGCTTGTTTGCGCTGCTCAATATTCTGGAGAGCGGCCTCAACCACCGGGCGAAGTTCAAATGAGAGCGACTCCTTGCGCAACACGTCAAGGGCGCCTCTGCGTGTCGCTTCGATAATTTGAGAGGTCGTGGGGAATCCAGCGGTCAGGACAACCACGGCATTAGTGTCCTTTGCGCGTAACCGGGAAAGAAGCTCGAGACCATCAAAGGGCTGTAATTGGATATCGGCAATTACGAGGTCGATCGAAGTCTTGCCTACGACCTTGATTGCGCTTTCTCCGTTATCACATCGCAGGATACGCAAGCTATCTGCCTCGAGGTGTTTAGTTGCCCAATTGAGAAAATCTAAATCCTCATCGACGAGAAGAATAGTCTTCTCGGTGGTGCCTCGAGCCATGGTTGTATTGTCCAAGTATTCAACGCTAAATCGAGCCGAATCGACGGTTACGCTCCCCATACTCGGCGATCGCGGCCTTCAGGTCGGCTTCCCTGAAATCCGGCCAGAATTTTTCACTGATCACGATTTCGGCATAGCTGATCTGCCACAGAAGGAAATTGGAAAGGCGCCGTTCACCGGAAGTTCTAATCAAAAGATCAGGGTCAGGAATGTTAGAGGTGTAGAGACTTTTGCTCATCAAAGCATTATCGATATCCTCAGGATCCAAGGTTCCACTGGCGGCCTCACGGGCAAGTTGTCGGGCTGCATCGACAATTTCCTCTCTCGATCCATAGGAAAGAGCCAATACTAGATCGATGTCACTATTTGATGCGGTTTGCTCGATGGCCGAGGAGAGTTCCTTCTGGCAATCCGCGGGCAGATCTTCGAGGCGACCGATAGCATGCAGGCGGACACCCTGGCTTTTCATTTCCGGTGTTTTCACTCTCAGAAACTCCTTGAGTAGTGCCATCAGAGCGTGAATTTCTGCCTTGGGCCGGTTCCAGTTTTCGGATGAGAACGCATACAGAGTAAGAAAACGCACTCCTATTTTTTTACAGCCCTCCACTACCTCACGGACGGATTCAGCACCCGCACGGTGGCCCTCGCGTCGGGGAAGGCCTTTTTCCCGCGCCCATCGACCATTCCCATCCATGATGATGGCCAGATGCTGTGGGATTTGAGAGTCGCTCACCGATATATTCAAGTTTGAGTCAAGCTGCACAAGTCGCAGTTGCTTATATCGGATTCTGGTCGGAAAGGGAGAATTTCCTAGAGAAGAATTGTCTGCTCTCTGTCAGGTCCGATCCCTACATACTTTACCGGGGCCTCTGCTAATTCGGAAAGCCTAGTCAGGTAAGCCCGCGCCTCAGGGGGTAGATCATCCCACGAGCGGCACCCTGATGTATCGGATTTCCATCCGGGGTGAGTTTCATACACGGGAATGGCATGATTCCATGCATCGCGCTGGGCTGGAGGAAATGAGTGTTCTACTCCATCGATTTCGTAGGCCGTGCAGATCTTTATGTTGTCACGCTGATCTAGTCCGTCCAAGTTAGTGACAGCGAGATCTGTTACCCCATTGACCATCGACGCAAATCGAAGGAGAACGCAGTCGAGCCAACCGCACCGTCTTTTTCGGCCTGTGGTCGCTCCAAATTCGCGCCCTAGACCGTGAAGATAGTTTGAAAAATCCTGACACTCAGTAATGTGGGCACCCTCGCCAACCCGAGTGGTATAAGCCTTACAGACACCAATAACCCGGTCGATTGCGATGGGGGGAAGCCCGCTTCCAGTGCACGCACCTCCAGAAGTCGTATTGGAGGAGGTGACGAACGGGTAGGTCCCGAAATCAATATCAAGGAAAGTTCCTTGAGCCCCTTCAAAGACTATGCTTTTATCGTTTTTCCAAGCTTTATGGAGGGTTGGAATCGTATTCGTCACATGAAGCCTGAGACGGTCAAGGGCAGACGCAATTGAGTCGACTACCTCAGCAGTATCATGAGTTGGCATCCCGTGGCGTTCCAGCGTGAAGTTTGCATCCTCAAGGCGCACAGCGATCAGGTCTCTCGCCAGGTCAGGATTAAGAAGGTCTGCCATTCGGAGCCCATTCCGAGTTGCCTTATCAGAATATGCAGGACCGATCCCACGACGAGTTGTGCCGATGGAAAATTTACCTCTAGCCTGTTCCTGAGCGGCATCAAGGTTGCAATGATAAGGTAGCACTACATGAGCCCGGTCCGAGATTAGCAGATTTTCAGGAGTGATAGTCACTCCCTGTTCTTCAAGGGTCTCAATTTCTCTGACCAATCCTATGGGATCAAGGACGACCCCATTGCCAATTACGTTTTGCTTATTCTCCCATAGGATTCCGGAGGGAACGAGATGAAGAATGTATTTGCTGGTTCCGACGATGACAGTGTGGCCTGCATTGTTGCCACCTTGACCTCTGACGACGACATCCGCGTCTTCGGTGAGATAGTCAACGATCTTGCCTTTTCCTTCATCACCCCACTGGAGGCCGTTAACTATGGTGTTCATAAGGCGCGTGTCGCTACACAGCTAGAAGATTCCCGCAATACATCAGACGTTATGTTCTTGGAAATACTACTTCGTGGCGTCAATAAGATCCGCGAACTCCTTAAAGAAGTAAGTGGCATCGTGTGGGCCCGGAGCTGCTTCGGGATGATATTGAACAGAGAAGACGGGGTCTGATGTAGAGCGGATACCCTCGACGGTCTGGTCGTTGAGGTTGACATGAGTGACCTCAACGTGGTCGGGCAGGGAGTCAGGATCAGTTGCAAATCCATGATTCTGTGAGGTAATGGAGACTGTTCCTGACCGAAGGTCCTTAACAGGGTGGTTTCCTCCGCGGTGACCGAATTTCAGCTTGAACGTTTTTCCTCCAAAGGCGTGAGTAAGGATCTGATGCCCCAGACAAATTCCAAAAATGGGTTTACGCCCAATTAGTTGCTGAATTTCGGAATGGATATAATTGAGTGCATCCGGATCTCCAGGACCGTTTGAGAGGAAGATGCCATCTGGATTGAGAGCCAAGGCTTCAGCTGCACTCGTGGACGCTCCTACCACCTGAACCTCGAACCCATGTTGACGGAGTTGCCGTAAGATATTGTATTTTACGCCAAAGTCGTATGCGACAATTCGATGCCGGGGTTCGGGAAGATCAATGTAATAGCCTTCCTGATTCAAACAGGGATTCGGGATAGTCCACCGACGAGATTCCTCCTGCCATTCGAAAGGCTTTTGAGTAGTGACTTCCTTAACGAAATCGGAACCTGCCATCAGTGCTGCAGAGCAGGCGTTGTCGACTGCGGTGGTCTCGTCAAGTTCGGTTGTCAGACACGCTCTCATTGCTCCAGCTGACCGGAGGTGTTTGGTGAGGGCCCTCGTGTCTACTTCCTGAATGCCAATAACTTTCTGCTCTGCGAGGTATTCCTGAAGGCTTTGGCTTGATCTGAAATTGGATGGGGTATGACAGAGCTCTCCAATGACGAATCCTCTCACGTGTGCTTGGCTAGATTCAGAGTCTTCCGGAATGATCCCGTAATTTCCAATCAACGGGTAGGTCATGGTAACGATCTGGCCGCGGTAACTGGGATCAGTTAGAACTTCCTGATACCCTGTCATGGAAGTGTTGAAGCAAACTTCCCCCGTCGAGGTGCCAGAATATCCAAAGCCCTCGCCGCGAAATACGCGACCATCTTCTAAAGCCAAAATAGCGTCCATCCGGCGCTCGGATCGTCGTGAAATGCCTGGCAATAGCAAGGTTTATTTGGGAAGAGAGCCAGGGATTTCCAGCGCGTGGTCCCTACCAAATCACCTGACGAGATCTTGTGCCGGATTGTGAATAACTGACCTCGTGCCGAGCGATTGGAAATCCGGGGGTGGTGTGGCGAGAATCATTGTTACGTGATGAGAAGATCTACTGTGTTACGGGTCTAAAATGGAAGTTAGCGAACTCGAGGAAACGGTCCCAGTCGTAATCTTCAATGGAATGACCTCCTTCCCGAAGGTGGTAGCCGACATGGCTTTTAATGATGGCTTTACCGACTGCGGGAGATTGCCTGCTTCTCAGCGAAGATTTTACACCCAGAAGCCGATACACTTCACCCGCGTGATAGGCTGACAAATACTCACCCCTTGGGTCAGCCCAAGTATCATCAGTGCTACTATGAACGTAGACAGGGCGGGGAGCGATACATGCCAGAAGCATGTGCTGGTCTACTGGCAGGTCGTCTTCCTGTTCGACAAATTTCCATGCATTGCGGCAGAGCCAGTAAGGGAATCGCGTTACCATTTTCTTGAGGGTTTCCCCCGATTTTCGGCGCCAGAGCGCAGCTCCGGCACAACCTGACTGAGCGGAAATTGCGAGCGCGAACCGCGTGTCTTGCGCTGCGGTCCAGAGTGCAGTCTTGCCCATCTTAGAGTGCCCCATCACGGCGACCCTCGTATGGTCTATATCCTGATCGGCCTCAAGGTAGTCCATTGCTCTCATAGCTCCCCACGCGCAGGCGGAAATCACTCCCCACTCGTGCGCTTTTGGAAAACTCTGACCCTTTGGATAGAAAAGTTTGTGTATCCCTTTACCAAAATTAACTTCGTTATGAGCCACGAGATCTTCGTGATAAACGGCACCCAGGGCATATCCCTGTTTGATAAACTTCTCCAGTGGCCATCCGTTCTTGAGTTTGCCTGGCCGGAGAAGTGCTTCTCGAAAACTGTCACCAGAGGTGTTTTGAAAACTGTGTTTCAGAAAGCAGGGGACAGGTCTGCTGACGTTATTGGGGACGAACAGGACGACATGCATAGCCATCCTTCCGTTTTTATTGCTTAGATGAATCTTGATGTCTTTTCGTGTGGCGGTGGAGTCCATGAACTCCGGGTCGTTGTGAGTCACTTCAAATTCGGTAGTAACCGGTGATGAGGAGTTAGGGACCCGGCCATAAATGAGACTGCTGAAAAGGGAGAGAATCTCTGGTCGGCGGATATGATACCATTGATCAGGAGTTGTGACTTCCTGCCCGTCAGAAGTTACAAGTAGAGGAGGAAGGTCATAATGGGGTGTTTTAGCGTCGTCATAGTTGACATCGCTATCATACTCCTTTGCTTCACGGCCCTCAGTGCTGGAGCATAGGGCGAGCAGGGACAGGATTACTGGGCGAGCTCTCATGAATGGAGGGGACCGGAATCTAGCCGGAAAAGCAATGAGACTCTCGAGGCTAAGACTGAGTTGCAAGTGGCACTGCCGGCAGGAGCTCAATTTTGAAATGGAGCACCAGCTCTAACCCGTTCGTCACTGAGGAAATCAGTGTAGTGCCTATGGGTTATCGCAATTTCCTATGTAGGGTGCTCGCCTCGAGCCATGACGACCTTTCCTGTTCGTACGGTTTCAATGATGTCAAACTGAGAGATCATGCCAACAGCGGCGTCAACCTTTGGCGAATCTCCGGTGATCATCGCCGTCATCGAGGAGGGGGTAAGGTCGACAGTTTTCCCATTAAAGTGTTCGATTATCTGCAATGCGTCCGTGCGTTGCTGCGCATCAACGACAAGGAATTTAATCAGGAGCATCTCCTTGACGACGGCATCCGCAGCGGTGTGCTCGTAACAATGCATGACGTCGATCAGCTTGGTCACCTGTTTGACGATCTGTTCAAGGCCCTCCGGGGCGCCCTTGAGACCGATAGTCATTCTACTGAAGTGGGCATCGCGTCCCTGAGATACGACCAAGGATTCAATATTGTAGCCCCGCCTGGCAAAAACTTGGCAAATCCGCATTAGAACACCGGCCTTATTGTTTACAAAAATCGAGAGGGTATGAGTAACCTCATCGGGATTGATTGACGTCGGAGTGTCAGTTGTGACAATTGACCTGGGCATGAGTCAGAGAGGTTTTAGAGCAGGAGAACAGATTTGAGTGCTGGGGTATTGTGAGCGTGAGAGATTCCTAGGTTGATCCCACAGGTTTGGCCATTTTCGTCCTTGGCGGCTCGGTGAGCATGTCCTCGAGAGCTGCGCCGGCCGGAATCATTGGGAACACATTGTCGGTTTTACAACACTCAGCGTGAATCAGGCAGGGACCGTCGTTGTAATCGAGAGCTTTTTGCAGAACTCGGCCAGTGTCTGCCGGGCGTTTTATGTTAAACCCTTGTATTCCGTAGGCAGCTGCCAACTTAACGAAATCTGGATTTCCCTCAAGATCGACTCCGCTCTTGCGATCTTCGAAAAATAGTTCCTGCCATTGCCGGACCATTCCAAGATAGTGGTTGTTTAAGACCAGAATCTTAAGAGGGAGTTTATGCAGGGCTGCGGTAGCAAGTTCAAAGAGAGTCATCTGAAACCCTCCATCGCCCACTATCGCGACGACCAATTCATCGGGACAAGCGAACTGTGCCCCGATCGCTGCAGGGAAACCGAATCCCATCGTGCCAGCTCCTCCAGAGGAGAGCCACTTGTATGGGGCATCATTCTTGTAAAACTGAGCTGCCCACATCTGGTGCTGGCCAACATCAGTTGAAATAATGGCTTCCCCGTTGGTCAGTTGATAAAGTTCGTCAATCACCTGCTGCATGCGCAAGCCTCCCTGCTTCCGATATTGAAGAGGAAACTTTTTCTTGTAAGAGTTCAGGTGCTTCAACCAGTCCTCCGTATCCAGGCGCTCAACCTTCTTGTTGAGCTTGATCAGAGAAGCCTTCGCGTCACCGATGATCTCAACGTCAGGTCGGATCATTTTGTTCATCTCAGATGGATCAATATCCATATGAATAATCTTGGCGTTAGCCCCGAATTTGTCGGCTTGTCCTATGATGCGGTCGTCAAACCGAGAACCAACATTGAGAATGAGGTCCGCTTCAACGATCGCCTTGTTGGCGTATGCGGTTCCATGCATTCCCAGCATGCCTAGAGAATAGTCATCGGTTTCCGGAAAGACTCCTTTTCCCAACAGGGTTGTTGTGACTGGGCATCCAAGAGTTCGCGACAATTTGAAAAGCTCCTCGCCAGCCCGCGCGATCATGCAGCCCTGTCCGGCAAGAATAACAGGGCGTTGAGCTTGGTTGATAAGACCAACAGCTTCGTCAATTGCGGCCTCGTCGATTTCCATGGACTTCTCGGGCTGGTATCCCGGAAGATTTACGGGTGGATCAAGGTCGCCGTTAAACGGGTCCTGAGACACATTCTTAGGGATATCGATGAGAACGGGGCCGGGCCGTCCTGTGGTGGCGATATGATGCGCTTCCCGTGCAATTCTCGGAAGATCATTGGTGTCCTTCACGAGGTAGTTGTGCTTCACGACGGGCATGGTAATGCTGAAAATATCAGCTTCCTGAAAAGCGTCTTTGCCGAGCATCCAGAGAACTTGCTGGCCCGTAAGGACGATCATTGGAACGGAGTCCATCTGGGCTGTCATCAACCCCGTGACGGTGTTTCCTGCTCCAGGACCGGAGGTCACCAGGACAGCCGCAGGCTTTCCGGTTGCCCGAGCATAGCCGTCGGCCATATGGACTGCGCCCTGTTCGTGCCTTACGAGCACAAACTTCATGTTGGTTTCGACCGTCTCGAGCGCGTCAAACATTGGGAGAGCAGCGCCCCCTGAGTAGCCAAAAATGTATTCGACTCCCAGATTGTCGAGCGTCTTCAGCAGCGCTTGTGCGCCATCCATTTGATTTGATTTCATGAAAATTGGGTCTTCAGGTGCAAATGCGCATAAGAATACCATTTGTCGAACTGAAAACACGCAATATTAAGGCAAAACAGCGTTTCTTTATTCACATATCCCGTGAAAATGAGGTTTTTACGATTAAAAATTGGAATAATCTCCATTTATAAAATTCAAAACGCCCCGTGCTAACGCTGGTCTCTGCGAAAGGAATGTCGACCGGTTGGGTCTTTTCCAGTCACCTGAGGAAGCGGTGCAATAGTTGGATTGTGCGCAAATGGGCGCTTTCTTTCATCATCTGAGACATTCCGAAAGCCTGTTTGGTGTATCTACCTGAGCGGAGAGTTCGGGACGCAGCCCCGTTTGACAGGAACCTCAGAGGGCGGGTCGTTGTCCCGACCTGCAGAAATTAAGAAGAGGCGACTGGCGGCAGGGGTGGCAGTGCCCGTTAGTCCAAGAGTGCCAGGATCGCCGCAATAGTGGCCAGAGCGTTTCCTTCAAGCCGGTTGTTGACATAGAAGTAGGTTCTTCGACCCGAACCTTTCTCTTTTCGGGATCGAATGAGTTTTGCCGACGCGTGGCGAACATTCTCCAAGACCTCAATGGTTCGGTCGTAGGGTGCGAAGGATTTAACAGCTCCGTCATAATCTCGTCCACGCTTCAGCAGCAATCTACAGCCGGTGGGTGAATTCTCCGGATTGGGCCAACGCAGTTCTAACTGGTCAGCGAGGTCGGGCATACGCTGCCACTGGTTGTAGACGTGAGCTACGGAGTGACGCTCGAGAGTGTCGAAGTAGGATTTTTGAAGAAGGGAAGCGTTACGTATTTCGACGCCGAAGTCCCATTCTTTGGTTGGAAGTTTGGCGAGAAATGAGTTCAGGTCGGAAACAAAATCTCTCCCGTAACGGTAATCCTTTGGGTAAAAATGGGAGAATTCGAAGATAATCAGGCCCGTTTGCTCTCGGTGTTGAGCGAGAGGGGAAAGGAATGATTGAAGGAAGATCTCTGCATTGAGGTAATATGGATTGGCGCGGCCGGCAAACTTGCCGTGTCTTTTCAATGCAGGAAAATTCTTAATAGTGATCGTGTCAGTGACCTTATGAGCGAAACGAAAGTTGGAGGGCACCTTTTCAGCAAGAGCCGCGAGATATTTCTCGGAGGGGAACCGGTAGTAGGATGCGTCGACGCATACAGTGGAAAAGATTCCCCCATACTCCTCGAGGCAGGAATCCTCGAAGCGCGACTTGGAAAACCTCCCCCGGTATTCGTAACGATCGGATTGATAGAGTTGGCTGATCCAGCCGGGATATTTCCACGACGATGTTCCAATAAAAATGTCCTGATCAGCCAGTAGGTCGAGAGAGACTTTTAATGATGAGAGATCGATCATGGTCTCACCGGATTGGTTGCTTCGGAGCTGGCGTGGCTTTTGCCGTGGGGGTTAATGCTCTCAGGCCGTTATCGTTTCCGGGAATTTCTCCTTCCAACATTGCAACGCCAGACGGATTTCGTCAGTTTTACGCCTTGGAGAAAGCTCCCATACATGCGGCGTCTGGGGGGATACCATCCTTAACAGGCAGTCGTAATCGAGCGTGCCAGTGAAAGGGACCCGGTGATCGCGATCAGGCCAGACCACGTCGTGGACATGGGATCCGATGAGGTAAGGTTGCATGGTTTTCAGCCACGTCTCGTGTTCCAGTAGCCCAAGATTATGCTTTAGCTGGACGTGGCCAAAATCGTGCCAATACCCAACCCACTCATTTTCTGAGAAGTGCTCCTGAAGCAGAACCATTTCATCCTCGCTTGGCACATCCTCATACCTTGAACGTGATTCGATCGCGAGTTTGACTTTAAGTTCAGCCGCCTTTTCGGCGACCACTTCCAAGGATTCGAGGGCGCGTTGAAAGTAAAGCTGTCCAACCCGGGTCCGTTTTTTCACACACTTTTTCCGGAGTTTTTCATGATTCTTTTCAGCGTCCGGATACTCCTTTACCATTTGAGTAAGCCGTCCGGTCCATTTTGGGTGGGGCATCCGAGGCACTGAGCCCATATGGAGCACAAGATATTGAGCGTTAAATTCAGCAGCAAGGTCGAGAGACTTCAGAGTGAGTTTCAAAGCGCGGTCGCGATCAAAGGAGCGGTGGGAAGTAAATTCATAGGCATCAGGAGCGTCGATGATCACCTCGGTCGGGGAAGGAAAATAATTGTGAACGCCACAGCACCGAAAAGCGCCACCCTTGAACGCGCTTCTAATTCCCGGTAACTTGGTAATCGTCATGCCATGACTGAGTTCGATATCACGAACGCCGAGTTCGAGAATTTCGGCAATCATAGCTTCTCCGTCCGAATGGCGGGAGTTGTTCCAGCAGGTAGAAAAGGCAAGCATTTGAGACTCAGGAAGCCGGTGGCTACGAGGACAGGCAGAGATTTGATTCCATGCCGTTTTGAGCCAGTTCTCAAGAGTAATGGCTCAAGAGTAATTCCAGCCCCTCACGACTGCGCTGGGAGGAGCGGACTTACCATTCGGCTGGACCCACGGGCGCCTGTCGAGATCGTCGGTGGAGGCGCAAAAGATAAAGGCCATTGAAAAAGAAGAGGGCCGACAGAAATGCAATGGTTAACTGCATGACGGCCATAGTAGCAACATGGTCGTCATGGGCCATCGCTCGGGCGACCTCGGTGGTGCGTAAGGCGTTGTGAATGAAGTCAGCCTCGCCACTTCCTATTGCGGCCTCCACGTAATTTTGGTCGGCGGTGGAGTGTTGAAGGAACTTTTGCTGGCCGTTGTAGATAATAGGAACGGCCACCAGGAGGCAGAGGGCAACTCCGAGATTGGTGAGCAGGACGAGAGGAAGGCGTGTGCGTCGTGGGGCGGCAACGCCGCGGTAAGTGGTAGGTGAGGGCTTCATCAACTGAGACTTGTTGGATCGATAGCCAACACGAATTCTCCTCGTGGCTCACGATCAGTAAAGGTCCCTAGCAATTTCACGGTTTGCCCTCCATACATGTTTTCAAATTTTTTAGTTAACTCCTTAAGAATACTAATGTGCACTTGAGGTTCCAGTTCTGATAATATTTCGAGGGTTGAAACAAGTCGATGAGGGGATTCGAAGTAAAGAGATGTGTGGCCACGCTGGAGCGCCGCCTCGAGTTCCCTCCGACGCTTTCCCTTCTTATATGGAAGAAACCCTCCGAAGGTGAAGGGCAGGGGGGGGAGTCCGGATGCGACGAGTGCCGTGGTTACTGCGCTTGGGCCCGGAAGCACCTCATAGGGGATGCCGTTTTCAATACACGTGCGGATTAGCCGGTATCCGGGATCTGAAAGGCAAGGCGTCCCAGCGTCCGAAATTACGGCAATCCGATCGCCGCGCTGCGCTCTGCCGATAATTTCAGGAATTTTTCGAGACTCGTTATGATCGTGAAGAGATGTCAGGGCTTTATCGATCTCGTAGTGTTTCAGTAGCTTGCGGGAATGCCGGGTGTCTTCGCAGGCGATCAGGTCAACCGAGTTCAGGGTTTCGATGCCTCGCAGGGTTATATCTGCCAGATTGCCGATGGGCGTAGGGACGAAGAAGATAGAGGGAGCGGCAGGCTCATCAGGCATGGCTGAGGTATATAGGAGTGATCACGGGGCCGGAAGGCCAGAAAGGAACGATCGGCTCTTATTGTTCTACTTATTTCACCGTGGGGACTTGCGGGACAGCAAATAGGTTTTGGTTGGGCGAAGTAGGACCGGAGCCCAGAGGATCCTAAAATCCTTCGGTAAATCTTGCTACCATGCTGTCGGTGGCTCTCTTAATGGCATCAACAAGAGCGCTTTGCCTGGCAGTCTGTAAATTTGGGTCCACAAAAAATCGTGTGGCTCCAGTGGTGCTTCCGCGGGCAAGAATTGCGGTTGGATTATCCGTGTCCACCAGCGACCAGTTCAAGTGCACCTTCATCTCGAGCTCCTCTGATCGCAAAGCGTCCTCCCTTGTCGAGCGGACTTGAAGATACTCGATCTTCTTTAATTCGGCCCGCAGATGAGCATCCGCTCGATCAATATTCGTGATTAGATACGTGCCGTCTCTTGTGAGAGCGTCAACGATACTGTTTGTGGCGAGTGCTCCGGCACGGGGGATTTGTGTGCTATTTTTGACTACCGCCACGCAGACAGAATGAACCTCACCGAGGTGCTCGGGCTTTGCGCTTCCCCATCGGTAACCGCTGCAGCCGATATGGGAGAGAGAAAGAATTGTGAGTAGACCCAATATAGGCAGATAGGCATGCGACGGGGCTGTCCTCTGAGATCTGAACATAGTGGGCCTTCCTAATCCATTCCTTCCAGTGTTTGCAGGCGGGCCTTAGCGCGGTTATGAAGCTCCCCTTGGCTCGATTGGCGAAGGACCTCATTGTAGTAGAGAATTGCAGAATCTGCCTCTCCCTTCCTGTAGTAAAATTCTCCTATGTCAAAGGTACGTTGAATGTCCCGGTTACGGATCTCTGAGATTCGAGTTCCTGCTGTATCGGCTGACTCGGATTTCGGGTGAGCTTGCCGAAGGTCTTCAAAAGTATGAAGCGCGCGGTCGAGGTTAGAGTTGTCACGGTTACCCTTGCTCGCTCCAGCAAGAAGCAATTCTCCTATTTTCAGCTGGGCACTCGGAGCCAGAGAAGATCTCGGGTAGTCATCCACCACCCTTTGGTAGGCGGACACCGCCTCATTTAACTTGGACTTTTTTCTCTCATAGACCTGCCCTATTGCATATTGGGCTTTGGCGGCAGACGGTGAGCGGGGAGCGTTGTCCCTTACCGTCTCGAGCATCGAGACCGTCTTCTTGATATCAAGGGCCGGTTTGAACCAGAGCAGTTTTCCTGTGACTTGTCCTTCCGCGGCAGCATGAGCAACTTTTGACTGATTGTCCCGGGCCTTGGTGTAGAGCGCCGATCCTTGGTAGCGGGTGATCAGATTTTGATAGGCATCAAAGGCCTCATCAATCTTGCCGTCCTGTTCAAGAAGCTGAGCCTGCCTGAATCTTGCGGCAGGGGCGAAGCTCGCATTGGGGAACCGGTCTGCCGTCGCCATATAAAGACCGAGTGCTTTCTTTTTTCGGCCAGCCGTATCGAAAGACTGTGCGCGCTGGTAAGTCGTTTTGGCGGTATTCTCCGAGTTTTTGAGAGTACCGGCTACGGGAAGGTCAAGGTCGGGTTCCGTAGCGCAGCCGACAAGGAGTAATAGCCCCCAGCCTGCATGATGAATAGGTCGGCGGACACCGGTCATATGAGAGATCGTAATGGTGTTACTTAAAAAACCAATGTGATTCTGGACGCCTAAGAAAGACAAATCAACCACGTGGATGGGTAGCAGTCACGCAGAACTTGCGAGCCGATGTTTTGAGGTGTTATTCAGTCCCCATTTCTCGTGCGCGAGCTGTGGCAGTATTGACCGCTGCGATGCAAGCTGCTCGAAACGCGTGAGCTTCAAGGGCTTCCAGGCCGGCGATTGTGGTGCCTCCAGGGGAGGTCACCATGTCTTTGAGGACTGCGGGGTGCTTCCCTGTAGATTGAACCATTTCGGCCGCGCCAAGGACGGTCTGAGCTGCCATTTGATAAGCATGTTCACGAGGTAGTCCATTCTGCACTGCGCCATCGGCAAGGGCCTCAATAAAAAGATAGACATAGGCTGGTCCACTCCCGGAAAGCCCTGTGACCGCGTCCATGAGAGGTTCCTTTATTTCGAGAGCGAGACCTACCGCGCCCAGCAGTGCTTGGCTGGTTTTCCCGTCTTCGCCGGTGGCACTGCTCCCCAAGGAATAAGCTGCCGCGCCTTTTCCAACCAGCGAGGGGGTATTAGGCATGGAGCGGACGATTCGCCCCCCTCCGGCTATTTCAGTTTCGAGACGCTCAATGGTAATTCCGGCAGCTACGGAGATGACGAGCAGCGTTTCTGTAGAGGTGCCGGAATCTCGTATCTGGTGCATGGCGGCTTGAACATCATGCGGTTTGACGGCGAGGAGAAGAACATCAGCATAGAGAGCGACCTCTGCGATCGATCCGGCTCCGGAGACCTTGCGCTCGGCGAGGAATCCCTCCTGTGCTGCAGCCACGTTATCA
>MDTD01052724.1_pt1 | contig 30277 bp, 33 predicted proteins | sample 811221 | NCBI WGS metagenome assembly MDTD01 (sample SAMN05326646, study PRJNA326480) | marine metagenome | isolation source: seawater | place: Pacific Ocean: South West | collected 2011 | reverse complement strand
TTTTTAATTTGATTATCTATGTGAATTTTAAGAAACTTTATTACTACATTTAGTAAATCATCTAAAAAATTACTGTCTTTCTTTAAATGACTCATAATATTGTTATTTTTAGGTGACCTTTGATTTAACATGTAGACTAGAATTGTCCACGGCGCTCCAACAAATCCTATTAAATCTCTATTTTTTAACTCCTTTCTCTCTTTTGTGATCTTTATGGCTTTGTAAACTGGAGTTAATTTTTTCACGAATTCTTTTTCATTTGTTAAAACAATTTTATTTAAGTCAAGCTTACCTAATACCGGTCCAAAATCTTTCCTGAAGCTAACTGTTTGTCCTAAGGCATAGGGAACTAATAAAATGTCAGAAAATATTATTGCTGCGTCTATTTCAAATCTATTAATTGGTTGTAACGTAATCTCAGTTACTGCATCTATATTTTTGCACATGGTAATAAAATCATCGAATTTATTTTTTACTAGATGATATTCTTTCATATATCTTCCAGCTTGTCTCATAAACCAAACAGGAATTTCTTTAGTATTTTGATTATTTAATCTTTTCAGAAATACATTCATAATAATATAATAATATTGTTGTAGTAGTATAGAATAGAATTACAAGGATAAAATTAAATCAACAGACTTATCAACAGAAAACATAATAAAAAGATTATAAAAATAGCGTAAGTATAGGAAAAAAAAATTAAATCTCTACTTTTATCCACAGATAAAATAAAAAAACAGAAACTATTAAATTTTGGATAAAACAATTAAAAATGATGTATAATAAGAAGATTTAGTAAAAAGTGAAATAATCAACATTATGTCCACAAGTAAACCACACATTTATTTAATATCAGATTCCACAGGAGAAACGGTATCAATAGTTGCAAGGTCAGTATTAGCAAGGTTCAATAATATAAAATTTAAAGAAAGTAAATGGGCGCTAATAAGAACTGAAAAACAGATAGACAATATAATAGAAAAGATTAGGGAAAATCCTGGTTTAGTATTATACACCATGATAAATAAAAATTTAGAGAAGTATCTTAAAGTAAAATGTGAAAAAATAGGGGTAGGGTTAACACCAATACTAGATTCGACCATACAAGCGATCAAAAAAGAATATAATTATAAAACAGAAAAAGAACAAAAACCAGGAAAACAGCATAGTTTGACAGAGGATTATTTCGAACGGATTGAGGCATTACAATATGCAATAGCAAATGATGATGGACAGAAAACTCAGGAACTGTCAGAGGCCGATATAGTATTATTCGGAGTTTCAAGAACATCTAAGACACCAACATCAATATACTTAGCAAATAAAGGTATTAAGGTTGCAAATATTCCTTTTATACTGGATCAAGAAGCAGACTTTTCAGGTATAAACAGAAATACTTTAGTAATAGGATTGTTTGCAAGTCCAGAAAGATTACAACAAATAAGAAAATCTAGACTTAATACTTTAAAGGAGAAAAGCCAAACTAGTTATGTAGACATAGAATATTTAAAAAAAGAAATATTGGAAGCAAAAAAAATCTGTTCTAAAAATAAATGGTCCACCATAGATGTAACTAGAAAATCTATTGAGGAAATAGCAGCAACAGCAATAGAGTATTACAAAATATATAAGAGTAAAACAGATGAGAAAAAAGAATAAATTCAGATTAACAGGCATAATAGGAAATCCACTAAAGCAGACAATGTCTCCTTTATTACACAATTATTGGATCCAGAAAAATAAAATTAATTCATATTATATACCAATAGAAATTGAAAATCTTAATAATATTCACATAGCCATAAAGAAAATAAACTTTGTTGGAATGAATGTTACGATACCATATAAAAAAGAGATAATTGGTTACTTAGATGCCGTAGAAGAAGAGGCAAAAAAGCTACAAGCTGTGAATACTATAGTTAATAAGGAAGGGAAACTATTAGGAACCAACACAGATATAATAGGCTTTGAAAAAGGGCTGGAAAAAATTAATTATTGGAATAAGAATAAACCAGCAGTAATAATAGGAGCAGGCGGTGCTGCAGAATCAATAGTACATGCTTTGTCAAAGAATAATTTAAAAGAAATTTACATAATAAACAGAACTGAAAAAAGAGCAAAAAAAATAGCAGAAAAGCACTCAAAAGTATTTTGTGGGAAGTGGTTAGACTATGACATTATTAATAACAGCGGGTTGATAATAAATTCCACAAGTCTAGGAATGACTGGATATCAAGAGTTACCAATAAAACTTAAAAATGTGGAAAAAGATGCTATCATTTATGATATTGTTTATAATCCACTAAAAACAGGATTCATAAAGAAAGCATTAAAAGAAGAGCTACAAACAATTACAGGGTTAGATATGTTTATAGGACAAGCTCTAGAGAGTTTTAAGTTATGGTTTAATAAAACCCCAAAGATAGATGGGAGAGTCCTAAAAGACTTAAAAAAAGCAATAGAAAAAAAATGATTATTGTAGGACTTACTGGTTCAGTGGGAACAGGTAAAACGGAAATAAGTAAATATCTTACTAGAAATAAAATATCGGTGTTTGAAAGTGATAAACACGTAAGAAAGATACACGACAAAAAAACAATACAAGAAAAACTTTTTAAAGCTTTTCCAGAGGCTATATCAGAAAAAAAAATTAACAGAAGAACACTAGCTGAAATAGTATTCAATGATCAAAATAAGTTAAATAAATTAGAAAACATAATACATACAGAGCTAAATAAAGTACAAAAAAAATGGATAAAAAAAAAATTAACAGAAAGAAAAAAAATAGTGGTTCTAGACGTACCCTTATTGTTTGAAAAAGATAATTTAGAGAAATACGATTTTAAAATTTTGTTGACTTGCTCAAGAAATGTGCAAAGAATAAGAGTGATTAAAAGGAAAGATTGGGATGTTAAAAGATACGACTTAACTGTTAGCAAACAAATGAGCGAATTAGAAAAAAAAGTATTAGCGGACAAAATAATTCATACAGATAGAGGTAAAAGGTATGCCTTATCCGAAATTAATACTGTATTGTGTGAACTCAAATACAAAAAACATAGGCTTACAAGTTCAATTATAAAGGAATTCAATTGAGAAGAATAGCTTTAGATGTAGAGACAACAGGACTAGATCCCTATCAAGGGCATAGAATAATAGAAATAGGTTGTGTTGAACTCGATAATAATTTTCCTACAGGAAAAACATGGCAGAGATATATAAACCCCAATAGATCTATGCCACAGGAGGCTTACGAAATTCATGGACTTACAGAAGATTTCTTGTCAGATAAGAAGCCTTTCGATGAGATAGCTAATGAGTTTATAGAATTTATAGGAAAAGCAGAGCTAATAATACATAATGCTTTATTCGATATGAAGTTCCTAAACTATGAGCTGGAACTAATTTCAAAAGATAACCTAGAAAACCTGGAAGTAATAGACACTTTAAAAATGGCAAGAACACTTTTTCCAGGAATGCCTTCTAGTCTTGATGCATTATGTAGACGATACAAAATAGATTTAGGTAAAAGGGTTAAACATGGAGCATTGCTAGATGCAGAATTATTAGCGGAAGTTTTCCTTGAAATGCAAGGGGGAAGACAACAGGGAATAGACCTAGTAACCTTAAAGAAGGAAAATAAAAAAGAAAATCAAATAAATATACCTACAAAGTATGAAAAAAAAGTATATAATATTACTGAAGAAGAATTAAGTTTGCACAAAGAAATGATAAAAATCTTGTACGCAAATGGAAAGCACTGATTTATAACGTAAAAATATATTTATCTTAATATTTTTTTGTAATATATTGTAAATTAAAAAAAAGGAGTATTTTCTGTACATAGATATTATAATATTTGCTGTAATTGCAGGAGTGCTAGCAGCTAATCTCTATAGGATATTGGGAAAGAAAACAGACTCATCAGATTTAATGACTAAAGATGAAAATGCCAGATTTTTCAATGATGAAGAGAGCATAAAGCCTGAAATTTCCTCAGATAGCCCTCAAGAGAGACTACTTAAACTAGATAAAAACTTCAACTATGAAGTATTTTTAGAGGGTGCTAAAAAAGCATTTAATCTTATTGTTGCCTCATATAAACAAAATTCCCTTGAAAAAGCTAAAGATTTAATTAGTACGAATGTCTACAAGGCGTTCAAGAAATCAATGGAAGAAAACAAAGATAGTAATTCAAAAAAGAGCAATATAAAAATTACTAGTCTAGATGCCTCCATATTAAAAGTAGAAGTAGTAAAAAAGCTTGCCAGGATAAAAGTACAGTTTTTGTCAACACAAGATATAGAAAACAGTAAAGAAAGTTCTACAAAAATAAAGGACGTGTGGACTTTCGAAAAAGAAATAAACAATCAAAATCCGAATTGGCTATTAACTGAGGTTAGCGTAGAATAATGCGTTTTTTATCTATTTATATCATTATGTTTTTTTTTCTAGTTGTCACTTTCGCATAGAAGATAGTACCCAATACAACTCATTACTGAGAAATTTACATTATTATGATGAAAATTTATTGTTAACTACAAATTTAATTTTAGATTCATGCAATGAAAACAAACCTAACTTCAAAATTAAGTATAATTTGTGTGATAAGAGTATTAGCAAGATATATAGCTCAAAAGAAGCAGTAAATTTTTTAAAAGAAAAATTTTTCCTTATACCAGAAGTGAATAATATAGGCCTTATGACGGGATATTATGAACCAGAATTGAGGGCTTATAAAAGTAAAGGGAATAGTAGATATCCGATCTACAAAAACCCTAACATCATAGGTAATAAAAAATTAACAGAGTTATCTAGGCAACAGATAAACAGGGGAGCTTTAAATGGGTACAATTTAGAAATAGCGTGGGTAGAGAATGAAATAGAAGCTTTTTTTTTACATATCCAAGGATCGGGAAGGCTTAAATTTTCTAACACGGAAGTAATTAAAATAAAATACGCAGGAAATAATAATAAGAAATACAAATCCATTGGTAAAATACTTATAAAAAAAGGTTACCTAAAAAAGCAGGAAGTAAATATGTTCAGTATAAAAAAGTGGCTTTATGATAACCCTAATTTAGCAAGAAAAATAATGGAAAAAAATAAAAGATTCATTTTTTTTGAAGTTTACAAAGGGGAAATAGAAGGTAGTAGTCAACTTCCTCTAGTTCCAAAAGTAAGTGTAGCTGTAGATGATAGTTATATTAAAAGTGGAACACCTATTATAATACAAAATATAGAAAACAAAAAAGATATTTTTCTAGGATTGGCGCATGATAGGGGTAATGCTATAAAAGGGAAATACAGAATTGATTTATTCACTGGTTTTGGTAAAAATGCAGAATTCATTGCTTCGGGATTAAAAAAGAAGATAAGGGTGTGGCCACTAGAACTGAATAAGTAATAATTTTAGTTTGTTTGACTAACTTTTAAATGAGATGTAAAAATAAACAACATGAAAAAAATATATGAAATTAATGATTTAAAAAGACTGGCAAAAAAAAGGGTTCCAAAAATGTTTTATGATTATGTGGACTCCGGTTCTTGGACAGAAACTACTTATGACTCTAATGAAAAGGATTTCAAGAAAATCAAACTAAGACAAAGAGTGGGAATAGATATAAGCAATAGAAGCTACAGTACAAAAATATTAAACAAGAATTATGATTTTCCGTTTGGTTTTTCTCCTGTAGGTATGGGAGGTATGCTTTATCCTAATGGCGAAATAATAGCAGCAAAAGTTTGTGAAGAAAACAACATTCCTTACATTTTATCTACGATGAGCATATGCTCAATTGAAGAAATATCAAAAAATACAAGTGTTCCTTTTTGGTTTCAGCTTTATGTAATGAAAGATAAAGACTTTATAAAGAATCTAATAGCTAGAGCAAAAGCGGCCAAGTGTAGTGCTTTAATTATTACAATGGATCTTCCCGTGCTAGGACAAAGACATCAAGATCTAAGAAATGGTTTATCTGCACCACCTAAATTGACTATGTCCCATATAGTTCAATTAATGCAAAGACCAGGATGGTGCATTAGGATGACCAAAACTAAAAATAGAACATTTGGAAACATTTTAGGGCACGCAAAAAATGTAAATGATCTCTCATCTATGGTAAAATGGACACATGAACAATTTGATCAAGGCTTATCTTGGTCATATATAGAGTGGATAAGAAAGATGTGGAATGGGCCTATAATCTTAAAGGGTATTTTAGATATAGAAGATGCTAAAATTGCAAACAACATGGGCATTGAAGGTATCATAGTTTCGAATCACGGAGGTAGGCAACTAGATGGAACAATGTCCTCCATACTGGCACTAGAAAAGATTACCAATCTTTTGGGAGATAAACTTGATATTTATTTTGATGGAGGCATTAGGTCAGGACAAGATATAGTTAAAGCTTTGTCTCTTGGAGCAAAAGCAGCTTTTTTCGGAAGACCTTATCTATATGGACTAGGAGCTAACGGAAAGAACGGAATAAAAAAAGTTTTAGAAATCCTTAAAAAAGAGTTGGATATAACTATGGCTTTATGTGGAGTAACAAACAGCAACAATCTTAATAAAGAAAATTTATATCCTTATGAATTCTAAGATAAGAAGAGTTAATTTAGAAGAATTGAAGCTTTGGAAAGAAGTAACAAAAAATGATAAAAAAATCAAAGAGTACTTAGATGAAAACAAAGCTGAAAAAATTACTAAAACCCTTGATAAAAAATTAAAAAAAATACCGAAAAAACGTACACATGTTAGTTCCTCTGAAGAAAATAAAAAGAAAAATAATGCTAACGAAGATCTTCAGATTAACAAAAGTACTTTATTAAAACTTAAAAGAGGCAAGATAAACATAGAAGCACAACTTGACCTTCATGGCTATTCCAAAAATAATGCCAAGAATGTAGTTAAAAATTTTATTAGGGAGAGTGTCTCAAATAATCTAAGATGTATTTTGATTATCACAGGAAAAAAAAACACTTTTTGGGGGGCAAGCGGAGTATTAAGAGAGTCTCTGCCTGATTGGTTAAAAGAAGAAGATATCGCTTACATGTCACTAGCAAATTGTTTCGCTACTATTAAAGATGGAGGAGATGGTGCTAGATACGTTTTGTTAAGAAAAAAGGATAAGGTTTTATGAAAAGAAAATCAGAATTAGATAGAATTACTAAGGAAACAAATATTAAGGTCAAAATAGACCTTAACGGAAAGGGTAAATATAATATATCTACGGGCATAGGGTTTTTAGATCACATGTTAGAGCAACTTTCTAGACATAGTGCTATAGATATTTATCTTAAAGCTAAAGGAGACTTGCATATAGATGATCACCATACTACAGAAGACGTAGGTTATACTATAGGAAAAGGAATATCAGAAGCCCTTGGAAGTAGAAGGGGTATTAATAGATTTGGCATTGCTTATATTCCCATGGATGAAACTCTCTCAAGAGTGGTGATAGATTTCTCAGGTAGGCCCTATCTTATTTGGAAAGTATTCTTTACGCAAAATAAATTAGGAGAAATGGATACAGAACTTTTTAAAGAATGGTTTCAAGCTTTCTCACAGGCCATAGGTGCTAATATTCATGTAGAAAATTTATATGGAGTAAACAATCATCATATTATCGAGTCTTGCTATAAAGGATTAGCCATAGCTATTAAAAAAGCTATAACCATATCAGCAGCTAATAATGGACAAATTCCTTCTACTAAAGGAAAGATAATTAATGATGGAGAATTATGAATATTTTAGTTGTTGATTACAATGCTGGAAATTTAGCTTCTTTAGCAAACTCCTTAATAAAGGTCAGTCAAGAAATTAGTAAAGAAATTTTTATTAAAGTAAGCAAATCTCCTAAAGATATATACCTTTCTGATAAAGTAATACTTCCGGGAGTCGGAGACTTTTCAAATTGCAAAAAACAACTAGAGAATATTGACGGTATGGTAGATTCTCTTTATGAACATTCTCATATCTTATCAAAACCTTTTCTAGGAATATGTATAGGGATGCAGCTTATGGCCAACTCAAGCGAGGAAAGAGGTAAACACAGGGGTTTAAGTTACTTTGATGCAAAAGTAGATAAAATTGATAATAATAATAGTAATATTAAAATTCCCCATATGGGATGGAATACTGTTGATGTTGAAAATGCAGAAATAAAAGACAATTTCAAGTCACTCGATAACAAGGATTTTTATTTTGTTCATAGTTACAAAATGGTTTGCAAAAACAAAACTGATGTATTAGCTTCAGTACAATACGGAAGAAAAATAGTAGCAGCAATTTGCAAAGAAAATATTATAGGTGTACAGTTTCATCCTGAAAAAAGTCAAAAAGAGGGTTTAAATTTCTTAAAAGAATTTATTTTGTGGAAGCCATAAATTGATTGAAGTTTATAAAATAGAAAAATTTAAAAACGGCGAACTAGAAGAGTTAACAAGCGCTACGATGAATGCTATAGAAGAAGGAATAGGATTTGGATGGGTAGAGAAACCTCCTAAAAACAGAGTAAAATCCTATTGGCAAGGAGTATTATTAGTTCCAAACAGGTGGCTTTTTATTGGAAAATTAAAAGGAGTGGTGGCAGGATCTATTCAGGTTGTCTCTTCTTTTTCTTCCAATGAAGTAGCCTTATTTAGAGTAACAATAGATAACCATTTTGTTGCCACCTGGGCTAGAGGACATGGACTAGCTAAATCATTGATGGAAAGCGCAGAGAAAGAGTGTATTAAAAATAGATATACTCATATATTATTAGACGTCAGAGAAACTCAAAATAGGGCAATCAGATTATATGAACAAATGGGGTATGTTTGCTGGGGGAGCTTGCCCATATACCATAAATTGGAAAATAATTTAATGGTAAGTGGAAAATTTTATTATAAATCACTAGAAAAACAATGATCATTTTTCCTGCCATTGATCTGTCAGAAGGAAAAATAGTTAGACTGAGTAATGGTGACTTCGACAAAAAAAAAGTCTATTCTCATAATTTAGAGAAACAAATAAAAATTTTCGAAAATTCTGGAGCAAAATGGATACATGTAGTTGACTTGGATGGAGCGTTAACAGGAAAAAGTAAGAATGCTAAAGCTATAGAGAAAATATCTAATTTATCTCATTGCAAAATACAGCTGGGAGGTGGCATTAGAACGTTATCAAGAATAGAACAATGGCTTAAATTAGGTATAGATAGAATAATTGTAGGAACAGAGGCCATAAAAAATCCAAGCTTTGTAAAAGAGGCTGTTAGAAATTTTCCTAATAAGGTAGCAGTTGGCCTTGATTTATTAGGTAATTATGTAGCCATAGACGGATGGACAAAAGTTGTAAAGGAAAAAAAGGCAGATTACTTTTTTAAAAAGTTTTCAGACTTATCTGTAGAATGTATAATATACACCGATATTAACAAAGACGGAATTTTAAAAGGTCCAAATATAAAAAATACGCTTTATTATAAGAAAGCTATAGAAGTTCCTTTAATAGCTTCAGGTGGCGTATCATCTTACTCCGATTTATTAAAGTTAAAGAAAAATAATGTCTATGGTGTTATTATAGGAAAAGCAATCTACGAGAAAAAAATTGATATAGAGAAAGTTTTTAATATAAAATAATATGCTTAAAGTTAGGATCATACCATGTTTAGATGTTAAAGATGGAAGAGTTGTTAAAGGTATAAACTTTCTTGATCTAAAAGATGCAGGCGATCCAGTTAGGCAGGCGCAAATTTACGATAAACAAGGAGCAGATGAGCTTTGTTTTTTAGACATAGCTGCTAGTTTAGAGAAAAGAAATATCATATTAGAAATGATCAATAGTGTAGCAAAGAAATGCTTTATGCCACTTACCATTGGAGGTGGAATATCTTCTGTAAAAGATATAAGGAATTTACTAAACGCAGGAGCAGACAAAATATCAATTAACTCAAGTGCTATTAAAAATCCAAATTTAATCAGAAAAGCAGCAAATAATTTTGGTAGCCAATGTATAGTAGTTGCAATTGATGCTAAGGCCACAATTGAAAGGGAAATGCCAAGCGGTTACCAAGTTTTTTCTTATGGAGGAACTAAAGCAACAGGACTAGATGCTATTGAATGGGCAAAACAAGCGGTAAAAATGGGAGCAGGAGAAATTCTTCTAACATCAATGGATAATGATGGGACAAAAAAAGGATTTAATTTAGATTTGACTAAAAAAGTAACTTCTTCCATTAACACTCCTGTAATAGCATCAGGTGGTGTTGGGGATTTAAAACATTTTGTTTCTGGATTTAAACAAGGAGGTGCATCAGGGTTACTGGCAGCTTCAGTATTTCACTATGGACAATTTACTATAAAGGATGTTAAAAGAGTTCTTTTAGATGAAGGAATTCCTGTAAGGATGTGATATGACAAGTAAAGAAGAAAAATTTACTGAAATTTTAAAGTATCTTGAGGATACTATAGATAAAAAAAGCAGGTCAAAAGATAATGATTCTTATATATATAAATTATCACAAAAAGGATTAAATAGAATAACTCAGAAATTTGGCGAAGAGGCAGTAGAAGTTATTATTGCCGCTGGATCAGATAACAAGCAAGATTTAATTTGTGAAACTGCAGATTTAGTTTTTCACTTGCTGATCTTATTAAGAAGAAAAAAGCTATCTATTGAAGATATAGCTAAAGAATTAGTAAGAAGGAAAAATGACTAGAAAATACAATAAGGAAAATATTTTTTCAAAAATAATTGATGGAAAAGCTGAAGCGGAAGTAGTCTATGAAAATTCTTACGTAATATGTCTGAAGGATCTTTTTCCTAGGGCACCATTACATTTGCTTATACTTCCTAAAAAGAAATATATTGACATATATGATTTTTCTTTGAGAGCAAGTATTGAGGAAAAAGAGCAAATTTTTTTTTCTATAAAACACCTGATAGAAAAATATAAAATAATTGAAAAAGGTAATAGAATAATTACAAACTCAGGTGTAGATGGGAGACAAGAAATACCTCATTTACATTTTCACTTACTAGCAGGGAAAGACATTGGAAAGATGACTAATTGAAATTATTTGTTATCTTAAAAGCTAAGCTTATTCCAAAATACTTCAGAAATTTTAGTTTTATTCAACTTATCAATCTCTCTTATACAAGTGGGAGAGGTAACGTTTATTTCTGTTAAAAAACCGTCTATAATGTCAATGCCAGTGAAATAGAGCTGTTTAGACCTTAAAAAGGGCCCAATTTGCTTGCAAATATATAAATCTCTTTTATTAAGAGTTGATTTTCTTGCCGTCGCACCAATATGAAGGTTAGCTCTAATTTCTGAACCCTTCGGTACTCTATTAACAGCTCCTACCGGTTCACCATCTATAAGTAAAATTCTCTTATCACCTTTTTTTACATTATTTATGAATTTCTGAACTATCAAGTGCTGATTTTCGCTAAGTAATTTTTCAACTATTACATTCAAGTTAGGCTCTTTATTAGATAAATAGAAGACATCTTTACCTCCATTTCCATAAAGAGGCTTGATGACCGATTTTTTGAATTTTTTAACATAGTTTAAGATAGTAGTTTTTTTTTTCGCTATAACAGTAGGGGGCATGAGATGATAGAAATTTGTAACAAATAATTTTTCCGGCGAATTTCTAATTGAGTCTGGTTTATTTATTACCTTTATTCCTTCCTTAACTTTATCAAGAATATGAGTAGCTGTGATATAGTTCATATCAAAAGGCGGATCTTGTCTTACTAATATGACATCACAACTATCAAGCATTAATAACCTTTCTTTTTGTAGATTTATGAAGTGTTCAGATCTAATATTTATATCCGTTACCTTTCTTGCATGCGCTACAGGTTTGTTGTCTATTAAAGCGAGATCATCTACCTTATAAATATATACAAAAAAGTTTCTTTTTAATGCCTCTTCAATTAAAGCTAAGGTGCTATCTCCCTTCTTGTCTAGTTTTTCAGGGCTGTCCATTTGTACTGCAACTTTTAACATGAAATCTTTTTTACTTGTTAAATCTTCTCGGATCATTTTTTTCAACTATAAGATTAATAACTTTTTTAACTCCAGCAATATTAGACGCATGTTGCAATATTCTATTAATTTCTTTTTCATCTTTTGCTATTCCAATTATGAATAACACTCTATTTTCAGTAGTGCTTGTAAAGTTTACTTCTGAAACTTCTTTATCAGTAAGTAGTTTTGCTTTAAGCTCTAATGATATTCTAGTATCTTTGATATAATCAACTAATCCTTGTTTTCCTATAGAAATATAGTTAGCAATCTCTTTAACATTAGAAATCTTATTTGCAAGCTCTTCTGCACTATTTTTGTGCTCTTCTTTACTAACAGTTCCCACTAATAAGACCCTACCTTCATATACAATAACTCTAATTTTAGAAAATAGATTCTCATAATTATTTGAGAATAAGGCTTCTTCTATTTTAGTTTTGGTAAGTATATCTATGCCAGCTTGTTTAGAACTACGTTCTTGAACAAGAATTAGTCCGCCACTAGAAGCGCCACCAATCATTATAGGAGCACAAGAACTATTTGCCAGAATAGATAAAGTTAACAAAAAGGACATTACTATTTTAATTATTTTTTTCATTTCTGGTTTTCAGCTTTATACATCTTTTATATATGTTCCTTCTGCTTTCAGATGATTTCTTCGACAGCATAGAAGAAACCTGAGAGGGATTCAATTTTAAAAGTTCTTTTAACAGTACTTTATCTGAAAACCTCTTTTTTATCAAAGGTTCATTGAATTCTATAATCACTGTGTATTCTCCCTTGTAAGATTTTTTTTTACTTAAATATTCATCAATATTATTGATATCAATAGTAATAATTTCTTCATTTAATTTTGTAAGCTCTTTAGCTAAAACTATAAAAAAACTAACAAATTCTTTTTTAATTACACTTAAAAAGAATTTTAGCCTACTTGCTCTTTCAAAAATAACTAAAGTATACTTTGTACTATAGCTTTCCTGAATTCTTTTAATATAATCGCCCTTTTTTTTTGGAAGAAAGCCTATAAATAAAAATTGATCAGTCTTAAGGCCAGAAATAGATAAGGCTGATATCACTGAGCATGGGCCAGGAACGGTATAGACTCTTATATTATTTTTCATTGCAAATCTTACTAGCTTATACCCGGGATCTGAAATCAATGGAGTTCCAGCATCTGAAACTAAACATATTATCTTATCATTCCGTATTTCATTAGATATTATAGTAAAGATATTAGAAGAATTATGATCATTGTAGGATAGCCAGCTTTTATTTTTCAGACTGATGTCAAGAAGTTTAAAAAGTCTTTTTGTTGTCCTTGTATCTTCGCATAGCATTACATCTGCTTTATCGAATAAGTGTAGTGCTCTAAGAGTAATATCGTATCTATTACCTAGTGGAGTGGAAGTAATATAAATACCTGGAATTATTTTATTTTTACACGCTATCATTTTTATATTATTCTGTTCTAACATTGTTTATGGTAAAAATATAAATGTTTAAATATTTAATATACAAACTTATTAAAAATTTTATTTTTCTTTTATTTTCTCTAACATTTATAACTTCTTGTACCAATGATGGCAACAAGACCTTTAACATAATAAATGAAGCAAAAACCTTTTTTTATGAAGAATTAGGCCTTAATAGTGAAAAAGAAAAAATCAAAGCAAAAAAGAAAAAAACTGATTCAGTTGAAAAACCAAAAATAGAATCAAAACAAAAAAAAGAAAAAGTTTCTGATGAAGACTCTACAACATTTAGTAATATCGAAAATGATACATTTAACAAAAGCATATCTGATTTGATTGAAGAAGAAGAACTAACTGAAAAGACTAAAAAAAATAATAAGGAAAAAGAATTTATTAAGTCTAGATTACTAGATTCAGAACAAAAAGATTTAATAGAGCACGAAACCTCTATAGAGAATGATAATTTATTAATAAAAGATAAAAGAATAAAAATAGGAGTAATGCTTCCTCTAACAGGAGAGAAAAAAAACATAGGAAAAATGATTTTGAATGCACTTGAATTAGGAATATTCGAGAATAATAATCCTAATATGGAATTAGTCATAAAAGACACAAAGGCTGATCCCTTAACTACTGTAAGCGTATTTAATGAATTATTATTGCTTAATGTAAAAAATATTATCGGACCTTTGTTTGCAAGTTCCCTTTTAGCTATAGAAGACAGAGTAATTGAAAATAAAGTAAAAATATTTGCACTGACTAACAACACAAACATGGCAGGAAAAAATGTTTGGGTTTTTGGAATAGATCCTGAACAGCAAGCAAGAAAAATAACTGAGTTTGCTATAGAAGAAGGTTTTAAAAAAATAGCTATATTAATACCAAAAAACGAATACGGTACATTAATACTAGAAAATATTTCTACTACACTTGCACAAAATGGTCTAAAACCCGAGAGAACACAATTTTTTGAGAACAATATTGAAAACCAAGAAATAGCTGCAAGAAACATTTCTGAAGGTTTTAACAAATATAACCAACGTATTAAAATATTAAGCGAAGAGATGGAAAAAGGAGCAGAAGATAAGTTAGTTCAATTAGAAGAAATAGAAAAACCCTTCGATAGTGTTGTTATTGCAGCATCAGGACAAAATCTCACTATACTAGCTTCACAACTACAATATAATGGCGTTGATCCAAAAAATGTCGCTTATTTGGGTTTGTCCCCATGGGAAAATGATAGTATTTTGGGAGAGCCGGCTTTAGATGGAGGTTTTTTTTCTTCCACGGGAGAAGGATATCAAAAAGACATTAAAAATACTTATGAAACTTACTTCGATGAAGATATGTCTAAAATAGCTATGTTAGCTTACGACATTCTTGCCCTTATAAACATAAATTTAACTGAGTCAAAAAATATTGATAGTGAAAGTTTAGTTAATGAAGATGGTTTTGTAGGACTAAGAGGTCTTTTTAGGCTTAAAAAAAACGGAACTGTAGAAAGAGCATTCCAAATTAAAAAGATTAAAAACAAAAAATTTCAGACTTACAAAGAGGCTCCAGAAAGTTTTTTTAGCTTTAACTAATATAGAATATCTGTAATTATAGAATTTTGAATCACTCTAGAATTGTCAGACAAAAAATATCTGTTATCTTTCTCTTTAAGTAATCCTTTTTTTATTAAAAATTTTAGCCTATTAAAGTCCATATATTTATCAACTGACATTTGAAACTGTTTTTCTAATAAGGAAAAATTAATTCCAATATTTGTTTTAAGCGTTTGTATAAGAAATTCTTCTAATATTTTTTTTTTAGTAAGCCTTTTATCTTTTCTATCATGTAGCTTCAATTTCAACCAACCTTTGAAACAATTATTATTTTGTGTTATGAAGACTTGATTATTTTCTACAATTCTACCATGAGAAGAAGGGCCCATGCCTATAATATTTTTCATATGAAAAACATCTAGGTAGTATTTAGAAGCAAATCCTTTTTTTGCATAGCTGAAAGTTTCATAGGATTGAAAGTTTTCTCTTTTCAAGAAAGTATTAGTTTTATTATAAAACAATTTCGTTTGATAACTATAAGAACTTCTCTGATTTTTTCTATAAACGAACTCATTTATTGATATATGATTTAAGGGTAATTCAGATGCAATTTTTAAGTCTTTAAACCAGTCTTTTTGACTAGATCCTGGTATACCGTAAAGTAATTCAACAGAAATATTGTTGATATAATTGTAGCTGGTAAGAATACTTTTTTTTAAAAGTAAATTGTCGTATTTTTTATCCAATAATTTTAAATTTAGATTAGAAAAAGTATCAACTTTGATTGATATCCTATTAATTCCTATATTTTTTAAAATTTTTAAGAAAGCATCGGTACAATTTTCAGGCGCTGCCTCTATTGAAACTTCTGTTTTAGTCTCTAGCACAAAGTTTTCTTTAATAAGAGCAAAAATCTTTCCTAGAAGTTCAAGAGCAAAAAATGATATTGGTCCTTCTGCAATATGAATAGAATCAAGGTATACTTTTTTATATTTTTTTTTCACATAAAAAATTTCTTCTTTCATTTTACTGAAGTATATAAAGAAATTTTTTTCGCTGAGTTCAAATTTTTTTAAACTGCAACATTTACAATCGTTTTTTCCCCAAGGCCAATGTATGTACAGAGATGATCTAATTCGAAAATTGCTCCATTAAGAAGTCATCTACAGCTTTTTTTCTATGACTTATTTGATTTTTAATTTTTCCACTAAGTTCTGCAAGTGTTTTATCTTTTCCTAAAGGAATAAAAATAGAGTCGTAACCAAAGCCAAGTTTTCCTCTAGGAGGATAAACTAAACTTCCTTCTAGCACTCCCTCATATTCAAACTTGGTTTTGTCTTTTTTGATATATGCTAATTTGCACACAAACTTAGCATTGCTCCCATTCATCTCTTTTCCAAGCGAATAAAATTTATTTTTTATTTTTTTGAAAGCTTTATTGTAATTTCCTTTAGGGGCCCATCTAGAAGAATAAATTCCTGGTTCTCCCCTTAGGTCTTCTATACATAAACCACTATCATCAGCAAGACAGTCATACTTCCATTCCATCAAATTAGCTGCATACATTGACTTTATTATGGCGTTTTGTGTAAAACTCCCACCATTTTCTTTTGGCGGTACTTTGGATATATCACACAAATATTTTAGATTAATTTTCTTGTCTTTAAGAATTATCTTAAATTCATTAAATTTATTTTTGTTGTGAGTAGATAATAAAATGATTTTCATATTGTACAATTTTTTTGTATCTCATAAATCTTTTGACATGAATCCTTAGCTAATTTAAACATCTCAGAAAATTGAGCAGAACTTATGGAGGTTTTTTCTCCAGTACACTGAATTTCTACTATATTACCTTTACTATCAAAAACGAAATTTGCATCTGCTTCAGCATTGGAGTCTTCTTCATAATTAAGATCTAATACTACACTATTATTTAATAACCCACACGATATAGCAGAAAGACCTGATAATATAAAACTTTTTGATATTATTTTTCTATTTATCAACTCCTTAATTGCCAATTTTAGAGCAATCCAAGCTCCATTTATTGAAGCTGTTCTAGTGCCACCATCGGCTGAAATAACATCACAATCAATTTTTATTACTTTTTCTGACAAAAGGGACAAATCACAAACACTTCTTAGACTTCTTCCAATTAATCTTTGAATTTCATGGGTTCTGCCAGATAATTTACCTCTGTTAACTTCTCTTTCTGTTCTCTCATTAGTAGAAGTTGGTAACATTGAGTATTCCGCTGTAATCCATCCGTATCCTTTTCCTTTTAACCATCTTGGAATTCTATTTTCTACAGTTGCACTACATATGACTTTTGTATTACCATGCTCAATGAGGCAAGACCCTAAAGAATTTTTCATAAAGTCCTTAGTAACTTTAATTTCTCTCAATGAAACTTTATCTCTTGTATCTCTCATATTTTCTTTATTGATGGCTTTTATTATAAAATATATATTATAAAATAATAGTTATAAAATGAAAAAAAATAATAACAATTCTAGAAATATAGAAAGCAGAGCAAAAACTATTTTAAGCGAGGTTGTAGAAACTTACCTTAACATAGGACAACCTGTTTCATCTAAAATAATTTCTCAGAAGCTAAATTCCTATTTATCTTCTTCTACTATAAGATTAGTTATGTCCAAACTAGAAGAGCAAGGATTGTTGTATTCTCCACATACTTCAGCTGGAAGAGTTCCTACAGATCAAGGGCTAAAACTATTTGTAGATGGCCTGTTAGAAATAGGAGACTTAACTTCAGAGGAAAGAAAAACCATAGAGGCAAGATGCTCGGTAGCAGGAAAGACATTATTAGAAGTGCTAGACCATTCTTCTAAAGAACTGGCTGGTCTGTCAAATTGTACATCACTTGTTTTTGCACCCAACAATCTAGAAAGACCACTTAAGCATATAGAATTTGTTGCATTAGATGGAGAGAAAGCACTTGTTATAACAATTGACATAAATGGTTTAGTAGAAAATAAATTAATTAGTATACCAACAGGCCTTACTAACTCTGCTTTGATTGAAGCATCAAACTACATTAACTCTAAGCTTTACGGTAAGACTTTGTATGAAGCAAAAAAATTGATTGATTTAGAGTTAAAAGAAAAACATTCAGAAATAGAAAGGTTATCTGAACAATTAGTAGCTGCTGGAATAGCTATAAGAGGAGGTGATAGAGGAGAAGATCATTTTCTTATTAACAGAAGAGATTTTATTTATGGAAAATTAGACGAGAAGGTAGATATTCTGAAGTTAGATAATTTATTAAAGGAGCTACAGGAACGAAAAAACTTTGTTAATATTCTCAATCACACTTCAGAGGGTCAAGGAGTTCATGTATTTATTGGATCTAATACAGAAACATTTAATCTATCTGGGTGCTCAATGATAGTAGCACCTTTGAAAAGAAGATCTAAACTTTCAAATATTAATACATTAGGAGCAATAGGTGTAATTGGCCCGTCAAGACTAAATTATGCAAGAATAATTCCTATGGTTGATTTTACTGCTAAAGTTCTTAATAAATTTTTAAATTAACCTTGTACACAAATATAATTTTACCATCTATAAGTAAAAGGAATAAATATGAATGAAAAAGAAAAAGAAGAAAAAATAAATGATATTAGTGAAAATGAGTCTAATGAGGAGAATATAGACAATAGTGATTCAGAAAAACCAGAAGAAAATTATACTAAATCAAAAGTTGAAGACAATAAAGAAAAAGAAGAAACTTTTGAATCGGTAAAAGAAGAACTCGAGACTTTTAAAGAAAAATTGCTTAGATCTCTTGCTGAAAATGAGAACATAAGAAAACAAATGGATAAGTCTAGGCTTGAGTCCATAAAGTACGGAGTTCAACCATTGGCTAGAGAATTACTTAGTGTAGTTGATAATTTTGAAAGAGCGCTTCCCACAAAGGATGATAAAAAACAAGAACCAATTTTAGAAGGATTTCAATTGATCAAAAAAGAAATTAAGGATGTTCTTGAAAAATTTAATGTTAAAAAAATTTCTGCTTTAGGAGAAAATTTTGATGCTAATTATCATCAGGCCATGTTCGAAAAAGAGACCCAAGAATACCAACCAGGAAAAATTTGTGAAATCATTCAAGATGGATACTTGTTTCATGATAGATTACTAAGACCATCATTGGTAGCAGTTGCAAAGGAATGTGATAATGAAGCAGGCGAAAAAACCGAAAACATTGAAAATGATAATGAAGAAAAAGAAATAAACACTTCAAAAGAAGAAAAAGAAGTTGAATAAATTTAAAAACGTAAAACTGACGAACAATTCTGTAGACCTAGAAATACCAAATGATTGGACCGTAAAAAAGAAAGACTCAGGACAATCAGTTATCTATTTTCCTTTTGGTAATTATCCTTCCTTGGATGTAAATTTAGAATTTATGGATAATCCTAAAATAAAATCTGAGGAAGATATTTTTAACTTCCTATCAGAAGGCTCCAAGGACATAAGAAAAGCTAATAGAATTAGTAAGAACAACTACAGTATTAATTATAGAGTAGTAACTAAAGAAGAAAACTTAGAATTATGGAAAGTTTTGAATTTTAATAAGCCCAGAGGTTTCAGAGTTTTAAGGTTGTCTCTTGGTTGGATCAGAAATCAAGAGGCCGATGAAATTATTACTTCAATTATAAAAGAAATTAACCAAGTTATTAAAAAAATAAAATTTTTAAAAGGAAGAAACATACACGATGAGATAGCCACACTAAAATATAAGCTTGATAATATTAAAACCATAGAAAAAGAGTTTTGGAAAAATTTTAAAATACGTTTACCAGCAAGATGGAAGATAAATTTAGATGATAAGGAAGGTTTAATTTTCGTAAATGTAGATGATACAACAAACTATCAATTTTTCTTTGAAAGAATGATGATAAAAGCTAAAAAAAGAGAAGAAAATGAAGAAAATAATGATGATCTTGTTATGAATTTAATTCAAACAGTGACTAAAGATATTGTTGTAGAAAACCCAAGCCTTAAGAAAAATGATGATAATAATTACTTATTTTCATTTATGGCCAAGGAGTTTACTAGTTTAGGAAAACAAAAAAAAACCATTCTTTTTAGCAGAATTTGGTACAGAATAAGGGTTTTTGAAGGAAATTTTTTTATAATTAGTTTTGTATTTAATTATAGTGAAGAATTTTTAGACTTCGGAAAAAGCTACTCAGAAAAAATAGATAGCCTCATAAGCAATTCAAAAATAAATTAGGGTCTTGTATTTATTTTTTTAGAGCCCATATGTAAGAAATCAGTGAAAGGAGCTTAGTATGAGTAAAGTTATAGGAATAGATCTCGGCACAACTAACTCTTGCGTTGCAGTAATGGAAGGAACCAGTGCGCAAGTAATTGAGAATAGCGAAGGAGCGAGAACTACCCCTTCGATGGTAGGATTCACAAACGAAGGTGAAACTCTAGTTGGACAACCTGCAAAAAGGCAGGCTGTTACAAATCCTCAAAATACTCTTTTTGCTATTAAACGACTTATTGGTAGGCCTTTCGAAGACGAAAAGGTTAAAAAAGAGTCAAAAATTGCTCCATACAACATAATTAAAGCTGAAAATGGAGATGCTTGGGTAGAAGTCAATAAAAAGAAATATGCTCCTAGTCAAATATCAGCTTTTATATTACAGAAAATGAAAGAAACGGCTGAAAAGCACGTAGGAGGGAAAGTAGATAAAGCTGTAATTACTGTACCAGCATATTTCAATGATGCTCAGAGGCAGGCAACTAAAGATGCAGGAAAGATTGCTGGATTAGAAGTATTAAGGATCATTAACGAACCGACAGCAGCTGCACTTGCATACGGATTAGATAAGAAACAATCTGGAACCATTGTTGTGTATGATTTGGGAGGAGGAACTTTCGACGTATCAATTCTAGAAATTGGAGACGGAGTATTTGAAGTCAAGGCAACTAATGGTGACACATTTTTAGGAGGTGAAGACTTTGACACAAGAATAGTTGAACACCTTGCAGACACCTTTAAGAAAGAAAATGGAATAGACTTAAAGCAGGACAAGCTTGCTTTGCAACGTCTCAAAGAGGCAGCAGAAAAAGCAAAAATAGAACTTTCTAGTACAAGCTCTACAGACATCAACCTTCCTTTTATCACTGCAGATTCTTCTGGTCCAAAACATTTAACAATGAAGATGACAAGAGCAGATTTAGAGAAGTTAGTTGACGACTTAGTTAAGAGAACAATTGATCCCTGCCAGGCAGCCCTAAAAGATGCAGGAATTAAGGCTGGGGACATTAATGAAGTAGTCCTAGTAGGAGGTATGACCAGAATGCCTAAAATTGTAGAGACTGTTAAAGATTTTTTTGGTAAAGAACCAAACAAAGGCGTCAACCCAGACGAAGTAGTTGGCATAGGTGCTGCAATTCAAGGAGCAGTTCTTGCGGGAGACGTTAAAGATGTACTTCTACTAGATGTGACACCTTTATCATTGGGTATAGAAACCTTAGGCGGTGTTTTTACAAGACTTATAGATAGAAATACAACAATTCCAACCAGGAAAAGCCAGACTTTTTCTACTGCAGAAGATAATCAGCCAGCAGTAACTATTAGAGTATTTCAAGGAGAAAGAGAAATGGCCAAAGACAATAAAGCACTTGGCCAATTTGATTTAGTCGGGCTTCCACCTGCACCTAGAGGTATTCCGCAAATAGAAGTTACATTTGATATAGATGCAAATGGAATTGTTAATGTATCGGCCAAGGACAAGGGTACGGGAAAAGAACAACAAATTCAGATACAGGCTTCAGGAGGTTTATCAGATAACGATATCGAGAAGATGGTTGATGAAGCTAAAACACATGCTGAAGAGGATAAAAATAAAAAAGAATCTGTGGAAATTAGAAATCAAGCAGATAGCATGGTGTATTCTACTGAAAAAAGCTTAAGTGAACATAAGGATAAATTAGATCCTAAAGATGCAGATGCCATCGTGAAAGAGCTTGAGGAGATGAAAGAAATACTCAAGAATGAAAACACATCAGCATCTGAAATAAAAACAAAGTTAGATACTTTAAATACAGCTGCTATGAAATTAGGAGAAATAATGTACAAACAAAACCAAGAGGGAACAGCTGGTGCTGCAGAAGCAAAGGCATCATCATCTAACGATGACGAACAAGCTAATCAAGATAAAGGTAAAGCAGAAGGTAAGAATAAAAAAGATGAAGATATAGTAGACGCTGATTTTGAGGAAGTTTCAGAAGATAAAGAGAAGAAAAGCAACTAGGCATCAGATTTAGATATCAATGCGAGATTACTATGAAATTTTAGGAGTAGATAAAGGCGCAGACGAAGTCACTCTTAAAAAAGCTTATAGAGATTTGGCAATGAAGTATCATCCAGATAGAAATCCTGATAACAAGGAGGCTGCAGAAAAGTTTAAAGAGGCAAGTCAAGCTTATGAGGTTTTAAAGGACAGAGAAAAAAGGTCAGCCTATGACAATTATGGACACGCTGCTTTTGAAGGTGGTGGTCCTGGTAATGGATTTTCAGGTTTTCAAGGAGGTTTTTCGGATATTTTTGATGACCTTTTTAGTGAATTCACTGGATCAGGAAGAAGATCTAATACAAACCAAAGAGGATCAGATTTAAAATTTAACTTATCAGTTAGTCTAACCGAGGCATATACGGGCATTGAAAAGATGATAAAGGTAAGGGCTCCTTCAAAGTGCGAGTACTGTGATGGTTCAGGGTCCTCAGGGGGTAGCTCTAGTATATCATCATGTAGTACATGTGGTGGAAGTGGTAAAGTAAGAAATAGCCAAGGATTCTTTACTATTGAAAGGACGTGTGGAAGTTGTTCTGGAACTGGAAGAACTATATCTAATCCTTGCAAAAAATGTTCAGGTTCTGGAGTAGTAAATAAAGAAAAGTCTTTATCAGTAAAGATACCTGCTGGGGTAGATGAGGGAACAAGAATTAGAGTAGCGGGGGAAGGAGAAGCTGGAAGAAATGGTGGTCAGTCAGGTGATTTATACATTTTTATAAGCATTAAGGAAAATCAATTATTTGCTAGAGACGGTGAACATCTATTCATTACAGCGCCTATTGATATTTATACTGCTGTAAGTGGAGGAAGTATAGAGGTTCCCTCTCCAGATGGAAAAAAAATCAGAATAAGCATATCGGCAGGGACTCAAAACGGAAAAAGATTTAGATTACGAGGAAAGGGAATGCCTATAATTCAAAGTAGAACATACGGAGACCTGTATGTTGAAGCAGAAGTTGAAACACCTACAAATCTATCAAATAAGCAGAAAAAACTTATAGCTGAATTTAATGACAGTCTAACAGAATCCAACAAACCTAAAGTTACTGAATATAACAGATTTCTTAAAAAATATTGATTTATGAAAGATAAAAAGAAAATAAGAATTGGTATAGTAGGAATAGCAGGGAGAATGGGAATAGCTATAGCTAATTCTGTTTTAGAAAATAAAGAGACAGTTTTAAAAGCAGGATCAGAGAAAACTAATCACAAACTTATAAATAAAGATATTGGTTTAGTAGTAGGAAAAAAAGAAATGGGTATAAATATTACTTCCAAAAAGGATGAATTTTTCAAAAATATTGATTTAGTTATTGAGTTTGGTTTGGGAAGTGCCACAAAAGATTACTTATTACATGCTAAGAAAAATAAAGTTGCTTTTTTGTCTGGCAGTACAGGAATTGACAAAAAAACTAAAGAAATGTTTAAGGATGCAGCAAAATCAATACCTATCTTTTGGTCTCCAAATATGAGCATAGGCGCTAATATAATAAAAGATATATCAGGCAAAATTACAAAAAAAATATCAAAAGAATTTGACATAGATATAACTGATTTACACCATAAGCAAAAAAAAGATACTCCATCAGGGACAGCAATTTCCATTAAAGAAGCAATTGATGTTGAACTCAAGAAGAAAAAGATAAAAAAGAAATCGAAAATTCATGCTTTTAGATCTGGAGACTCTACTGGAGAACATTCAATAATATTTTCAGGTAGAGGAGAAAGAATTGAAGTAAGGCATATTTCTACCTCAAGAGAAATCTTTTCTTTAGGTGCAGTTAAAATTGCCACCTGGCTACATAAAAAAAGAAAAGGCTACTATCGCATGGAGGATTATTTATCTAGTTGATAGTATTTCTGCTTCTCTTTTAATTAAAGCTTCTTTAATAATTTTGGCAAGTGATTTTAATTCAGATACATTAAGAAAATTACCAATAATAATACTTTTACCTTTGCTTATAATACAAAGATGTCCAGAATTATTATAGTAACTCACTTTAAGCCTTAACCAAGAGGGTTCTAAAGAAAATTCTTTGATATTACCTTTTCTATTTCTCTTTCTTATAAATAATTTTTCCTTAAGTATAATCCTATCATATGCCCTAGAGTCTCTAAAACTTTTGGTCAAAGCATAATATATCAAAAAGAAATCTAAAACTAGAAATACCCCTACAGGCCATGCTCCCATACTAGTGAAATATAAGGAAATACATATTGTAATTATAAAGAAAAAAAAATCTTAAGAAAAAAATACTTAATCTATTCAAAGACTTATTTGGATACAGCTTAAGATCTAAGTATTTTTTTTTGGTAACCATGATAACAATATATAGTCTTTTAGAGAAATATAAATGTATTTTTTTAGATATTAAAGTTCTTTAGTCTCAGTTGATTAAATCTTAATGTCATAAAAATAGTTGAAATTATAGGTGCTATTAGATTAAGTAACGGTATTAAGAAGAAAAGGTTACAAAACATACCTACTATAAAAATGTTTATATAGTTCTTCCTTTTAAACCTTTTTGATTCTTCAGCAGTAAAATACTTTATTGCAATAATTTCGTAGTATTCTCTACCTATTATTAAACTAGATGCCATGAATTGTAAGATAATAGATAAAATTATGCTAGATACAAATAACCATTTAAAAAGCATTACGAGAATAAAAACAATAGTAGAGAAACCTAAAATTCTAACACCTGCAATTATACCACTTAAATAGCCATCTCCATCTAGCTTAAAATCTTCATAACTTCCTAGTCTCTTATTAACATTATCTACTACTTTTTCGAGAAAGAATCCACTAACTAATGTAGATATAGGAGGAAATAAATAAATAAATGAACTGGTAATTATAAAGATCCAGAAAAGATTAAATAAATAATCATATACTCCGTAGAATATAACTTTCATCCAACTAATTGATGGTAGTAAGTTCCAGAAACACAATAGTAAAATTACTATTAAAAAAAGAGAAAGGAAAAATGAAAAAAAGGTAGCTCGTATATTTTGTTTGCTAAAAATAATAATTAATGTTTGATAAAAAATTATTCTATAATTATTCATCTTATAATTTTTGAGCAGGCAAAAGAGACTTTATATTTATATTGTCTTCAAGTTCTTTTGCGAAGGATAGCAAAACATCTTCTCTATTAGGAGATGCAACTAGTTGTACACCAAAAGGACAGCCATCTAGGGAAAATGAAGTTGCCATTGCAAGACTAGGGCAACTTGTTAGTGAAATACATGCTGCAATCATCATCCAGGAGACATAATTATCAAATTCAGTGTTACCTACTTTTTTTACCCAATTAATATCATTCCTAAATGGAGGAACAATAGAACTAGGAGATATAAGCAGGTCATATTCTTTAAAATAATTGATTGTGTTTTCGTAGATTTTTTTTCTTATTTCTTCTGCTTTTACTAGGTCAGAAACTTTTAACCCATTTCCCTTTTCAATATTCCATATTATTTCCTCTTTTAAATTTACGTCTTTATCTTTCTCTATTAATGAATTGTAAGAAGCGTAATACCAGAAAGCTCTCATGACTTGAAAACACTCTTCAGAGTTATCCATTTTGGGATAAGCATTTTCTATTTCATACCCCATGTCTTCAATCAACTTTACGGTATTATCTACCATCTCATTAACTTCTTTACTGCAACTAAACAGATTAAAGTTTTTTGTATATCCAATCTTTAATTTTTGTTTTTTTGGTTCCTTTAACTTTTGAAAAAAAAGTACATCATCTCTTTTTGTAGATAAAGGGTCGGAATTACAATATCCTACCATTGAGTCCAAAAAAAGCGATAAATCTTCTACATTTCTAGCCATAGGACCTTCGACTGCCAGAGTATTAAAGGGTAGTTGACTGGGTCCTCTAGGAATTAATCCAGGCGTAGGTCTTAAGCCCACTACGCCACACCAACTAGCAGGGTTTCTGAGGCTTCCTCCTATATCATTACCTGTTGCAAACCATGCCATTCCACTAGCTAAGGCAGCGGCAGAACCTCCAGAACTTCCACCTGCAGAATATTCTAAATTCCAAGGATTTTTTGTTAAGCCAAATATTTCGTTATAAGTATGAGATCCCGCTCCTAACTCGGGTAAGTTAGTCTTAGCAAAAATTATTCCACCATTATTTTCTATATTACACACTGATGGATCAGTTGTAGATGACATATTATTCTCAAATAATTTTGAACCAAAGGTAGTTTTGGTTCCACTGAGGTTAGTATTATCTTTTATAACCACAGGCATATTAGATAATACACTATTTATTCTTTTATCTGATATTTTAGCTCTAGCCTGCTCTTCAAATATTGAAATAATGGCATTTATTGAGGGGTTGATGTCGGATATTCTAGACAAACAAGCATCTAATACCTCATTGCCATTTATTTCTTTATTTTTTAAAAGTTCAACTACTTCTCTACCAGATTTCTTCCATAGATTTTTAATATCAGCATTCATTTAATTAAGACTATTATTTAATATTATGTTATATCAACTTACATATAAAATGAAAAATAATAAATATGATATATTGGGTATAGGTAACGCTATTACAGATATCCTTATAAATATAGATGAAAATACTTTAGACAGCTTAAAGATACAACCAGGAAGTATGAGTTTAGTTGATGTTTCTTTTATTAAAAACATTTTAAGCAAAAATAAAATAGTTAAAACGTCTGCTGGAGGTTCTGTGGCTAATACAATATCGACTCTGGCTAAGCTAGGAATAGAGTGCAGTTTTGCAGGAATTCGAAAAAATGATGAATATGGCAAACTATTTTCAAGTAGTATGCAAGGAGATAGCATCAACTTAATAAATAATGAAAAGAAAGAAGGACTTCCTTCATCTATATGCCTTGTAATGGTGACTCCTAACGGAGAAAGAACCATGTGTACTTATTTAGGTGCCTCGGGCAATCTCAAGAATGAAGATATTAATCAAGAAATTCTAGATAAACATAAAATTGTATATTTAGAAGGATATCTTTTTGATTTACCTGAAGCTAAAAATATATTCTTTGATATAGTGACAAAATCAAAAAAAGAAAATTTTAAAGTAGCACTAAGCCTATCAGATGGTTTCTGCGTTGATAGACATAGGGAGGAATTTAAGGAACTTATAAATTTAAATATTGATATTCTTTTTAGTAATGAGCAGGAAATTGAAAGTCTTTTTGAAAAAGATTTTACAAATTCTTTAAAGGAGGCAGGAAATAAAGTAAATACTACAATAGTTACTAGAGGAAATAAGGGAGCAGCACTCTTCAAAAACTCAAAGTTGATAACTGTCGATGCTATTGAGACAGAGGTTCTAGATACCACAGGAGCAGGTGACAATTTTGCTGCAGGATACCTGTATGCATTTTTGAAAAATCTTTCAATTGATACATGTTTAAAAGCAGGAGTTTTATGTGCTACTGATGTAATAAAATATTACGGAGCAAGAACTGATAACAATATTAAAGATCTTTTTAAAGAGCATAATATAATAGGCTAAACTTAATTGATTAAAATTATAAGAGAATGTTCAAAAAAGAATCTATTAATATTTTTGCCTGTTGGTTTCTTTTCGGGATTACCATTGTTATTAACATCTGCTACTCTCGGAACATGGTTGGCAGACCAAAATATAAATAAAACAACCATAGGCTTATTTGCACTAGTAGGCTTGCCCTATGCCTTTAAGTTTTTATGGGCACCTTTCCTGGATGTAAAAATTTCAAAGTATTTTTCAAATAGGGTAGGTATTAGAAGATTTTGGATTATTATCATGCAAATATTAATTTGTATTAACATATTTGTTATTGGAAACATTGATCCGGTAGAAGATACAAAAATTCTTGCTTTTGCTGCCTTAGTATTAGCATTTTTTTCCGCTTCTCATGATATTGCTATAGATGCATGGAGAATAGAAATACATAAGGAAAATGAATACGGTTTGGGTGCTGCAATGTATGTAACAGGATATAGAATAGCTTTACTAGTTGCAGGAGCAGGTGCACTAATTATTGCTGAAATATTTTCTTGGAAAATTGCTTTTCTCTCTTTATCTGCAATGTTTCCCGCAGGTATTCTATTAATTAGTTTTTGTAACATAAAAACAGACTCAGAGGCTTTAGATAAAGTTAATATTAATTATAAAAATTTTTTAAAAGATCGAGTAATTGAACCTTTTAAAGATTTTATGAAAAAAAATAATTGGATCTTAGTATTAGTATTCATAGCTATGTTCAAATGGGGAGATGCCCTATTAGGAGTATTAGCTCAGCCTTTTATGTTAGAGATAGGTTTTACGAAATCTGAAATTGCTACAGTATCAAAACTTTACGGGCTTGGGGCTACTTTAGTAGGTTTATTTGTAGGAGGGGTAATTATATCTAGATTAGGAATTATATTATCTTTATTTATTGCTGGAGTACTTCAATTATTATCTAATTTAGTTTTTATTGTCTTAGCACTAAAAGGTAGCAGTATTTCTCTGTTAGTAGTTACAATTACTATAGAAAACCTATCCGGTGGAATAGGAACGGCTGCATTCATTGCTTATTTGTCAAGCTTATGCAATATTAATTTCTCTGCTTTTCAATATGCTTTATTGTCATCTTTTATGGCATTTTCGAGAACTTGGTTAGCAGCACCCGCAGGCTGGCTTATAGATAATTTAAAATGGCAAAAATATTTTGAAAGCTTTGGAGTTAGTCAAATTAATAATCCTGAGTGGGTAGGATTCTTTATAATTACAGCTTTATTTTGTTTACCTGCTATCATTTTGATATATTACATCGATAATAAAAGGAAGATAAATTGAGTTTAATTTTTAAAAACAGTTTTAATCAATTACCCAAGCAATTCTATAGTAAAATTAATCCAGAAAAAACCAATAAGCCAAAAAAAATATTAATAAACAATAACTTATGTAACAACTTGAACATTGATTACAATTACTTAGATACAGAAGAGGGTATAAATATTCTATCGGGAAACTTAATTCATAAGGATTCAGACCCATTAGCAATGGTATATGCTGGACATCAGTTTGGAAATTGGGTTTCTCAATTAGGAGATGGACGAGCTCACTTATTAGGAGAAGTATTAGATATAGAAGGAAATAAGTTTGATCTTCAATTAAAAGGATCGGGACGTACACCTTACTCTAGAGGGGGAGATGGCAAAGCTTGGTTAGGACCTGTTATAAGAGAATATGTCGTAAGTGAGTATATGAATAATATAAATATTCCTACTACCAGAAGTTTATCAGCTATTTTAACTGGAGATAATGTTTACAGGGAAGAAACATATCCTGGCGCTATTTTATGTAGAGTTGCTAGATCACATATAAGAGTAGGAACGTTCCAATACTTTTATTCTAGAAAAGATACTAAGTCTTTAAAAATTTTAGCTGATTATTTCATAAAGCATCATTTTCCTAATTTAGAAAAGAAAAAAAATAAATATTTTGAACTATTTAAAAATGTTGTAAACGGGCAAATAAATTTGGTAGCAAAGTGGATGAAAGTAGGTTTTATACATGGAGTAATGAATACTGATAACACTTCTATAAGTTGCGAGACTATAGACTATGGACCTTGTGCTTTTATAGATAATTACAAAAGTGATAAAGTCTTTAGTTCTATTGACTCTATGGGAAGGTATTGCTATAAAAACCAACCTAATATTTTAATGTGGAACATGGCTTGTTTCGCATCTACCTTGGTGCCTTTGTTAGAAGGAACTGAAGAAAAAAATGTAGATATACTGCAAAAGGAAATTTCAAGTATTCCTGAAAAATATAAAAATAAATGGTTATTAGATTTTAGTAAAAAAATAGGACTAAAAAAAATATACCCAGAGAATGAAGTTTTAATTAATA
>MDTD01079448.1_pt1 | contig 30280 bp, 23 predicted proteins | sample 811221 | NCBI WGS metagenome assembly MDTD01 (sample SAMN05326646, study PRJNA326480) | marine metagenome | isolation source: seawater | place: Pacific Ocean: South West | collected 2011 | reverse complement strand
TGTAAGCATACGTCATCAAGCATCTTTGTACGGAGAAGTTGCAACAGAGAATCAATTTTTTGTAGAGGCTAGTCTAATAGACACTGACTTTAGATTTTTTATGCAGTCTCTTAGATCTAGAGAACTTTTTGACGTCTATTTAGATGAGTTAAGTAGTAGAAAAAATCAGCTGACAGAAATTGCTGCATTTGTTGTAGAAAGAATCAACAGGCGAACAGGAGAAAGAGTAGTTCTCCCAAAGTTAGCAAGGCCCAATCAGCAGTTTATTGATAGGTCAGCAAGCGTATCAGCTAGAGATTCTTTTACTTACTTGTTTAAGTTGTGCATAGTAAACCCAGAATCTTTTATTAAAGCATCTGATCCTTCTGAAAAGCCTGGTGAAAGAGCAAAAAGCTTAGCTGCAATAAAAGAAGCTTTTACACTCACAACAGGTGTAATACCAACAGCTGAACTATCTGTAGGCTCTGACGGTTCCGGAACCGTACCCGGAAAAGGCCCACTTAGTAGTGCTTACACAGGAAGAGAATATCCCATATCAGTATCAGCTGAACCAGGATCTGCTGTTGTAAATGGCTTCACTGGTAACGTTCTTGGAGCAGTAGGCATGATATTGCAGTGGTCTGTTCCATTTACTTTAGAAAGAGATTGTATAGGCTTTCTTGTAAAGACTACTTTGAACGGACAGCCTCTCGCAGCAAGAATGGTCAATGCTACTTTGTCAGATTCAACAAATGATTACGTCTACTATGACACAGAATACTATTCTGAAGTAGGTGTTAGAACATATCGAATTGCATGCATTTTTAAAGATTTAACAATGGGCCCAGATTCTACAACAATTGTAGACATAAGAGAGGCAACAGTTCCTCCAGAAACATTACGGGAGGCGGAAGTCGTACAGGCGGATCCTGAATTAACAGACTCAGTATTCGGCGGGTCAGGAGGGTTCCCATTTTAATTTTAGAATTCTTAAATAAACAACAAATTGATCAAAAGGTGTCAATAAATGTCTACTGAACCCAAAGATACATCAACATCTGCTGAAGGAATAGTAAGGTCAGGAGTGGCTGCTGCTTTTGAAGACGGGGTCGATTCCTATGGAGAAGTGCCACCTACAACTGACAATAATCAACCTCTTTATAGTTTTAATAAGCCTCCGTTAAGATCAGATGTGATAGAAGCCTCTTCTGAAATGTCACCCGAAATAAATCCAACAAGAATACAGAATATTGCTTCTTTGACAATTGCACCAGACGAAATTGAAAAGATTAAAGAGGCATTAGATGCTAAATCCTTAGAAGATTTAATAGAGCTCGGAATAATTCATAAGATAATCGAAACCATAGAGTCATCTGATGAGCTTAATGAAATATGGTTGTCTGTTAAGCAGAAGCACCTAGACGGACTCATAGAGGGTCAGGATATGTTTGCAAACCTAGCAGAGATTATAGTGATGATCGATCGACTCGAAAGAGCGTTGTGCAAAGGCAACATGTACAAAGCCTGCAATGAGGATTTAAAAGGTTTTCATCCAAGCTTATCTACCTACTACAGTCTATATCATGATTATTTTTTTGGTCGAAATTTTAACCCACACTGGTATTCATCTAGATTCTTAGCAGCTCCAGAACAAGGAGGGTTTGGAAATTTTGATATGCTCGAAAGAGTGAGTATAGCATCTGACGTTCCAAAATCAATTTTAGGCGGAAAAACAATTTCAACTGTCTTGGCCCAGTGTTTTTACGATGCAGAAACAAAAATAGATTATGGGATAAGCCCAAGACTCATGGCACTTTTACTAGGAAAGACTCGAGTCGAAGAGGAAGATATTCAGTACGGTGGTGATTCAACAAACATAGATTATCCAAGCAGAATAGTCAGTTGCAATAAGTGGAAAGGATCGTATGATGACCATCCATTCTTTCCATCCCTGAAGAGCCTTTTTAGAGGCCAAGGCCACGCGTACTCAAATCCCGCAGCAATAGGGACAATAGGGACTACATGGGCCGGAACTTCTTTTCAACTTATCAACCCGCTAAACCATTGTCTTCCAGAAGTCTTAAAGAATATGAATCCTTGTGCGCAGCTAACGTATCTAGGTGAAGTAATAGCCTCAGAGTTTAAGCTTTCTGCTGCTTTGGGTGCAGAAATTGCTAATCAGGAAGGTTGTTTTACCCCCGATGGTGGGTTCTCTGCTTTTGGTAATTGGGTAGATACCAAAAAGCCCTTCTATGAACACAGAAGGCTATCCAGTCAACTAGGAAGGACGCTGATAAATGCAGCTTCTTTCGGTTCTCGACCTGTCCCAGAAGGTCCTTCAACAGGGACAGGTTTTGGATCAATAGGATCGCTTTTGTTTGGCGCATGCGTCGGAGGCTCCGGAGCACCAGAGCCTTTCAATGTTAGACCAATTCAGCCTGGGTTTATGCCTTTTGAAATATCAACAACAGAGCAAGATGAAATTGATGGAAAGAATCGGGTAGGAAGATATCACTCTTGGAGAAGCGGCATATTCGATAGATACAAAAACATAGGCACAGCATCAGATATAAGCGCTGAAGTTGAATCTATTAACAGTGATTTATCTCACGTGACTAGTGCAATGAAGGCGTGTGGAAGTTACAAATTCTTAAGCAATCTAGGAAGAGGCGCAGTGTTTCATGGAGGTACAGCAGCAAATACAGAAAAAAATCCAGCCTCCGAAGCACACGTGGAAGGTTCTTACATTGCTGCCAGAGTCATTGAAAAAGTAACTAATTTTGCCAGTTATCGCAACACCGTCAATCCAGGACACAAGCAGATAATGTTATCTCTTCTTGCTGGATTTATGGGTTCTAAATCCAATAAAAGTCAGCCAAAGGAGCTTTTAAGAAAGACATTTTTTAAGAGAATCTGCCTAAGAGAGATGAGCCTGTTTTCGGGTGCACACCACTCGGTCCGACAAAACACAAGAACTCTCCAAAATTTATATGGCGTAAATCAGTTAGAGTTTTCTCAGTATCCAGGCCTACAGTGGAGTACTACTTGGATAGATGACGTAAGAAGCTTGGTTACAGCTGCTTATTCTATGCACAACGGTGTTCTCGGTGAAGAAGCCCTCACGCGTGAACGAGACGACTTTGGCGGCGGCGGCTTAACATCAAATAGTAGTATTGATGAAATCGTGAAAACTTTTCAAGCGATGTCCACCATCGCATACCGGTCAGAAACAAGTGATGAAGCAGAAGCCGTCTGCAAAGCACTTTACATTCTGCATTCAAACCTCCGTCGCGCCGCAGATGACTCGTCCATGCATCAGGATCTAGACAATGCAATAGAGACAACATCAGAACGTACTGGGATTGATGTAAGCTGCGGCGGCTATGCAGGGTTCGCAGGTGAAGATGACGGAGAAGTTCTTTTAGAAATGATATTCGGTCGCGACATGCAGGCTCAATCTTTGATGGACGACATCATTGACACCGCACATGAAATTGAGGTTAATGCTATTAATCTTATGAGAAAGAACTCACATATTGATAATCAATCTTTGGTGCCCTTTTACGTTAGGAATGGTATAACATCTGCAAACGGCATGGATAAAGGACAACTTCTAGGGATGGTTTTTGAAATGTACTGTATTGCTGCTGAAATGCTGTACGATGTAAACATAGGTCATCATACACCTCGTTTTAATGAAGTGAATCAAGAAATTGATTTCGGATCTGAGCTTACAAATACACAATTATCAAGAATAGCAATGTATTTCGATCGAAACCCTGATGACTTTCGTGCAAAGTTCTACGTAGCCGACCCAATGAACTTTCGCTCCGATGCAACTTTTAAGTATAGAATAGTGCCCAAATATTTTAACGCATTTGGCGCACTAAAAACATCAGGAGAGCCACGCTCAGGGACACCAGTGTTTGGTCTTAATGAATACAACCGTGTAATGCATAAATTAGTCCGCCCCATAACAGAAGGCCCGAGCGCCACACATAATGTCCTTGGTCGGAGGTATTCTGGGACATCAAAGATTAGAGACTACGTCACGTATGCACTTTCTAATTGGAGTAACGGAAATGAAAAAACCGAAGATCAAATCGAAGATTTCTTAGAAGCTACAGGTCTACAAAACTCTTCAGGATTTATATCAAAGCACAGAGAACAAAGGGTAACAATAGAGCATTTTATTCACATGATGGCTGATGCAAACAGCGACACTGGGTATGTTAATGAAACTTTAGGTCCTGCTCTGGCCATGGTTGACCACCTGTACAGCAACCTCCTTAAAGGACAAGGCGCGCCAGGTAGAGATCTAATTCAAGAAGAGGCAGACTTTACTGATATCCTTAAGTCTGAAGCGATTGAGCAGTTTTTTAACGATCCTGACCTAGACGTACCCCCTGACTTTCTCACCAATCAATCAGTGCGCATGATGAAACAGATGAGAGCCAGCTACAAAGACATCTTGGAGTCCACCGGCATAGGAAGTTTCAGCGCGCACACTTTCGGAAACAGGAATATCAAAGACTCTTCACGAACACCTGCCGGAAAAGCTGGTTACAATGTTTATAAGCAAAATCCTTCGCTAGATAGGGCAGCAAAGATGTATTTAGATTCTCTAAGTACAGATAAGACTCACAACATATTCTTTTTTGGAATACCTCCAGGTCTTATAGATAGTCACTTAATTTCACTAGTGGCAGATGATCATACACGCCCCTTGACTGTAGAAACTTCTCTAAGCATAAAGATAAGTGCAAACAAACGATCAGAATTTGCAGAAGAAATAAGATTTACCAACACGTCTGCGCCTCGAGAATATTCTTCAGGCTTATACATGCACGAATCTTACATCGAAGCAGCTATGATAGGGTACAGTCAATATGAAGCCGGAAATGATGCTACAGAAGGGCCAACAGTAGAAATTCCCACCAATTTTCAGCAACTGGTTAACCGAATAAATTTCGGTGTTATGCAATCTGATGACAGATACGGAACTACATCTCAAAAAACAGATATAACATCAATATCAGGTGAAGCTTTAATAGCGGCAGACTCAAGAAATGAAGCAAGATGTCGTCAAGTCTTAGAGTCATTTTTGCTAAAATACATCTTTCGAAGGCTTACGAGGTTGCAAATTGACGAAAGATATTTGTCAACCACACCAGGGTCTAGAGTTAACATGGGTGCAGTAAGCAAGATCATGAATGACTTAGTCCATCCAGCACTCAATATTATAAGAGAACAACATGAAACTTGGAACTGGAATGCTCCTGAATCAGGCATTGTAGATTCTGTTGACAAAGCAATCGAGGCCTTAGAGAGTACTTTTAACATAGCAGAATTTGACATAGATTCTATAAAGAAGCTGTTCGCTTCAGAAGATGGAAACACTAGCGGAGCTTCAGCAGACGACACTGATAATTTTATGCTTGAGACTAATCAAGATAAATTAAAAAGTCTCTTACAGCCACAGCCAAAAAACCGTTGGGACGAGACTGGTCGCATCGTCGTGATGGAAAACCCAAAGATAAATAAGTTAGAACAAATAATGACAGAGCTATTTACTCATCTCAACGCTGCACAGGGAGCTAATGTTACTAAGCAGCAGTTCTTAGCTCCTAAAATGTTTGACACGATAATAGGTGTAAATTTTTCTAATTTAAGTAATGACTTTATTGTTGAAGAAACATCAGTTCCTGATAGCTATTCTGAAAATATAGACACAAATAATTTGGGTGGCCCTGATTCAACTTCAACGAAAGCAGCAGTAATAACAGATGCATTAAACGGAATTGTGACAGTTGATAACTTTACATTCAACATACAAACATCGTTAGATTAGAAGGGAAGTACACAGTGTCGATAAAATTCGAAACAAGATTTTTTTCATTACTAAAAATACCAAGACCTACTTTTGTAACTGCAGAATTTTCTTACAACTATTTTGTACCAGATGAATCTACAAACAGTACCGGCATCTCAAAGTATGACGCAGGCCAGTTTAAGTCTACTAGTTACAAAACAGATGAAGGAGGGTCGTATAAAACAGACGATCAGGGTAATAAATTGATCGTAGATAATTTCGGCAACTTAGTCTCTGAAAGCACACTTAGCACGAGATCGCCCAGACACGTTACAATACAGTGGTCACCTCCCACACAAACTACTACCATCCCTAACCCACCGGCTCCCGGATTACAAAGCTTAGAGGCTCAAGGGTTAATAATGAGGCAAGAAGAGATAGCATCCATTTATGACGTTGATGTTAAGTTTTTTGACCCAAAGGTTCGTAAAAGATTAGATGAAAAAATTCGATTGCTAGCAGCACTTTGCGGATATGATCCATACACAGACGAAGGATTGGTGGCAGTGCAAGATGAGCTAAGGAAGCTAGTGTCAAATGAAACAATGTTTACAGATAGTATGGGTTACTACCCAAATTCCGAACATGCCGGACAATTATCTTTAGACTCAGGTTTGATAGACAGCGCTGTCCCTAGAATTGTTGACATGAACATGTCTGCAGGAATGAAGAGGGTAAACGACTTAGGTAATGACGTTGAATCTACCCAATTTGAGAATGCTGCAAATTACATTGTCGATGCAAAAGTCGACAGAAGAGTTCTCTATGCGATGACTCATAATGACTTAGATAGAAATTATTTCTCAAAGCGTCAGCTTATAAGATTTTTAAAAGGTGATTCTGCTGATAGAAATAATCTACCAAAAGAGCCCAATAGGATAGTAGGACAACAAGCCCTTCCTGCTGCCACAAGAGAGTCAGGACTTTCTTTAAGTTCACCTATTTTAGTGGCTCAGAGTGTCGGAAGACCAACAGTATCTAGTGACTCTGAAACTCCAACAACACCATACGCACAGACCGATTTAATAGGCTACATAGTAGAAAGATACAGGGTCACAGACGATTTCTCTCTCGACACACCGGAAAAGATTATTTACATAAACTCACCAAATGTCTGCAATGCAATAGACACAGAAATCTTGTATGGACAGAGATATTACTATACAGTGAGGTCAGTTTACATGAGAGAGTCAGAGCTTTTCGATCATAGCATATCAGAATTCAATAGAGTTAGAAGTTATTTCGCCTGCACCGCCACAGATCCTGTCTATATAGAAGCTAAAGAGTCAACCCCTCCCGCTGAGCCCGATGGTGTGTTTTATAAATTTAACCACAACGCAGGGAAAGGCCTTATTATAACATGGCAATACCCAGTAGGTAAACAAAGAGATACAAAGTATTTTCAAATATTTAGAAGATCATCGATAAATGAGCCTTTTACATGCATAGCTGAAATAGATTTTAATGATGCAACTATTAGAGCTGCTCGACAAGAAAGGGTCAATTCTGAAAATGTCATCAAGTTTAGCGGAACAACAACATATTATGAAGATGTCGAGTTTACAAGAAACTCTCAATTTATCTACGCAGTTGCTGCTGTAGACGCACATGGATTAAGTTCCGGATACAGTGCCCAAACACATGTATCTTTTAAGAAAGAAAGAAATGTAATTCTTTTAAAAGCAATTTCACAGTCCGGTGCACCCAAACAATATCCTAATTTCTTTGTCGATCCAGACTTAGATGATAGCACATTTGTTAGAACTTTAACGCAGGATGTTATGAAGTCTAGCGGAAAGCAAACCGTGAGGATTTATTTCGATGCTGACTGTGAAAAAATAATCTTTCCAGACTCGACAATAGAAAAACACGTAGGTTTCGGTACAGAAAATCATACGTACAAAATGCATTTTATCAATTTAGACAGACACAAAGACGACTCAGTTGAAATAAGATTAACTGATTTTAGAAATGAAGAAGTTTAAAAGGATAATGTTTACTGAACATAGATGAACAATATACTTATCAGAGAGGTGTAGAATGGGATTTTTAGATCACTCAACAAACAACATCATAATTGATGCAGTTTTGACTGATTTTGGGCGAAAACTTTTGGCGGAAAACCAAGGGGCATTTCAGATTGCTTTTTTCTCTTTAGGCGATGATGAAGTGGATTATACAACAATACGAAAGTTCGGAAGGACAGTGGGGAAAGAGAAAATATCAAAGAACACACCAATCTTTGAAGCCCACACTTCAGCACAGCAGGCACTTAAGCACAGGCTAATAACCCTGCCTGATCCTTTGATCACTGAAATGCCTTCAATGACATTTACTGCAGGGGCTGGAGGATCAGTCTCAGGAGACGTTGTCACAATAGGTGCCACTTCAGACAGCACAGAGCTAACTTTTTCACAGCAAGTGAGTACCGGAGGAACTGTACCAGATGGTCTATCAGATCAAACTTACACTGTGTTAGTGAACGATAGGTTTGTGGCAGTCACTGGAACAGCATCAACTAAAATAAACACAGCTGCTAATTCTAGAGTTGCTGCTTATTCAGTCACCAAAGACAGTACATCGTCTACAACAAATGCTGCAACTGTTAAGTTTACTATTGCCAGAAAAACTTTAAGTACAACAACGTATTCACAATTTGGTGACTTTAATAATAAGACGCAGATAACATCTGTTATAAGTGTGATAGGTGACCAGTCAGGCTTGAGAAAAGACATAAGACTGCAGCTGCAACAGAGAACATCATAGGAAATTTGAATGGCACTACTTACAGGCGGAAGCTTTAAAAGAATTAATACACAAGATATCAAGACAAGGCGAACTAGTCTCAATCAACTTGTCGATATTATTCAAGAAGATATTTCTGGTTCATCAACAAGGCGAGCATACCAAGTTTTCGTTACAGGGGGCGTCGGGCCCGGAGTAACTAGCTCACTGTTTCAGACTGTTTACGATCAAGACTTTACACTGCAGACAGCAAACCCACTCTTTGATATAACAGTAGGATTGTATGAATCCGGATCATCTGTCGATTCTTGCAAGACAAACACAGACACAGCTGGCAAGCTTCTGTTTACATCACAGTCGCTGATGATGCGTGAAAAAGTAGACATCTATCGTCAGCACGCTGCTGTTCTTCTTGGAGATGCTAGCGACACTTTCTTCGCACCGTTCAATGATACAACGGTAGCTAATAGAATCGATGATGCACTCTTTTTAGACTTTAAACGGCTTTTTACAAGAGATGGAATTAAAAGAGAAACTTTTGCTATCAAAATGTACAGATCAGCATCAGACTCAGGTAAGGGTTTTGAAGGAACAGGTGCAAGTGGCATCACCGCGACCAACGGCGAGACAATCGCTGGAAATCGAGGTTTCGGACGTGCAAATGTTTATAGAACGTCTGAAGAGGGGTCACCAGCAATTTTTAGTGATATTAATTCTTCAACAACACAAAACTCATCTTTCGGAGGTCAGGTCGGAAATATCGTAAATACTGCTGTGTCAGATGAAGTCGTAGGGTTGATCTTTTACGATAGAGGTCAAGTTGTTCTTGACATGGCTAAGGTCTTTTCGGGAAGTCAACACATTTCGGGCGCAATACCTGCAATGGCAACGGCAGGAGGCAACACAGAAGCGGGATTCGAACTAATAGGAAGTCATCACACAGGAAACCCTGCAGCATCTTTCATACCTGACTTTGTTTGTTCTGCATCAATAGACACAATTGTTGATCACATAGCAACAACAAGATTCTCATCAGGATCGCTGACAGCTGCAACTTTCCAGAATCAAACAAACATTAACTCTACACTAATATTCTGCAGAGCAACTGCAGACGAATTTAACTACTCGAGCAACCCGTCATACACTGACGCGTTCAATAAGCTTGTAGTGATAGACTCCGGTCAAGAAGACACTCAAAGATCGTTTACATTTGCAACAACAGTTGGGCTTCACGACCAATTCGGTAACTTATTAGCAGTAGCAAAACTTTCACGTCCTATCGAAAAGAATGATGAGAAAGACTTAACATTTAGGATACGTTTAGACTTCTAATGGCAATCATAAGACTGACATCTGAAAACTTTCAGACCTACGAGTTAGTCGCGAACCCTAGAAAAACTTTTGAATCAAGCTCAGTTGGTGAAACATACGCTTCTAGAATAACAGGTTCGGTTGCATTATTTGCAAACGCTTCTCCCAGGCTAAAAGATCTTAATCCTACATTTGGCGTTGCTGAAGAGGGTTTCGATGATATCAGCATCGATCAAGTTAGAATCGATGCCTACGCAGCCGCTGCTACAGATCCTAGCATAAGTAGCTATGAAAATTTTGATGAGTATCTCACGCGTGTCAATAGTCATTCTCAAGGTGCAAGGCAACAAAAGCGCCAAGAAGTATTAAGATTTATACCGGGAGCAAAACCCGATAAGAACTTTGCCAGCAAAGGGATTATTAAAAACACACTTTTTAAGCATTATTCTAACGAATTGCAAAATTTAGACTGGGGTTATACAAACTATAATTGCTTCAATTTTTTCCATGCTGACGGTTTACCTTCAAATGCTGCTTTAATTTATCCAGCTGCTACAGGCTCAGGTGATGTAAACTTTTATGCCCCTTCAGGATCATTTACGTTTGATTTTTATGTAAAACCTAAAGTCAATCTGCAAGCAGACTATACAGGCTCTTATAAGGCAGGGACAATCATGCACATGTCTTCATGCTATGCCATAAGTCTTGTGAGCGGTTCTTCCGTCGGGCCCGACGGCCACCCTGATGGTTTTAGGATACTTTTTCAACTTAGCCAAAGTGCAGATATTCCCCCATCGATCTGTCTTTTGAGTGACAAAGAAGTCACAGCCCCTGTAGGTGACCCGTACGATAAAGCATGGTTATTCGCTTCAGCAGACAATAGCTTAAAAAGAGATCAGTGGCATCACGTTACAGTTCGATGGCCAGGCGGATCAGTTAATGGAGGAACAGGTTCCATTGACATCGACAACAAAACAAGCAGGATATTTGTGTGCGAGTCAGGATCTGTAATGCAAGATAAAGCACCTGCTGGATTGACAAGAGACGATCCAAACGCTGTTTTTATCGGAAACTATTACACAGGGCTTAACTCGTCAGGTGATAATATTTCCATGTTTTTCGCACCAACAGTCGCTTCTGAACAAGGTCTCATGAACTTTGCAGGCGGCGGAATGATTGATGCTGATCCAGCTTCATTAAAAAATTTAAATCACTTGCTGAGTGCAGAAATTCATGACTTAAAAATATTTCAGTCGTATAAATCAGACAAAGAGATGATAGCCCTCTCAAAGAACGGAGCTGAACTAACTAGTGATCTTATGTTTTATGTTCCCCCCTTCTTTCAACAAGAAACTCGAACTAGAAACATATTGCAGACACCCTTTTTTGACAATCCAGGAGAATCAGAAGATCCTTTCAATGTTGCGCTCTCGTTCGGAGTAGGAGGGCTTGAGATAAATCTAGAAAACTTTTGCAGAGAGTTTGTTCAAGCAGAATGGCCGCGGCTTTTAAACATGACATCGTCAAGAATCGACACATCTGCAACTGAAGAAGAGAAAACTTCAGACGATTTACTCTATAAGTCTGGATCGTCGATTAGAAGACTTTATTCGCTTCTTCCGTGTGATAACGGTAAGTTTATACCAAACTTTTCTCTGTTGTCTACGGGATCGATAGGAGGAGAAGTAAAGTTTACTGATAGATTTAACATTGTAAGGCATGATCTTATTTCATTAGAAAATATGGTGTCAACTGCAAGCCTTCCAAAAGGTTTAATGTCAACACAATTAGTACCGACTCGAAGCATTACAGGAAAAATTACAATTCCAGAAGAGCTCGAGGGTGATGTAACGTCTGTTACATACGGGACTGGATCTTTCCTGTTCACAGAAACAGGTGCTAGTCCAGAAGATCCTAGCGTTTCTCCCGGAAATATATTGACAATTCTTCAAAGAACCGGAGACCCGAGCTCTAATCAGATTGTAATGTTTGATGCATCTAACATGTTTTACGGTGATAAAATAATGCCTAAGTCACTAGTGCTGACTGACTTAGCACCGACAGGTTCCCGCGGCTCTTTTACAATAACCCTAAGAGACAACGGCTTCGGAAACGTTTACAGGGCAGACACCCCTGTTTCTGGAGCAGCTCAGTGGAATTCAGTTGGTAACATACTTTACGAAGAGGGTCTCATAGTAATCAAGTCTCCTCACTTGTCGCTGTTCGGCAAAGATCATTTTCGAATTCAATTTGAAGGCGAAAGGACTGTTTATGTTTTTGAAGTTTCTGTGCCTGTCGTTGAAAACCTTCATAATTCATCGTCGAATCCAAACTATAGAGACTTGAGGCCTTCGGACCTTTCAAATGAAACGGCAGAAAAATTTACCTATCTTACAGGAATACAATTACACGACGACAATTTTAATATAATTGGTAGAGCTACACTAGCACAACCTTTTGTTAAGCGAGAGGGTGACAAAGTCGTAGTAAAACTTAGAATGGATTATTAATTTGTATGTTTTAGGTATAGACGTATCAACATCAGTTACTGCGTATACTTTAATGAACACAGAATGCTCTCAGAGTGATTGTCTAGTAAAAACTGAAGGAATACACCTGTCAAAGCTAAGAAGCATCTACGATAAAGCTGAATATGTCCGTGAACATTTCGAGGTTTTGGCAAAAGAATACGACATAAAACATGTTTACATCGAAGAAGCTCTTCAATCTTTTCGCCGTGGGCTTTCTTCAGCCAAGACACTTTCTACGCTAGCTATGTTTAACGGAATTGTGTCCTATCTTGCTTCTAAAACTTTTGAAGAGTCTGAAGTAACTCTGGTCAATGTTATAAAAGCAAGATCTTCTTTAGGAATAAAAATAAACAGAAAGTCTGACAAGAATACAAAAGATCAAGTTTTTGAATGGGTTCAAGGTAGAAAAGAATTTGAAAGTTTTGTTTGGCCAGAAAAAACATTAAAATCAGGACCCCGAAAAGGACAGACAATATTTGACAAATCATGTTATGACATTTCAGATGCTGCTGTAATGTCACTGTATGGTATTAATTTGCTCAAATGTTGAACATAAGGATTCATCAGCTTAGTATTAAATAAATGCTGCGAAAGAATGTAGAAACCTTGCTCGACAAGGCCTTTGGAAAAGGCGTAATTGCAAGAGACGGTCTAAATTATCAATTATCATGCCCGTTTTGTGCAAAAAAGTCTTCTTCTTCAAAGAAAAAATTCCATGTAAGACTTGATGACTTTAGATACCACTGTTGGGTTTGCGGTGCGAAAGGAAAAAATATCTGGGCTCTTGTCAAGAGACTCAAACCAGGACTTGAAGGAGTACCAAACGTAAAGACAACTAAAAACTTCTTTATCAAAGAAGAAGAAGAAGTCTCAATAGAGCTTCCTCCAGGCTTAGTTCCCGTCTTTAGAAAGTCAAAAGATCCTGATGTGAAGTCTGTTCAAAATTATTTAAAAAAAAGGGGAATCTCAACACAGAAAATGATTCGCTGGAGAATAATGACTTCAACAAGCGGGCAATTTAGACGTCGTGCTTTAATCCCTTCTTTTGATGACGATGGAAAACTTAACTACTATGTTGCTAGATCGATCGACGAAAATACTTTTCGTTACAAAAATGCAAAAGTTAAAAAGACTGAAATTATTTTTAATGAAATTGATGTCAACTGGAGTAAACCTATTGTGATTGTTGAGGGAGTTTTTGATGCAATAAAATGTCCTGAAAATGTGATTCCCTTATTAGGCTCTAGCATTTCTAAAAGGTCAAAGCTTTACAAAAAGATCGTAAAAAATCAGTCTGATGTGATTATTTCATTAGACCCGGATCTTCCCGAAAAAGCTTATCAAGTTGCAAAAACAATTTCAGAAGGAGGTAATCAAGTTTATATTTGTTTTGCCCCTGAAGGAAACGATATGGGAGACATGTCGGAAATAGACGCATTCAAATTAATACAAGATGCGATACCATACAATGGTTTTATGAACCTAAACCACAAAATTGGAAAAATAAGAAGTGGTTCTGTGATTTAATATGAAGTATAAATTTGCACATTTTGGAGATGTTCATTGGCGCGGCCTGACCCGGCACAGTGAATATAGAAGATCATTTGAAGATGCCTTCGAGACACTCAGAAAAGAGAAAGTAACAGGAATATTCATAGCAGGTGATATTGTTCATTCAAAGACACAAGGAATTTCACCTGAGCTCATTGATAGTTTGTGTTGGTGGTTCAGAGGGCTTGCTGATATCGCACCCACTTATGTCACATTGGGTAATCATGACGGTCTAATCATGAACAAAGATAGAGAAGATGCCATCAGCCCAATAATTCGAGCTTTAAATCATGACAATCTTTATCTAATAAAAGATTCAGTCACGGTATCGTATGATGACAATATCGAAATCTGCAACTTTAGTTGTTTTGACGAAGAAAACTGGGATAAAGTTAAACCTATTTCCGGAAAAATTAACATCGGTGTGTTCCACGGCGCTGTCAAGGGAAGCCAGACTGATATTGATTGGGAGATGGAGGGAGAAGTCTCTGAGGAGTTTTTTGACGGCTTAGACTTCGTATTCTTAGGTGACATACACAAACATCAGTATATTGATAAAGAAAAACGGATCGCGTATTGTGGTTCAACAATACAACAAAACTTCGGTGAAACTCCTGACAAAGGATTCATGATTTGGGAAATTGATTCGAAAGATAAGTTTTCTTCAAGGCATGTCAGAGTAAAGCACGATATGCCTTATGTGACTGTAGACTGGAAAGGAGATGTGTCACTCACGCTCGACGCAGCAGAGTGTTATCCGGACAGATCTCGGTTTAGAATAAGAACGAGCATACCGATAAGCCAGGGAGAGATAAAGCAACTTTATGCATCTTTGAAAGAGTTTAAAAACGCTTCAGAGATCGTAATGAAGCATGATGTCCCTAAAAACGATCTTCTCTTAGAAGAGGCTTACGCAAAGCAACGCCATAATCTCAAAGATCCTAATGTCATTTCCACAATGATAGAAAGATATTATGAAAAAGCCAATTTAAATGAAAGCATGAAAAAGAGGCTAGAAGAATTAGTTCATAAATTTTGGAAGTCTGCATCGAAAGTTGACACTCTTGCTGGAGGAAAGTGGTCGATTAAGAGCCTAGAGTTTGACAATACTTTTGGTTATGGCAAAGACAACAAGATTGATTTTAACACATTGGACGGAATCACAGGAATCTTTGGTAAAAATAGAATAGGCAAGTCTTCTATCTGCGGAACATTAATGTATACGCTGTTTAACACTACAGATAGAGGATCTATTTCTAATTTACATGTCGTAAACTCCAGAAAAGGACATTGTAAGTCCAGTGCTGTTTTATCTAAAAGGGGTAGAAATTACCGAATCGAGCGACAGACTATAAAAAAAGAGTCCAGGGCAGGAAAACTAAGTGCATCTACACAACTTAATCTTTTAGAAGTAGACCAGAATGGTAATGTAATTAAAGATATGTGTGGGGAACAAAGAAGAGAAACAGAAAAAGTCTTAAGAGATCTAATTGGGATATCAGATGACTTTTTACTTACTGCCTTTGCTTCTCAGGGAGAGATGAACAGCTTCTTAAAACAGAAGGCTTCAGCAAGAAAAGCTGTTCTAAGCAAGTTTCTAGAGCTTGATGTTTTCGATCAACTCCATGAAGTTGCTCGATCTGAGAGTGCTGGCGTAAAACAGCTAATAAAAAACGCACCTGATAGAGATTATGATGTTTCCATCGTGGACGGAAAAAATAAACTAAAAGCAAAGACCAAGGAAAGAGAAGACACTTTTAGCAAGTTAGAAAAGTCTAGAGAGGCTTCTCGTCAAATAGAATTAGCATTAGCAACAAGACCAGATAGAGATCTTGTAACATCCCAAGATGTAGAAGATCAAAAAAGTAGAGTAGAAACTCTTAAGGAAAGGATAGAAGCACACAAGTTTTTGATAGAAAAATTGGAAAAAGAGTACAGTGTATACTCAGAAAAAGCAACGAAAATTGAAGAGTTTAAAGCAGATTTCCCCTTAGAGGATCTAAAAAAGTCTTTAGAAGATAAACGAGATCTTCAGACTACTATTACAGAGATAAAGCACAAGATTGAAAAAGAAAAGCAGAAACTCAAGTCTTACGAAAAAGAAGCAGAAAAGCTAGAAGACACACCGTGCAATGATCATTGTCCAATTCACAAATATATGGATGGAGCAATCAAAGCTAAAAAGGGGATTGTTAACAAAAACAAGAAAATAAGTGAGCTTAATGACGATCTCTCGGCTGCTAAAAAGATGCTCAAAAAACTTTCAAAAGATGATTTAGAAGAAAAGCTTGAGAAATACAATAATCTTTTAGACACACTAAATGATCTTAAAGGTAAAAAGAGCAAATCCCATATAACAGGAATAGAAGAGAAAGTTAAGTACGAAAAAGCAAACGAGTCTTTAAAGATACAAGAGAAGTCATTGCACGAAATGATGCTAAATGTAGCAACTTCTGACGCTGCTGAGCAACTAAGAGAACTCAGAATGAAAATGAGAAAGCTCAAAACAGAAGAGACTATGCTTGAAGAAAAGTACAAACAACTTTCAGAAGAAGTTGGTCTTCTTCATGCAGAAATTGACAAACTGATAGAAGACAAAAAATCGTTTGATGATCTAATTGAGCAGTGGCGTGTATTCGAATTATTTATGCAAGCAACTTCGAAAAACGGCTTACCTCTAGAAATTATCAGGTCAAGATTACCAGAAATTAATGCAGAGATATCTAGTATTTTGCAAGGTGTGACAGGTTTTACAGTAGAATTAGAATCTGACGAAGGTTCTAATGATATGAACATATACATCAACTATGGCGACTCTAAAAGAATTATCGAGTGTTGTAGCGGTATGGAAAAGATGATGTCCGCAATGGCTATCAGAGTTGCTTTGACAAACGTTTCAGAACTTTCTAAGTCTGACATTTTAATTATCGACGAAGGTTTCGGCTCATTAGATGCAGCAAATATCGAAGCTTGTTCAAGATTTTTAGAATCTCTAAAGAAGTGGTTTAGATGCATCATTGTCATCTCACATGTTGATGCAATTAAAGACTCTGTAGACAATGTTCTAGAAATAAGCAAGAGAGGGCGAGATGCTCAAATCATACAAAAGTAAAGTACTAGTCAGAAGATCAACTCAGCCTGTTGCAATTACTTGTAGTTATTGTGAATTTTTAGCCAGAGATAATAATGATTTGATATCAATTTACAAACACAATGCCTGCACAGAATGTTATACTGTTTTTTATGATGAAATTAATAGAAACATTCGTCCTACCAAAGAGGTCGTTCGCGACAGGATGAACATATTTATCGAAGAGGTGTAGAAAATGCAACCATTAGAGCTTTTATCAAGAATTTTAGATGACACTTACAACCCTGTATCTAAGTCTGGAACATATTCACTTAAGCATTCCTTGCAAGGGAATGTTCTTGTTGTCAAATTTATGACTGTTATGCACTTAGCCGCTGAAAGGTCTTTTGACCCTCAAGTAGATGCAGCAAAAGATCATGCCCGTCAATTAATTAAAGGCAAATTAGACAGACTTAAAAAAGACTATAAGGATCAAACGGGTGAATCACTTAAGATAACTGACAAGGGAGAGCAAGATAGCGTTGAACTCATACAGTCGACCTCAAACTCTCCAAGAAAAGTAGCTTATTATCGTCTTAATCAAACTGTGACGCTTGACGTGTAATGAGCAGTGTGTCTAAGCAACGCCAAGTTAAAGAAATAGTCAGGTGCGGAAAAGATCCAACCTACTTTATTAGAAAGTATGTAAAGATTCAACACCCTACACGTGGACTTATTAAATTTGACACATATGACTTTCAAGAAGACTGTTTAAAAGATTTCGTAGATCACAGATTCAACATAATACTAAAGTCTAGGCAGCTTGGAATATCAACACTGTCTGCATGCTATGCTGTTTGGTTAGCTTACTTTTATAAAGACAAGAACATTTTAGTCATAGCAACAAAACTAGCAGTTGCACAAAACTTTATTAAAAAAGTAAAGACTGCTTTGAGAAGTCTACCTCCGTGGATGACGCTGACTGAAGTAGTAGGAAGCAACAAGCAAGGAGTCGAATTTGCTAACGGCTCTCAAATTAAAGCGGTGCCAACCTCCGACGATGCCGGTAGGTCAGAGGCATTGTCGCTTTTAATAGTTGATGAGGCAGCTTTCATTAAAAACTTTGATGAGCTTTGGATGGGTCTCTATTCCACTCTCTCTACAGGAGGAAGAGCTATCGTATTGTCAACGCCTAACGGTGTGGGTGACAAATACCATGAGCTTTGTATCGGTGCACAGAATAATGAAAATGTATTTAATTTCATAAAATTAATGTGGGATGTCCACCCCGAAAGAGATAACGAGTGGTTTGATACAGAGACTAAAAATATGTCTCGAAAACAGATTGCACAAGAACTTATGTGCGACTTCGCCGCTTCAGGAGAGACATTTTTAAACCCGCCTGACTTAGAACGCTTAGCACTCTGTGTAAAACAGCCTCTTGAGCGTTGGGGTCCTGATATGGGTGTCTGGGTGTGGAAATACGGCTTAAGAGAAAACAAGTACGTAATTTCTGCAGATGTTTCTCGCGGCGATGCTGCTGATTACTCCACTTTTCACGTTCTAGATATAACTGCCTCTGAGCAGGTAGCTGAATACAGAGGAAAGCTCCCACCAGATCAATTTGCTATTTTGCTGGCCGAGGCAGGCAAAAGGTATGGCGATGCATTAATATGCCCAGAAAATAATACGTACGGCTTTGCTGTAGTTATGAAACTTGTCGAGCTAGGATATAAAAATCTGTACTTTAAAAATGAAAAAGACAAATATGCTGCTCTTTATGGCGGTGAAACAAATTTGTCAAAAATTGGATTCACAACAAATGCAGTTTCTCGTGGCCAAATTTTAACAAAATTTGAGCAAGTTTTAAGAAACAACACAGTATCATTTTACTCTTCAAGGTTGTTAGATGAATTAAAAACTTTTGTATGGAAAGGATCCAAAGCACAAGCACAAAAAGGAAAGAATGACGATTTAGTAATGGCAGCTGCCATTGGTACATGGCTATTCGACTCAGATCCCAAAGTTAACAAACAATCAACAGACCTCAACAAGGCAATGCTGGCAGGATTTGCTGTCAATGCTAGACAGTTCAACAATGCCAACAAGCCGTGGGAAAAGACGGGGTGGGATCATTCCAAACCCTACAAGTGGGATGCAATGCCAGCATCAGGCTCGAGCGACGGCATAGACATGGGTTGGCTTTTGTAGTTTAGGAATTAATCTTCTTTTATACAATAATTAATATGTACAGGAAATAGTCATGGCACAACAAGCTAGTTTATTCACACGGCTAACAAAACTTTTTCGCTCCGGCCCGGTTATAAAAAGATCAGTTCGGAATGTGACGTCCCCAAAAGCATCTACAGCTTTGGAAGTTTTCAAGAGAGCACACAGTGATGTTTACAATAGCACTCTTAGCGCTTACGGCGCTTTTGATAGAATGTCTAGATATTCTGATTTTGGAGAAATGGAAGGAACTCCAGAAATTGCAGCTGCGCTGGATATCTACGCAGAAGAATCTGTGTCATCTGACGAGCAAGGAAAAGTCCTCCACATTTATTCTGAAAATAGAAAAATTCAAGAAATTTTAGAAAATTTATTTTATGAAACGTTGAACGTAGAATTTAATTTAGTAATGTGGGTTAGAAATCTCTGTAAATACGGAGACTTTTTTCTTTTTAACGACATTCACCCGGACTATGGGGTAATTAACACATACCCTATTTCAATAAGCGAAATGGAGAGAGAAGAAGGTTTCGATGCAGAAGACCCTATGGCAGTGAGGTTTCGATGGGTAACCCAAGGAAATCAGGTTTTAGAAAATTGGCAAGTTTCTCATTTTAGACTTTTAGGTAACGATGCTTTTCTTCCTTACGGGTCTTCTATATTAGAACCGGCTAGAAGAATCTGGCGACAGCTAATACTGATCGAAGACGCAATGCTAGTTTATAGAGTTATTCGTGCACCAGAGCGACGTGTTTTCTACATTGATGTAGGTAACGTACCTCCAGAAGACGTTTCAAATTATCTAGAGCAAGCACAGACTAGTTTGAAGAGAAACCAAGTTGTTGATAAAAATAATGGCAAAGTTGACTTAAGATATAATCCACTCTCTGTTGACGAAGACTATTTTTTACCTGTGCGTGGGGGAGAATCAGGAACAAGAATAGATACTTTAGCTGGAGGGCAAAATACTGCTGCTATTGAAGATGTTGAATATGTTCAAAAGAAACTTTTTGCTGCTTTAAAAGTACCGAAGGCATATCTCGGTTATGATGAAGAAGTAGGAGCTAAAGCAACTTTAGCCCAAGAAGATATAAGATTTAGCAGAACCATACAGCGAGTACAAAAAACTGTATTATCAGAGCTCAATAAGTTAGCGATGGTGCATCTATATTGTCACGGTTATGAAGCAGAAGACCTTGCAGATTTTGAATTGAGACTTTCTAACCCATCATCGATTGCACAACAGCAAAAACTCGAGTTGATTAGAGCACGTTTTGAAATAGCAGGCTCTGCTCCTGAAGGAATTGTAAGCAGAGAATGGATACAGAAAAATGTTCTGAGTTTAACCGATGATGATATAGCAGATATCAAATCCGGCCGAATTCAAGATAAAATGGACGATCTCGAAGTTGAGGCTCAAACGGGCCCAGAGACTGATGATGCTGAAGGTGCCTCCGATGCAGGAGCAGCTGAAGATGAAGGAGGAGGTGAAGAAGATCTCTTTGCAGGTGATACCCCTGACGGAGATAAATTGCTAACTGCACTTCCAGCTGAAAATCCTGGATCTAGCGACGACTATGACGACGATGACGACGACGATGAAGTAATTAATCTATCTATTGATGACATTGACGCACCTGTAAAAGTTCAAAAACACCTGATGAATGCCTTTGGCGAGCCTTTGCGAAAGTCTAGAAAAGTAACGTCCGGCCCGGGATCAACACATATGCCAGACTTTGTAAAGATGACAAGCACAGGAAAAGCTGGAAGAAAGCAAGATACTTTAAACAAACCGTATGATAACGACTTTATAACAGATCCTTTTAGCGAATCTGCTATAACTGCACCCCCAAGATTAACAGCAGATTTAGTTAAAACGTTAGGACACATGTCGAAAGAGATAGGTATGAATAGGAGGACAATTTTGTCCGAAGCACACGAGGATAATGGAGACCCGAATGGCGAAGCATAATAAGAAGCGCAACGTCGGTCTTTTGCATGAGCAGTTGGTAAGACATGCTAGCGAGATGACCGTAGAAGGAAGCAAAGAAAAAGCAACTGCTGCTATAGATATTTTAATGAAGCATTTTCACAAAGACACAGAAATGCTTAAAGAATTTAGACTGTTCAGCTCTTTAATACACATAAGAGTTGACACTAAAGAAGTTGCTAGAAGAATTATTGAAGAAAGTAGAAAAGCTTGTAAAAATCACAATCCGACAACTTTAATGCAAGAAAAGTCATCCCTTATAAAAGACATTAATCATATAATTGACAGAGATGACTTCTATAATCAGCGTGTTAAAGATTACAAATTATTTGCTACAGTTCAAGCACTTCTCAATGAGTGGAGGGGCAAGTCATTTCTAGCTCCTGATGAAAGAGTCAAATATGAATTAGTGCTCGAGCAACATCTCACTCGAAAAGATGTTAGTAATGTACTTGAAAAATCAGACAATGCTGATCCCTTAGTTCTCAACATTATGATAGATAAGTTTAATAAGAAATATGAAAATTCTTTGACTAAAGATCAAAAGAGTATTTTAGAGGCAAAACTAACAGGAAACGATAAGAAAGTTATTGAGTTATCAAATGAAATAAAGCGCAGATCGTCTGCTACAATAGAAAATTATTTCGGTCGGTGCGACAATAAAATTTTATTATCTAAGAGAAGTCTTTTAGAAACTAAATTAGAAAGTTATGTTCCTGATAGCACACATGACTCGATATCAAAAGCATTAACATTATCAAAACTTCTAGAGGAGCTGGAGGAATAAATGTCAGAAAGAAAACTTTTAACTGAGTGGTTAGCATTTGATTATTCTCCAGAGATGATCAAAGAGTCTAGAGATGCAAACAACGGAAAAATTCTAATGAAAGGTGTTTTGCAAAAAGCAGATACACTAAATCAAAACGGTAGAATTTATCCGCAAGAAATTCTGGAAAGAGAGATAAGAAACTATCAGAAGTTTATTGCAGAGAATCGTGCTCTTGGAGAATGCGACCATCCAGATACTTCTGTAGTTGAGCTTAAAAATGCGTCACATATCATAAGAGAAGCAGAAATGCAAGGAGACGTCTGCGTCGGAATAGTTGAACTTCTCGACACACCATCAGGAAAAATTCTTCAAAGCCTTGTTGAATCCGGTGTTACATTGGGAATCTCAAGCAGAGGAGTTGGCTCGACACGAAGAGAGGGAGACTACGATGTTGTACAAGATGATTTTCAACTTATTTGTTGGGACTTCGTCTCAGAACCATCAACCCCGGGTGCATTTATGATGCGCGAAGGGAAAGATTTTTCGTCAAAAGATTTAAGACAACATTTTAATAAAACAGACAGAATTGATAGAATAGTCAATGACATCATTGATTGGGAGAAAGAATAATGGCACAATGGTCATCAAGCAACTGGACTAACGGCGACGAATACGCTTGCTCAGGAACACCTTTCGTTACAGGAAGCCATGGTGTGGTAGACTTGAATAATTCCGATGTACGAAAAATAGTATTTCCTAGAGTCACTAGATGGATCGCTATTTACAACCACAATACTAACGCTGCCCATTCAATGAAGGTAGGGTTTTCTGCTAATGGATTGGCAGCTAAAGGAGATCATGTAAACGGAACAGGCGACGCAGAAGCTCATTATATTTTCGTTCCAGGAAACAAAGAAACAGGCAGACTCGAAGTAAGATGCACAGAGCTTTACCTGCTAGCGGGATCCGCCAATAGAGTTAATTTTACAGTCGTCGCAGGTCTTACAAACATACCTCCTACAAACATGTTCCAAATGACAGGGTCAATTGACGGAACATCACACATCTTAGGAGTTGGTTAACATGAAAATGTCAAGATCTAAATTAAAGGGAATCGTTAAGGAGTGTCTTGTTGAAATTTTAGCTGAAGGTCTAAGTGGAAACGCAGCAAGTCTACAAGAGAAAAAAAATCGAGCCAGCAGACAACGTCAAGAAGAAAGAGCACTACAAGAGCAGAGAAGAAAACTAGAAACTTCTATCGAGGAGACTGTTTCGAACATCACAGATGACTCAATAATGCAGAGCATACTAGCTGACACAGCAAGAACTACTCTTCAAGAACAGATGGCACACGACTCAGGACGCAAGGGAGGTGCCAATGTCTCAGCCCCCGGAATTAATATCGACGGAATTTTTAGCGAATCAGCAGATAAATGGTCAAAATTAGCTTTCTCTGAGAAGAAAAGAAGTTAGTGAGCTACATAAGTAATAAATGTAGGGTTTATAAAAATTTTACCACTTAATGTGGTTTCACGAGGAGAACAAAATGTCAAGAAAGGTTAGGAAATTAACACCAACATCTCTCAAACGGATGATTCAAGAAGAAGCACGCAAGCTACAGACTGAGCTTACCGACCCGGTTGAGAAAGGCGGTGATATTGAAAAAGTTGAAGCCGAAGAAAAAGATGCTGATGAGCAAGCAGATACACTTGCACATGACATTGATCATCTGAAAGTGCTTAAGATACATGAAGCAAAGCTTGTTTCGAAACTTAAGAGGCTTAGAGAAGTAAAATCTAGACTTCGTCGCCGCATTACTAAAAGCGTGTAAGGCAAAGACATGGCAAATGAAAAGAACGGAATAGTAACTTCAAAACCAAACACAAGCGCTACTGCAAAAGGTCAAGCTAATCATAATCTTATGAAGACCATCTTTCAAGATAGAACAGATGCCATTAAAGCGGGTTTCGATACAGAAGACCCATACGGCGGAATCTTAGGGAAGAGTCTTACAGAAGGTACAGAAGAGAATCTTCAGGTTGGATCTTTTAACCCTAACTATGGAGAGCATCCCGATGTACCGGATGGGTCTCAAAAGGCACCTGAGAGCAGCTTTGCAGGAGCTGGGTTCGTACCAAATGTTGCTTCGAATGATGTAACTTCACCTACAGCTAATCAAGCACCTGACAGCTACGGAGCAGCACCGACTGACACTTACTTGCCTGGAGACAGTGGAGCAGCTAATGACCCAGCAATGTCCCCAGCTCAGCAATCTGTCAAGACTGTTAACGCATCTAAGAATAGAACAGCACCCTCCGGTGGCGGCCGCGTAACGAAGTCAGCATAAAGTTCTTGGAGGTAGAACCCAATGCCAGGCAAAGGATTAAATGGAGGATCGATAGACCCAGCAGACTCTGGGCTCGATGTTGCAGCTATTGGAGAAAAAGGCAAGTCTTTTATTCCAAGGTTAAACAAAGGTTTTCCCAACACACCTATCAATAGCATTACCAAGGCTGATATAAAACAAACATTTCAAGACTGCCTTACAGGCACGCAAACAGAAAACGAGATGTTCAATTCTGATGGTGACTCTGGCGTCTCTATGGATTATGCTAACGCACCAACTTTAGACCCTGAAAACCCGGCCTCTAGTGACGTAACCTTAGCCCAAGCATCAAATGCCTCCGAAGGACACCCAGCGTCTCCTTTCTTTCCTAACCTCTCATCACCGGGAGGCACGGTTGGAACAACAAACGTTAATGTGTCTTCACTCACGTCTGTTACTCCGAGCAATATAGCAATCACACCTAACACATTTGGGTCGGGAGAAGGAACGTTCTTAGATCCAAAAACAAGCTCGACAAATATCGGAGCACAGAAATTTGATGAATTAGTCATGGGTAAATCTTCATAATGTCCAACCATGATTATCCAATGAGAGAAGCTTCCACTGCACATCCGACTTATTCCACACCAGGGTCTGGCTTAGGAAGATCAAACCAGACTGATCTAGCTACTGCTTATCCAATCCCAGCAACTGTGCCTAGCGATGAAACGCTACGATCAGATTACCAGGCTCTGCTTGACTCCTCTGTCACTGAAAATGCTGATTTGGGAACTGTTAGCTTAGACTACAGTCACTCGTCAAATCCGACCATAGCTTGGCCAGCAACCGGAGTTTCAACTGCCGGCGATTCTGTAGCGTCTTCTGATGGGTCTTTTGCAGCTTCGATCGAAGAGGCAGGCGGCCCTTCCTCACCTTTTACCCCAAATTTGAAATCCCCAGGTGCTGGATCACCAGGGACGACGAACCACGTCCCTTCCACACCCACAGCTGACCATCCGCTACCCGGGCATTTGTCAACCCGGCCTCCTTTCGCAGGAGAAGGATCTGGTTTAGATCCTAAAACAAGCTCTGGTCAAATAAGTGGACAGCAATTTAAAGAGCTGACTAAAGGGTCTTCATCATAATGTCTGATTCAGATAGCATTCCAGAAACTCCTGGCGGCGAGGGCACAGCAGATCCAGAGTCTACAGGTGTAGACACGTCTTCAGATGGTTTGCTGATGGGCTCGTCTAATCAGGTAGGATTGAGTTCATATTATACTCGTCCAACCACTAATCCAGTACAGACACGTGATGAAATCCTTACAACGTTTAACGCTGTCTTAGATGGAGTACAAAGTGAAAACACATCATTTGGTGGAGGTGTTGACATGGACTTCGGTCACACAGACGCTCCATCCTCCACACTTGAAGATGATGCTGCTGTAATACTTGATGGTGTTTTGGACGGAGACCAGACTGAAAATACAGACTTCGGTGAAGGTGTCAACATGGACTATAATAGTTCCACTTTCAACATCAACGTCACCAAAGATGAGTTTCGTGCTGTTTTGTTTGAAAACATTACTGAGAGCACTGATTTTGGAACAATAAACTTAAACTACGAAGATGCACCATCTCTTGTTCATGAAGGCAAATCTATAAATATTGCAGATGCAGCCGAAGGCCTCCTTCTTGCGCATGTTCCAAATACTGCTTCACCGGGAGGAGCACCAGGTGCTGCTGTAAACTTTAAACTTACAAGTGCAACTGAACTTAAACCGATCGAAGCCGGTTCAGATCTTGTTGACTATCCTGCAGATCCAGCAGCAACATCTGATGAAATCGCATCAAGAGACTACACCACACCCGGCAGCCGCGGCCGATTGATCGAGGCACCTTAAAAAATATTAATGGCACTAGAACTTTTATTTGAATCATTTTTCACCGGACATCGTGCTGCAAATGGACACGACGACAATAAAGGTTTGGGCTACGGACAAATAAAAAATGTTCACCACAAACCAAGAAAAGCAAATAATTCTTATCCGTATAGAGAGCCAGATCACGAAGATTTAGAAGACTTCTCTGACAAAGATTCAGAAAAAGCAGTCGCATCAAAAACATTAAAAGTGTTTAAAACTGATCCTTTAGATTACAAATCAGCTGATTCTTTTTATTATGTAGCAGGAAACACAAAATTGTCAGACTGTTTTGAAAGAATAGATAGCGTTCTAGAGGAAGTGCATGCTATGGGTGATTCAATGTACAGCGTCCCGCATGCTTATAAGGCAAAAAAGAAAACAAATTTAGGAAGTTCTGGTGCTTCTTTTCCATCAGGGGTAGGCTCTTATAGAAGGACTGGTACTAAGAAGGGGTATTTCTCTTCACCGCCCAGATTAAAAATTGATGATGATAATCGTGAAGAAGATGAATCTATTGAAAATCTTTTAGATCTGGCAGACAAACAAACTACATCTAGTGGAACATTTTCGAAAAGAAAAGACATATTTAATCAGTAGAGAAAGGTGCGATAATGAACAAATCCCTTTATGACGAAGCTGTGGCTGATGCTCAAAAACTTAGAGAGTTGGCTGAAGAAACTGCTAAAAACCGCGTTGTCGAGGCAGTGATGCCACAAATACGTGATTTAGTAAATAGAAGAATTTTAGGTGAAGATATCGAAATCGGAGACATGCCAATGTCTGATGAGGATGAGGAACAGACACATGTTGATGTTTCTACCGACGATGATCAATCACCAGTCGTTGGAATCGATGTAACAGGAGATGTTAATATAAATCTCGATGTCGACAACGACGAAGAGGATGATAACGATTTAGTGTTGACAGACAGAATGGCTGAAGCTCTAGATCGTTTAATCAAGGGAGAGTTATCTCCCGATGAGGCTCTCGAAGAGAGAGTCGATACGCTTCATCAACAGGTGAAGCGCTTAAGCGAAGTGTTTAGTGCGATCAATGTGAGTGAACTAAGTGATTCTCAGAAGGAAAGAATGGAAATAAGTTTCCAACGTTGCGTAAGAGAAGCATTAAGTTTGCAATCTAAGATCATAATTACTGAACAAAAGACTCAAGAGAGGCTTGAGCGAAGACTGACGGAAACAATTAAGGAGATGAAACACATGTCAAAGTCAAATCGTCGTAATATCTTCGATTTTCTCTTCGAAGCTGAAGTTGAAAAGGGCATGCAGGAGGCTGAGCTTGAAGAAGCTGAGCTCTCTCTTGAACTCACAGATGATGAGCAAGAGACACTTGCAGGCGCTGAAGATACAGAAGCTGTTGATGCTGCATTAGAAGATATACTTGGAGACCTTGAGGTCTCATTAGAAACAGAAGAAGGTGGTGATGAAGCCGCCGAAGACGCAGAAGGCGATGAGCCTGATGCTGAAGAACCCGCAGCTGAAGAAGAGCTTGACTTAGGAGAAGGCGATTATTCAGAAGGCGATTACTCAGAAGGCGAGCGCGCAGAAGGACATTACATGGAAGGAGAAGATCTTGATGAGGTCTTTGAAATCGATGAAAACTTGCTCAAACAAGAGCTTGCAAAGATGATCCAACTGAGAGAAGAAGCAGAGCCAGAAGACGCTGATCCTGCCGCACAACACGGCGGAGAAGTTCTCGGTGACGTGATTTTAGATATCGATGAAGATGATCTAATTAACGTACTTGCTGATGAAATCGGTAACACAGACGTTCCATCTACAGAGCCAATGATTGCTGTAGAGAGCCGTCGTCCGCGTCGCGCAAGAGTTAATCGTCAACTTCGCGAAGCTCGCAAGCAAAACGCTGAGTACAAAGAAGCAATCGCCGGCCTTAAGAGCCAGCTTGTTGAAATGAATCTTTTCAACGCAAAGCTTCTTTACGCAAACAAGCTGATGCAAAACAAAAACTTAACAATGAAGCAGCAGAAGGCAATTGTCGAAGCACTTGATAATGCTAAGACCCTTCGCGAAGCTAAGCTTCTTTTCAAGAGCCTGTCAGAGTCCCTCACTCGACGCGCAAAAGGTTCTAAACTTAATGAGGGATCATTACGGACTATCGGATCGTCTTCCAGATCAACCCGTTCGGCACAGCCGGCATCTAGTGGAGTTGAGGTGGATCGATGGGCAGTCCTCGCTGGATTACCCGGCAAGAACTAACCATTAGACCATTATCAATTAAGGAGAAAAAATGTCTAAATCTTTTTCATTAGATCAGTTGACAGAAGGAATTCGCCAGAGACATCTGGGTTCCCAAAGTCGTCAGTTGGTCGAAAAGTGGTCCCGTACGGGTCTGCTTAGAGGACTTGACGGTGTTCATCGTGAAAACATGTCACGTCTGCTTGAAAACCAGGCTTCACAAGTACTTAAAGAGACTTCATCTCTTTCTGGCGGAAGCGCTGGACTCAGCTCATCAGATAAGATGGCTGGTTTTACAAACATCGCATTCCCGATCGTTCGTCGTGTCTTCGGTGGACTTATCGCAAACGAGCTTGTCTCTATTCAACCAATGAGCCTTCCTTCCGGACTGCTCTTCTATCTTGACTACACACGCGGCTCAGGAGCTGCAGGTGAAGGATTCGATGCTTACGGTTCTGGATCTTCCCTTTACGGAAGCCCAGCTGGCAAGGGCGTCCGCTCCGGTTCTCAAGGTGTTGGTGGCATGTACGATCTCGCTGGCGCAGGATTCACCCGTGTACACCACGTTTCTGACGCTGTTTCAATCACAGCTTCAGGTTCTTACGCAGGGACCAACACATTACAGCAAACTGCAACGCTGATGACCACAGGTACAGACGGTAAGCTTATCATGTTCGATCCACAGCTCACAACTAAGATCGAAAATAGCAGCCCAACACCAGCTGGATCTGTTGGTACTAATGTCTATACAGCAGTTTTCATCTCTCTTGACGCAACTGATTTCGCAACTGCAGACCTCAGCCTTGTTAAAGAGTTTGCTGTACCAGTTGCTGGCCACGCACAAGTAGTTAGCGCTGACATTCAAGATGGTAAGTCTGGAAACGTTCGTCGTCTCAACGAGCTCGGAACATTCTCAGGTGGACAGTTCACATCTAACCCGAATGTTGGCTTAGGCGATTCAGGTGCTGTTCTTAAAGTTATCATCTCTGGTACACTTGGTAAGCTCGGTGCTGGTCACGGTACTAACTACGCTGCCGGTGGTGCTGCGAACATTGCGAACGTTTCGTTCCCAATCGAAGCAGGCTTGTCTGCTGCCAACGGTGAAACACTTGTCGTACCTGCTTTCGAGTCTGACTTTGGTGCAACCCCTGATCCAGCGATCCCTGAGATCGATATCAAGGTTGAGTCCATCGCAGTAGTTGCAAACACTCGTAAGCTCCGTGCTCGCTGGTCTCCAGAGCTTGCTCAGGACCTGAACGCTTACCACAGCCTTGACGCTGAGGTTGAGCTCACTCAGATCCTCTCCGAGCAAATCGCTCTTGAGATTGATCGTGAGATCCTCAATGATCTCTTGACACAAGCAGGTGCAGCTAACTTCTTCTGGTCACGTGCACCAGGTAAATTCCTCAACAAGGAAAGCGGTGCAGAAGTTCTTGCTTCAAGCACTAGTGCTCCTGGCCCAGCTTTCAGAGGAACAGTTCGCGAGTGGTACGAGACTTTGGTTGAAACCATCATTGATGTTGCAAACCAAATTCATCGACTTACGCTTCGTGGTAGCGCTAACTTCATCGTCGTAGGACCTGATGTTGCTACTATCCTTGAAGCTTCTGTCATGTACAAGCCAAGCTACAGCCTCGACGGTGACGGACAGGTTAGCGGCATGGTACTCGGTGCTGACAAGGTCGGTACTTTGAGCAACCGTTTCACGGTCTACAAGGACCCATACTTCCCACGCAACAAGGTTCTTGTTGGGTACAAGGGCGGTAGCTA
>MDTD01124639.1_pt1 | contig 30295 bp, 22 predicted proteins | sample 811221 | NCBI WGS metagenome assembly MDTD01 (sample SAMN05326646, study PRJNA326480) | marine metagenome | isolation source: seawater | place: Pacific Ocean: South West | collected 2011 | reverse complement strand
TAGATGAAGCGGTTTTGGAGCTTTACTTTTTTGTCTTACCTGAAGCCGGCGCCAATTGGATCTCTCGCAGTCCCAACCCCAACGAGGGGATACCAGGAACAAGGGCCTATGAAGCGTATACCAACCAGGGACTTCGTTGCATGTTTGACGATGCAGTCTCAGAGCTCACTGACGAATGTATCAACTATTATATAGACACTTTTTTACTTAAAGGGGCCTTGTTTCGAGAACCTCGAACAGAAGAGTTCAATCGAGCACGAGTCTTTATGGACACACTGCTCGCTCAAGAAGACGAAAGCGATTTGGTAGCTGCAAGAAAGACCACTTTGCGACTGTGGACTTCAGGGGTTTGGCTGACCACAGGTGCCTTGTTTAAAGAGGAGCTGGGTGACGACAACGCTGGCACAGGCGATGGCCGTTATAAGCTGGCTGATGAAGAATTGGGACGTGCATTGGCAGGCGCCTTAAGTTCTTTTGCCCCTGGCTCCCAAGGCATATCGGCACATCCGGTTTATACGGCGCCACCAGAAGGTTACCTCGGAGATATTGTTGCGGCCGTTGCCGATGGCACCATTCAAGAGGAATCAACCCGAAATACTCTGATCGACACATATTTCGGCGGTCTCGAAGATATTGTCGAAGCCACCGATGCGGGCGTGGTTTATAATGACCCTATTCGACACGATCTGTTGCTGGATTTAAGAGAGGGGAAATATCGGGCCGCACGAGGTGAATACTGGTTGGGTTCTAAAGTATCGGATTTCTTTAGAGAGTGGCTTGATTACGGAAATCTTGCGGCAGCGTTTAAAGATACCCCGCATGCAACGTCAGAGTACTCAGAGGAGGGCGAAACACATTATCATTTTCATCCTTTTAATTTGGGTTATTCTGCCATGGCGTACAGTGCCATGGGGAGTGCGAGCGAGTCCAACCTCATCGAGCAACTTGACGATACCATTGCTCGAATTGTTGTGGAAGACGAAAACGTGTTGGAAAAGTTGTTAACTGCTTCTGACAACTGGCATTTGGCTTCCAACCAAGCCGAATCCTACAGCCTTCCACCCCTGCCAGCCACCTGTGAAACTGCTGATGATTGTAAGGTGATGCATTGTGATACTGAGTTAGAAGTCTGTGTGAACACGCATGATAACTCTACAGAGGGACCGTGTATTGGTGATGTTTGCCCCGGAACAACCTCCTGCCTGAAAAATAATGGCACGTTGAGTGATACGCTTTGTCAACCGTTCAGCAATACTTGTCATGAATTTGGCGATGGTCAAAAGCGTTGCTCAACCCATCACGCAAAATATGTTTCAAGATCAAACTTGTTGTACAACTACCCGCAAGATACGCAAAAATCACCCGAAGCCCGGTGGGTCTCCATGGATCCCAATGACCGCAAAGGGGTTCTCACGCATCCCGCTTGGTTAGCGGCCCATGGCAGTAATTTTGAAGATGGTGCCAGTATTGTTTATCGGGGCAAATGGATTCGAGAGAACTTATTGTGTGAAGTGATTCCACCTCTTGAGTTTGTGACAGTTGAAGCACAGCTCATTCCAAGTGATCCTGAAAAGTCCGCGCGTCGCAGAATGGAAGAAAGCGTTGAAGGCTTAATCCCTTTGGAGGATGGGTCTTACGACGATCAATCTGGGGTGGCGCCATACGCTACTTGTATGTCTTGCCATGATAAAATGAACTCATTGGGGAAACCCTTTGAAATGTATAACCATGCTGGTTTTGTTCGAGAAAGAAACCACGGCGATGAACGCTACGGCGATGGTGTGACCATCACTAATTTTCCGGGTGCTTCAGGCGACGTGAATGTGGATGGCGCCATAGAGCTGACCGAGTTGTTGGCAAACTCCAGCCACGTTAAAAAATGTTTTATGCGGCAAACTTTTAGATACTTTATGGGACGTGATGAGACGCCAGCGGACAGTTGTACACTCAGCGCCATGGAAGCGGCATATGACCAACAAGGTTCATTTAAGGACGCATTAAAAGCGTTGGTGAACAGCGATACCTTCTTATATCGCCACCACGAAGTGGAAAACGGAGGTGGCCAATGAAATTGAAATCCAACTATCAAGCATTGCCTTTGTTGAAGACATCAAAAACCGATATGACCCGGCGGCGATTCATTCGTAACCTGGGGCTCGGCGCCGGTGCTGCCTTGTTGTCGCCCAGTTTCAACCCGCTGAGTTTTGCAAACACGCCTGGTGTGACAGCCCCTAAGCGTTTTGTGTTGGTTCTTGAAGGAAACTCCTGCGAGCCAGTGAACTTCTTGAGCAATGAAGCCAGATCCGCTCTTGAGTCTGCCAGCGGGAATACCTTAGGAGATGCCCGTTGGTTCCACACGAAATATCCCGCGGTAGAGAGTCCTCTGTTGGTTGATACCGATTTTGCCTCGGCGCCAGCTTTGGCCGCTTTGAGCACTGGCGGTACCTCTTTGGTCAACAAAAGTCGCGTTCTGTTGGGATTGTCCAGCACCATCACGGGTGGGTCGCATTCAACTTTTCATGGGGCACTGGGCTGCAATCGCTCCACCTCTGGAAATCCTGCAGGGCAGACCATTGATGTTTGGTTAGGTCAACAAGAGCAAGTAATTCAGCAAACACCGTTTGACGTACTTCGGGTGGGTGTTAACTCGTCATCTAACCCCCTTTCATACAGCACTTGTGCCTATGACGTGGGTAAAGCGGCAGCGCTGGTTTTAGATCCGAATATGGTTTTTAACGCCCTGTTTGGCTCGGTGAGTTCGGACCCTGCCGTCACAGCGGCATTTCAAGAACGAAATATGTTACTGCAATTTGGCCTTGATGACGTGGACGGGACGCTCGGTTTAATGACCCGAAACCCCAAGGAAAGACAAAAACTAGAAACGTATCAAACCGGTCTACAAAAATTATTAAATCGCCAATTGTTACTGCAAAACATGGCAGGTACTTTGGCAACTCACAAACCAGTGGACCCCAACGAGAACCCACTTTATGCGGATTCTGAAGACAAATTGGACTTGTTACGTGCGCAGTTTGAATTGGTCACCAATGCCCTCAAAGCAGGGCTGACCAATGTCGCGGTGGTGGGGTCTGGAACGGGTTACGAATTCAACATGATCTACCCATCGGTGAACAGCCAGGTGGCACGACACGACATGCATCATGGCTCTGCGGACGATTCTTCTTTATTGGCAGACATTCATGAAATCACGAAGCTGCAGGTGGAGATGACCATTCAGTTGGCGCGGGATCTCGATGCCATTCCAGAAGGAAACGGGACCATGCTCGATCATACCGTGATCGTGTACATGTCAGATAATGGCGAACAGCACCACTCCAGTGCACAAGACTGGCCGATGCTGGTTATAGGTGGTGGGGCACTGGGCCTCGGCCAGGGTGGTAAAACGTTAATTTACCCCCACATCAACGCTGCGCCCGGTCACCGCCAGGTATCGAACTTCTTCAATACCTTGGGCTACTGCGCGGGTGTCAACCTGAACGACTTTGGTAAAGAGGGGCCACGACGCTTCAAAGAAGGGCCTTTAGAGCATTTGCTGCTTTAAAGGGGCTCGCTGAACACAAATCTTTATGGCTAATCAAAAGGGTTATCTGGCGCTTCACAAGATGCATCACAACTCGTGCAGTAATTGGGTGAGCCGATGGGGCCTATTTCTTCACACATGAAAGAGCCATCCGTTTGTTGCTCACAGCTCCTAAAAGTGAAATTCGCCTGAAAGCCCATTTGAGGGACTTCATCACATTCAAAGGTCGTGACGCAACCGTCTCCACACGGGTTTTCTGAAACTCCCGCATCAGCCACAGCGTTCATACAGTCTTCACCGGAGAAATTTTCTGTGGTTTGATTGGTTTCGCAGGTAGGTCCAATAGCGATGAGTTCTTCACAGGTGGCAGTGGTGATGGTTTTGGTGGAGGTGCCATCTCCGTTATTCACACAGTTCTCAGTGTTGAGGTGATTACAGGTCGCATCATTTTGTGGATCGCAAGGCTCCACGTATTCTTCCCAACAGTTTTCACAGGTGGCATCGTTGCACCTGAGTGCCTCCACTTGGGTCTCTTGGCAAAAGCCATTGCCACTGAGCATCACACATTGGCCAGTGTAGGTTTTTTTCCAGAAATAGTTGGGAATCCCTGTTACTTCTGCCGTGCATTCAGTGCGGTTCATGTAATCGCATTCGTCGCCGTCGCTCGTGCAGCCCGTGTCCCCTGGCTCACCACAATCGGTACAGCTGGCATCGCTGCAGGCGCGTTCTTCTTCGGTCTCAGAGCACACCGGAACACCCTCATTGTTATTGGCGCAGCTTCCCGTTTTTGTCACTTTGAGGTAGGGCCGGCCACCACCCGTCAGGTTGTGCTCGCAGGATTCTTCGTTCATGTAACTGCAAGCCTGAGGGTCATCAAGGATGCATTGGCCGTTGGGGGATTCACAGTTCTCACAGGTGGCATCTGTGCCGCAGTCCAAGTCTTCTTCGAGCACGTTGTACTCGCACCGGTCGCCGCTTTCGAGGTTTTTACATTCACCTCGCCACAGTTTGTGCCGGTAATGACCTGCAATGGATTCTTCGCAGGTGGTGTAGGGCACGCAGTCGTTGTCGTCGGTGCATTCGTTATGAGGGCCAGGGTAGCACCGGCCATCGCTGTAAGTGGCGCATCCGTTGGCACAGGTTTGAACTTCGGGGGTGTCGGCCCATTCACAAGTACCGCTTTCACAGGTGCCCACAGTTTCGGCAGAACGGTTATGGTCGAGACATTGTGCATAGTTGGGACAATCATCGTCATTGGTACATTTGATCGACGGGCCATCGGCACACAAGGCAATACCTGGCTCTTCTACGCATTGTGTTTCGGGCGGGCAACAAATTTGTTCAGACTGAAAATAACCGCAGGGTGTGTGTCCCGTGGGGCAGGCGTTGGTACCGTCATAAAAACAGCGATTGAAGCCATTGCCTTCGGAGGCACCTTTACATTCATAGGCCACATCTTGGGAGCAGCAATCGGTCACCTGTTCGTCACCATCAACCTCGGTGGTGCAGGCTGTGGTGCGAGGCGGGCACGATTTAATGCAATAAGCTTTGCCATCTTTTTGGGCACAGGTGTCATTGGCACCGCAACAAATACTCGAGCCCAAACTGGAACCGCAATACTGCGGGTGAGCTGTTCCGTCGCATTGGTCTTGGCCCATGGGTGCACAGCGCACGTTGTTTTCATCCATGAAGCAATACTCTTCGCCCGTTTTGCAGCAGGTGGCCACATTGCCGCTGTTGCTTGCACAGTGCTCGTAGCCATCGTTACAATCAGAATCGTCTTCAGGGGCGACGGCCAGGGAGCCAAAGCTGTTGTCTGGACTCAGGCCCCCATCACTGCCAGCCCCGTAGGTGGGGGACTCCCAGTAGTTGTGAATCATAAAAGGAAAGAACACGCCCGCATCGGTGGGCTCGGTGGGGGTCATGGTACCCGCATCGTTGGACTCAGTGGGGGGCATGGTGCCCGCATCGTTGGTTTCAATCGCTTCTGGCATTCCCGCATCCACGTCGGTTGGCGTGGGGGATGTGCCGGCATCGACATTGGCTGGCGGGTTGTTGGTCGGTACCCCGGCATCCAAAGTGACCTCTTCTTGCTCTGGGTCAGGCTTTGGTTTGTCCTCAGGTGGCGGCACTTCTTGTGGACACCCCATGGCTGCGATCAGTAACAAAGGAAAAATCAGTTTGCTTAAATTCATATCTACCCCTCCGAATTCAACGTTTTTAGCACAAAAAAGCCCGTGAAATAAATAAAGAAGCACAGGGAGACGCTTCCACTGAGATGAAGAATAAAAATAATCCCCCAAAAAAACGTAAAGCATTGAAAAAAAACGAGTATTAATCATTTTTGTCGGGGCGTGACACGTGCTACACGGGCAGATTTATAAGGGATGAGCTGGGCTTGGTCCGTGCAATTGTGGCAACCCCACCACATCAAGTTTGATGGCAGGGGGGCATGATGAAGCACCAGTACATTAATGCGATGATGATCGTTGTTGTGGGGTTGCTTATGCTCTCTTGCGGCGTGTCTGTAGCGCCGAAAACAGCCTGTGACACAGAGTCGGTGAGGCCGTTAATTGGAACACTGCTTTGCGCATGAATGCTGATGGGAAAATGGGTGTCGGTGGAAGCCCTTCGAGCGCCAATTATCAGCTGAGGGTCGAAGGCAGTGCTTATGCCACGGGTTCATTTATAAATAGCTCCAGTCGAGCTCTTAAACAGGAGATCAGCGAGCTCCCTCTATCAGAGGCCCGCAAGGCGGTTAAGGCTTTAAAACCTGTGACCTACCAATACAAAGCAAACCCCGACGAAGATGAGGTTGGATTTATCGCCGAAGATGTTCCCCAGCTGGTGGCCACCAACAACCGCAAAGGACTTTCCGCGCTAGACATCACCGCTGTACTCACCAAAGTGGTGCAACATTTACAAACCGAAAACGAGACGCTCAAAAAACGCTTGGATGCTTTGGAATCGCGAGAACCCTAATTTTGTAGGCTCAGAAACGCTTGTTTGGGCGGCAGCACGTGAAGGGAAGCGCCTACTTCCATCCCTGAATCCAATGGGCAGGGTCTTGGAGTTCTGACAAAAGGATTTCCATCCGGCGTCGGGTAAGGATGGCTTCTAAGACCACCCTGGGCTGGTCAGACCGTTGGTGCGTCACGTCCACCAAAAGAAAATGTTTCTCTTTGTCTTTTGGGGCCACAGCGGTCCATTTTTGGTTGGGGCCTCTCGTTTTTTTGGTCATATCAGGCCACGGTGGTGTGACCGGGCAGGCCCGCCAAATGAACTTTACGAAGCTCCCGCAAATGTTCGGTGACCGCACGGGTAATGGACCACTCGCCATCATCCCAATCTCGTCCGGTGACCAACTCCATGGCTTCTTCCAGCGTTTTGGCGGTATAAACCCTGAAAGCGCCATGCTCCACAGCGGCAAGCACTTCGTCGTTGAGCATGAGGTCTTTGGAATTGGTATCGGGGATGATCACCGAGTAGGGGCCTTGGTCGATGCCGCGACTTTTACAGACCTGGTAAAAGCCTTCGATCTTTTCATTGATGCCGCCCACGGCCTGCACATTGCCACGTTGATCCAAAGACCCCGTCATGGCAAATTCTTGTTTAACAGGGATGCGGCCAATGGCAGACAGGAGGGCGCAAGCCTCAGCCATGGTGGCGGAATCCCCATCCACATCCATGTAGCTCTGTTCGAAACAGTTGGTAGCGGACAAACAAAGGGGATGCTCTCGACCGAAGCGATCTGAAATCAATCCCTTGAGAATCAGGTTCCCCTTGGTGTGAATGGGACCACCCAACTCGGTTTCACGTTCGATATCAATGAACTCACCGCGACCGGCACCTACCTTACAGGTGAGACGGGCGGGCATACCAAAAGAATAAGAACCGCTTTCCAAAACCGTGAGGCCATTCACTTGGCCGATGACCGCACCAGAAGTTTCAATGCGGACCTTGCCCGTGGTGATTTCTTCAAGAAAATGTGCCTCCAGCCAGCCTTCCCGTTCTTGGCGTTTTTTTAAGGCTTCGTTCACATGAACAGCGTCAATCTTTCGGGATTTGGCGCGGGTGGCCCAAAAATTAGCTTCACGCACCAAGTCGGCGATTTGTCCAAACTGCGTGGTGAGTTTGTTTTGGTTGTCTGACAACCGTGCCGCATGTTCTAAGACGCGCGCAGCGCCCTCAGGGGTGAGTTTTCGGAGCTTTTCTTGATGGGACAGCCCCACCAAAAAACGCAGGTACTTACGAATGTGGTCTTCGGTGTTGTCCATTTCGATGTCGAAGTCAGCTTTGACTTTGAAGAGTTTGCCGAAGTCTGGATCGCCACTGGTCAAGAAATAAAAAATTTCTGGTGTACCGATGAGGCAGACTTTCACCGTTAAGGATACGGGTTCAGGCCGCAGGGACACAATGTTCAGCATCCGGCCAGGTTCACCCGGGTCGTCCAGTTCCACCTGTCGGTTTTTTAACGCGCGCTTGAGGCCCTCCCAAGCATTGGGCTCGCGTAAAAGGTCTTGGGCTTCTAGAATTAAGTAACCCCCATTGGCGCGGTAAAGGGCACCCCCTCGAATTCGGGTGAAGTCGGTGATGGTTTCACCGCTGCGCACGCGGTGCTCAATGCGACCAATGATGTTCGAGATGGTGGGGTGGGTCTCATGGACCACGGGGGCGCCGGCGGTTTTGGACCGGGTGACCAGCACATTGACTTTGTACCGGAGCAGGGCAGGCTCGTCCTCGTCGCTTTCCTGCTCTTCTTCGTGGGGCAACCTCATGGGCGGCATGGCATGTTCTTCTTCTTCGTGTCCCCCATGTCGATTGAGAGAGGGGACCAGCCGGTTCAATCGGTTGAGAATGTCTTCGTGAACTTCGTTTAAATGTTCAATGATGGCATCCACGTCTCGGTATAAGGATTGGGCATGCTCGACGCGTGGGTCCACCACTTTGTCCGCTGTTTCCCTCGCCAATTCGTTAAGGGCCTCTTCGGCTTCGCGGTCCTCGGCGGTGATCTTACGAAGGGTTTCTTCCAACTGTGCTTCCAGTTTTTCGGCTTTATTTTCCAGTGAAGCTTGCGCTTTCGCGCTCATGGCATTGTATTCTTCTTCGGTGATGGGATCGCCTTCTTCGCCTTGGGGTGTGATGGTCAGTGCGGCCCCGCTTCTTGAAAGCAAAAAACCTTGTTCTAATGCCTCATCTTCAATTTCATTGAGCAACTGGTCGGTCCGCTTTTGAAACTGGTCTTCCAATTTTTGGCGTTGTTCGATGTAACGATCAGAGTCAAAGACTTTTTCGAGGTCGGTCAGAATGTTTTTAATCATGGCTTCGTAGGTCTTTTTGAGCCGAGGACCTCGAGAGGCAGGAATGGGAATGGCGTGGGGCCGGTCGCGGTCTTCAAAATTATACAGCAACACATAATCATCGGGTGCAGGTTCCGCTGCGGCCCGCTCTTTGAGCAAGTGCTTCACGGTGGATGTTCGGCCGGTGCCGGAAGAGCCCACTACAAAAATATTGAAGCCACGCTCTTTGATGCCCAGGCCCATTTCGAGGGCGGACAGCGCGCGTTCTTGTCCCACTGCCCCTGGGTGACCGTGTTTTTTGAGTCGCCGGTCCCGGAGGACTTTTTCAATGAGGGTCAGATCAGCGGCACGCCATCTAAGTTCTTCAGGTTTGAGCAATCGAGCCATGGTTTGCCTCCTTTAAGGCGCTGCGGATTCGGTTGGTGCCTCATCGACAATGTCAGAACCCGCCTTGAAAAAAGGGTGACGTGACAAAGATCGACTTGCATATTTCATGAGTTTATCGACGTAGGTTTCAAAGTTGGGGCACATGATGCCAGTGCCTTCGAGGTGGGCCAGCGTGTTGGTGCAGTTATAGATGGCCAAGTGGTTCAGGTAATCAATGGCCTGCGCATGCATACCGGTGACATTTTGTAGTCCTGGGACACGAAGCAGTCGGCGAACCCATTTATAGTTTAAAGACCGCTCGGCTAATTTTCGCCCCGCTTTTTGGGCGATAAGTTTGTAGACCTTGCGACTGCTCAACGGGTTGGGATCGACCAAATGATACGTTTGGCCCAAAGAACGCTTGTCGGTGGCCAGTGCAATGGTGGCACGGGTGACAAAGTCCACGGGCACCAAGTTAAGAGGCGCAATGCCTTCACCGGGGAGGGGAATGGGAATGGTCACAGGACTGGCGGCAATGGCGATACCCAACGTGTAAACACCATCAAACTTGTCGATTACCCCTGTTTTTGAATCACCCACCACAATTGAGGGGCGAATAATGGTGATGGGCAAACTGTTTTTGGCCCGTTGGACTAGTTTCTCTGCGTCAAACTTTGAGGCTTCGTAGGCGTTGCGAAAATGTTGGCCCTCATCGAGTTCGTCTTCGGTGATGACCCCTCGACGATCACCGGACACGTAACACGAGGAAAAATGTACCAATCGCTTGAGCTTGGGCAGGCTTTTGGCCAAGTGCAAAATGTGTCGCACGCCATCCACATTGGTCTTTTGTGTCACCGCTTGTGGGGCATCGAGAGAATGGGTGGCCGCTAGATGAAAGACATGGGTGACTTGGTCGAGCTTGTTGAGCTCTCGGCCGGACAGGCCCAAATGGAGTTTGGAGACATCTCCGGCCAGCAGCCGCACCCGACTTTGCTGCGTGGGCGCCAAGGATTCGAGGGTGGCATTGGCGCTTTTCAGGTAGTTTTCCTCTACCAGGCAAATCAGCTTGGCTTTGGGCGAGCGACGCAGAATTTCGCGGGTGAGGCGCTTGCCAATAAATCCCGGATAGCCCGTCAAAAGGACCTCTTGAAGCCGTTCTCGGGCAATATTGTAAGAATTCGCTTTCATGGGATCCTAAGGCTTTAACAACCGATCGAAAATACCATTGCCTGGACCCAAAATCTAACCCAAAGGCACATTATTGGCCCGTGAGCGGCATTCGGGTATTTTAAGGCCTCTATTGCCACTTGCTCCATGCAAATCAAAGCGTTAGCCTCTGGCCCGCGAAACTGAAAGCAGTCTCAAAAAGGCTGGAGAAAGGAAGTCCCATGCAAAAATGGACCATGCTCACAACTCTCTTCTTAGGGCTTTGGATGATCAATCCAACCACTTCACTGGCAGAAGAAGCCACAGCCACCGAAGAAGCCGCAGCCGAAGAAGGGGAGCCAGCTAAAGAAGGGGCCGAAGCCGCGGAATCCGAAGAAGCCAAAGATGCCGACAAGAAAAAAGAAGGCGATAACCCTGAAGGTGAAGCCTCTGAAGCCAATGCTGAGGCCGCAGAAGGCGATGCATCTGAAACCCTCACAGACGAACCGGTCGCCGCAGAAGAAGCTGACGCGGAGGAAGAAGCCGTCGCTGCCAAAAAAGAAGCCAAACCGGCAGGGCCGCCACCGCCTGCGCCATGGACTTGGCGTAAAGTCATCGCCTACACGGGTGTCACGTTGGGTACCATGACCACCTTAATCGGGGCCATCACTTTGGCGACCCCTGGCGACCAAGCACAGTTGCCTTTGGGTTGGGGCGCCACCGGTTTGGGTGTGGCCATGTTGGCCACGGGCGGGGTTTTCTATTACCTCGAGGCCGAAGCGCTTAAAGAGCCCGAGCCAGAAGAAGAAAAAAGCAATACCAACGACGATTTGAAGAGCTACTAGAGCTTTCGATTCATGGCGGCAAAAAAGCCGACAACTTGGGTCAAGGGACTGGGCAGTCTGATCATGTTCGGACTGATCTCGGGTGTGCTGTGGCCTCGCGCGGCCGTAGACGTTCAGGCAGTGGGTGATGGTGCTGAAATGGCCATGGCGGCCGTGTTGGGCAGTTTGGTTCATCCGCCCGGTTTTCCCATTTTGGGACACATCAACCAGTTCGTATTCGACACCTTTGAAGGGAAGGCTTACGCCATTCTCGCCAAAGCGTCCGTGGTGGAGCACGCTTTGGCTGGCGCATGTATCCTGTGGATATTGACCACCTGGTTGCGTAACCTGCGACTGGCTTTCGCCTTGGTCTTGGTTGTGTTTATGTCTCCGGCAGCCATGCGTGTGGCCAGTGATGCAGAGGTATTCGCCTTGCACCATTTGTTCGTGGCTTTGATACTTTGGGGGGCCATGACCGTGTATCGCCACAAACCCTCCGTTTTGGGCTATGCGGTGTTGGGGTTGCTATTTGGGTTGGCGGGTGCCCACCATCCCATGGCTGTTTTTTGGTTACCCCTGGTTTTCTTACCACTGGCCAAAGACAAGACCAAAGCGCCCCAAATGTTGGGCGCTGCATTTTTGGCGGCGCTATTGGGTTTGTTGCCTTACGTTTCTTTGTTTTCGTTTTACGAAGCCTCGCCCTTGCTTGCTTTTGGACAAGTGACCTCCTTTTCTGAATTATTCCACCACGTCATGCGCACCACCTACGGTACGTTAAAGCTTTCCGGAAACTACGCCCAGCCCACCAGCTTGATTCTGCCTTTCTTTCGCGAGGCCTTTGTGGCTGCACCAGCGCTTGTGGCTTTATGGGCATATGGATTGATTCGTGGGTATGAAGAAAAGAACGCCAGCCGTTTGGTGTTCAGTTTTATTTTTGTGGCACACTTGGTCTTTTTATTGTTGGCCCAAATGCCCAACACCCCAGCATCATTAGAGTTGGGTTCTCGTTTTTATGGCGCGGTGTTTTTGGCTTTGTTAGCGGGCGCATTGCCAGGTTGTTTTTATTTCCTCAAAGACAAAGAAAAACAGGCTTTGTATATGCTGGTGGCCGCGTTGATTTTACCCGCGGCCATCAATTTTAAGTCGGCGTACAGCAAGGTCAACTGGCACGAAAACCAAGTTACCCGGGAATGGTTAGATGCCACTTTTGATCATTTGCCTGAAAACGCTGTGTTTATCGCACAGCACGATGCGGAGGCTTTTGGGGCTTTGCATGATCAAGCAGTGAACGGCAAACGCAAAGACATTTTCGTGGTGGTGGAAGGACGTTTGCCTACCACTTGGTATCGCACACAGCTGGCTCAAACATTGCCGTTTTTGCACGGTCAAGTGTTGGCCAAGGACGCGGCTCTTTTGAACATTATTACCCGTGCACTCGACGCAGAGCATCGCGTATTGATGAGTTTCCCCACCTCTTTAGGTATGGGGCTGACCTTGCGTCCGATGGGTGTGGGTTGGGAAGTGTTTCGCAATCCGGTGCCCGCCAATGAGGTGGTGATACAAGCGCTGCTGAACACGTGTGCGACCATGACCCAATCTTTCAAAATTTCGGGGCACATCAGTCCGTCCACCGAAGCGTTACTCGAAAATTGGGCGGCCAGCTACGTGGCTTTGTCTCAGACGCTAGGGGCCATGGCGCAGGATACAGATTCGCTCAAGGCAGGTATTGCCAAGCTCAAAGAAGGGCAGGGTTTTCAGGCTTTAAAAAATGCGTGCAACGCGTTGATTCGAAATCGAGACCGGCCCTTGAAAAAATCGGAGGGCTCGCCGTCTTTAGCAGACCCAAAAGCATCCAAGGCTGCGGCTGACCCCCAAGACTAACTGGTGCTGATATCTTCCCAAATGGCATCCAATGCTCGTTTGAGTTCATCTAACGAGCCGCCATTGCGCAACACATGTGACGCCCGTTTTTCTTTTTGTGCCAATGGCATTTGGGCAGCGATGCGTTGAAGGGCCTCTTCCTCGGTGAGCCCATCACGTGTGGTGATTCGTTTCACTTGCAAGGGTTGCGTGGTGGTCACCAGCAGCGTGGCATCAAACGCTTGCTCCAAACCATTCTCAAAAATGAGCGCGGCTTCGTATACGGAGATGTTGTGCCCAGCCGCGGCCAAGTCATTCATGGCTCCCACCCCTGCAGCCGCAATGCGGGGGTGCAGAATTTGCTCGAGGGTTTTGCGTTTTTCAGCATCGGTGAAAACCAAGGATCCCATTTTGGCGCGATCTAAAGCACCGGTCGAATCGAGCATTTTTGGGCCAAAGGCAGCCACCACAGCGGCCAAACCTTCCGTCCCGGGTGCCACCACATCTCTGGCCAGCTGATCTGCATCCACCACTGGGACCCCCTTTTCTCGGAGCAATCTGGCGACCATGGATTTTCCGCAGGCAATGCCCCCAGTGAGCGCGATTCTTTTCATTTGAACCTTTTTTCTTCCCAGTGAGATTTCTTTTTCAAAAAAGTGCAAATTTGGTTATGCCAAAGACCAAAGGGAAATAAAAGGATGCACCAACGCAAAGCCAGAGCTCATCAATTGCCTAAAAGCCTCTTCTTCTGTGGATTGGCGGCTTTTGCCATCGCGCTTTTGTGGCCGACCCAGCGACCGGAGGCCAGTGTGGCCGAATGGGGGAACTATGTGGGGGCCAAGCGTTGTCAAGTGTGCCATCAAGAGGCCTATGATATTTGGGCCAAGGGGCCACACGCGCGTGCCCTAATGAACTTAACCGGTCAACAAAAACAGGACTTTCGTTGTCGCCAGTGCCACACCATGCTCGCTGACGCACCGATGGAGCATTTGCGAGGCATCCAATGTGAATCGTGCCATGGTCCCGGGCGCTACTACGCCGAAAGCTACATCATGCAAGACGAAGAGCTTCGCAAAGAACTTTATTTCAAAGAAATCGATGAAGAATCTTGTCTGTACTGCCACCAGGGCAACCAAACTGGCTTTAAACCCTGGAATTACAAAGAAAAGCTGGAGAAAATTCGCCACTGGTAAAGATCCCATCCCCTTGCATCTCTCAGCGGCTACGTTAGATTTTCTAGCAAGATTCAGAACTTAAGGGCAAAACGAACGTGGCAAAAGCGACAACCCCATTTGGACAGTTTTACGAGCGCACCTGGCGGTTTTTCTGCTCCCTTCGTCTCACCATCTTCACTTTGATCATTTTGCTCTCCGGTTGCTTGGTGGGCATGTTTCACGACCAAACGCTCACTTACGAAGAGCATCGCAACCAATGGGCCACAGCCGCCTGGAAACTGTACCTCTACACCTTCCTAGAACTGAATGACGTGTTTCATTCTTGGTGGTTCGGCTTCTTTGTACTGGTGTTGGCGCTGAACCTCATTGCATGCTCCATTGAGCGTTTACCGAAAATCTGGATCGACGTTCATAACCCACAAATGCGTTTGCCCGATCCGCGATTTCACGCCATGAAGCATCACGTGCATCTGCAGGTCCCCACCAAAGAAGCGGGTCTCGCGCTCATGGGAAAATATTTCAACAACGCGAAGGCCTTGGGGGCACCCTTTGTCAACGCAGATGCCAAGAACCTCTACTTTTTTCGGGAGAAACAGCGGTACGGCCGGGTGGGGGTTTACGTGATCCACGTGGCTTTATTACTCATCATGTTCGGCTCCATTTTGACCACCAATTTCGGCATTGACGGGATGATGATGATTCCCGAGGGTGATGGACGCCGCTTCGTTCAATCCAGAGGCCCGGGGGGGTTGTCTGCGTCCCACGACTTAGGCTTCCGGGTCCAATGCAATGACTTTCGGCTAAAAACTTTTACGGACGGGGCACCTTTAGATTTTGAATCTGACCTCGTTATTTTCGATGGCCGTACCAACAGGCCATTGATGCAAAAAACCATCGAAGTGAACGACCCCTTGGAATACCAAGGATATACTTTCTACCAAGCGTCTTACGCACCGCGATCGGGTGAACAACTGATCAAACTCAATCTGGGGCCCCACGGTGGTGAACGTCTGACTTATACGCTCTCTGTGGGAGAGTCTGCAGTCATGGCGGATGGTACGCAGTTCACACCGGTAGAGGTCATGGAAAACTATGGTGGCCTGGGGCCGGCAGTTCGCGTTCAAAAGGTGACATCCGATGGCAAAGCCACCCACTTCAATGTGTTTCGTTACTACCCAGATTTCGACCCACAAGTGAGGCGCGGGCAATATGACGTTTTGTTTTTGGGCTTTGACCGCCTATACGCCACTGGCATCAGTGTGGGGAAAGTTCCGTTCTACCCAATCGTTCTTTTGGGGTTTGTTATCATGTTCTTAGGGATGTACATGGCTTTTTTCATGAACCACCGTCGCTATTGGGGGCGTTTGATGCCCTTAGACAACGGCGATTGGGAATTGGCCCTGGTGGGTATTGCGAAACGACATCCCTACCAGTTTGAAGACGAGTTTAAAAAGTTTAATAAAATGGGCGCCGATTACCTGGGGCAGCTCCAGTCAAAACCTCTGACACCCACAGGAGTTCAGAATGCATAGCACTACCTTCTATAACGCGTGTGCCATGGGTTATTTTTTAGCCCTCTTTATGCTCATCGCCAACTTGGCTGGGCGAAAAGAACTGTGGCGCAAATCGGCCACCATCACCATCGCGTTGTCTTTTTTGGCTCAGACTGTGGGAATGATTTTTCGTTGGCAGGAAGCGGGCCTGGTTGAGGTCGCAGCTACCGAACGCGCCACCGGCCTAACATTAACTGGCTGGACTTACTTTGTGGTGTATACCCAGCATCCCCCTTGGTCGAACCTGTACGAAATCATGGTGTTTATGTCTTGGGGCGTCGTATTGGTTTATATGGTTTCCGAGGTCAAATGGAGAATCCCAGTGGCAGGAATTTTTGCCCTGTTACTTTCGTTGATGTCTCTGGGCTTGGCCTCTTTGACCACTGACACTGACATCAAGCCATTGGTTCCTGCGCTGCAAAGTTGGTGGATTCATGTTCATGTGATCTCGGCATCTGTGGCATACTCCGCCGGCACCGTTGGGGCCGTGACCTCGCTGCTTTATTTGGTGGCGGCCAAAGACAAACTCTCTTTACGGGGGCTCGGCGCGGGCACCTTAGCAGTGAGTGCCTTTTTGATTTTTATCCTGGGGCGCGGATTAGAACTTTTTACCACGGGTCAGTATCGTATCAAGCTGTTACGCGAGATGGGCGACGAAATGATTCCTGTTGGGCGGATGGTCCAAGACAAGTTTGCCGCGTACTACTTGGCGTCGCCCTACGTGGGGCCCCTTTTAATCGCCACTTTTATCGCGTGTATTGTGGGGGCAGTGGTTCTGTGGAAGAGTAAAACCGAAAGCGATGTCCCTCATGGGCAATCTTTTTGGGCTTGGGCGGCACCCTTTGGACTGATGAGTACCACCATTGGCCTCATGATTTATAACAACTTGTCCTCCACCAACATTCAGGTGGCCGATGATGTGGCATCTCAGCTAATGCCCCCAGGACCTTGGCGTTTCGCCATGGAGAGCAACCAGTGGGACATGTCATTGTTTGGGATTGTGTGGGGGGCGCAAGCCTTTGTTTCTCTATGCATGCTGGCACCAGCCACCACCCGGCGTTTGTTGCCCAGCGACGAAAAATTAGATCGGGTCTCTTACTACACCATCATGATTGCTTTTGCCCTGGTGGCCGTGGTGTTGGTCACCGGCGCCTTGTGGGCCCACTACGCATGGGGGCGTTATTGGGCTTGGGACCCTAAAGAAACCGGCGCATTGGTGATTTGGATTAACTACGCCATCTATTTGCACATGCGCATGGCCTACGGTTGGGTCGGGGTGCCTTCCGCCGTGGTGGGCATTCTCGGGTTTTTCATTATTATTGCTGGCTTTTTGGGCGTGAACCTTGGTTGGTTTGCCGAAGGCTTACATTCCTACGGAAGTGCATAGTGCCATTTAACATTCAAGAGTCTGATTTCCGTACTTCTGCGGCCCATCTGGGCCAAATGGCAGCGCCTTTGCTGCCTGAAGTGGCCTTTGTAGGCCGGTCCAACGTGGGCAAGTCTTCTCTGTTAAACTTTTTATTTCGACGCAAAAACTTGGTGAAAGTCTCCAACACACCAGGGCGTACGCGACTCATCAATATTTTTGATGTGCGGGTTCAAAACCAAGAGGCCGAATCATCCGAGAGTCGCGATTTTGTGTGGGTGGATTTACCTGGCTATGGCTATGCCAAGATGAGTAAAAAGCTCAAACATGAAATTTCGGACATGCTGGCCGAGTACTTGGGCGCTCGACAGGGTTTATATGCTGTGTGTCAGCTTTTTGATTTGCGGCACCAGCCCACGGCCGAGGACCGAGAGGTCTTTCAGACCCTGTCCATGCGGGGGTTTCAAGTCATCATTGTGGCCACGAAAGCGGACAAATTGGCTTTATCCAAACGAAAACCTGCGCGCATCAAACTGGCCAAAGCCCTGGGGGTAGAAATGCGTCAAGTGGTGCTCACCTCTTCAGAGGCTGATATCGGTCGACAAGACCTTCTGGCCAAAATCTGGAAGGCCTGTGTGGCGGATTGATGGGAACGCGCATCGGAACCTTTTTGTTGTGCGTGTGGATGGCTTTTCCGCTCGTTGCACAACCTAACAAGAATAAAGGTGTCTTTGTCGATGGTGTGGTTTCGGTGGTGAATCAAAAAGTGATCACGCACAGTGAACTGTGGGGCCAAAGTTACCTCATGCTGTTGCAACGTGGCGGCGAGGACGCGCTGGTTCGAACCATTGATGAGGATTATTTGAAAGCGGTGCTGCAGTTTATGACCATGCAAAAGCTTTTGGCGGATCTCGGAAGGAAAAAATACGACCTCATCGCTGATGAAGGTAACGTTGAGAAAAACTACAAGGTTTTGTCGGAGTATTTGGGTGGCAAGGAAAAGGCGCAGAGGCTATTTCAACGATTGCACTTGTCACCCGAACTGGTGCGCGCATTTATTCGGCGCGACAATATGGCGTCACGGACGTTAGCCGCCATGCGAAAAGATGATACGCCCGTCCTGGGCACATCCGCACAAGACCAAACAATGAACTTGCTCGATAGCCTTTTGGCCAACAGTGACATCACCAACCAACCCATCAAACTTCCACCCTCTGTTGCACAACCGAAGAAGCAACCTAAAAATGAAAAAGCAAAAACTGACGCCCCCTGATGTGGATGCGCTCTACGAGCTGGAATGTGTGAGTCAGCCCATTCCATGGAGCAAAGAAAATATCGCCTTGGAGTTAGGGCGCAATCCATCTTTTTCTTTTTCGTGGGTTGGGGTGGACGAGACAGGCCAATGGGCCACCTACGTGCTGGCCCGACAAGTGATGGACGAGTTGTGGATTTTACAGGTTGGAACGGCGCCGGATTTCCGCCGGCAAGGATTGGCTCAAGAACTTCTGTCTTGGGTGATGGCACAAGCAGAAGCCGTGGTAGAAATTCAGAAAGTCATCCTAGAGGTGCGAGAACACAATACCCCGGCCATCGAACTTTATGGCGCTTTGGGGTTTGTCCAAGAGGGGATGCGACCCAAATACTATCCGCCGGTGCATCCCGGCGCACCTCGAGAAAACGCCATTTTGATGGGGCGGGCGCTGCGACCTTAAAGCGTTGCTGCGGCCATGGCTTCCAAACATAGATTTAATGCATCTTGCACCAAAGGCAATGCTTTGGGACCCACGCTGTTGGTTTCTTCGTAGTGATCGCCTTCAGCCTCATCGATATAGGGAGAGCTTTCGTCTAAAATGAAGTCGTAGGGTGGTACGAGATAGCCGATTTCATCCTGTCCCAGACCGAAAATCATGGGGAAGTCACTTTGCATTTGGCTTTTGATGGTGGGTTCGGTGGGCGCTTGCGTGAGATCGGGCGGGTTGGGGTTGTCAGCATCTACTTGGGGCAGTCCCATACTTTGAGATTCATCAAAACCCACAAAACTTTCGGGAAAGAGTTCACCCGGTGCGGTGCTCCAAGACAATGGTCCCAAACGAATGACGCCCACCTCGGTGAGCAGTTGTGGAAAGTTACCTTCTTCTAAAAACTCATTGGGGTCGTAGTCGTAAACTTCGCGGTCAAACCAGCCCGTGAGCAGACCCAAATGAAAGATGATGTTTTCAACGGGGATTTTAAAGGACTTGGCTGCAAAGAAGAGGGTCGGGTCTTCAAGGGGTGTGCTGTTTTTGAGGGCATCAAAAGTCTGTTGGGCCAAGTTTTCACCGTAGGCATCAGCCCGTGCCCAGGTTTTGTTGGCATTTTCATACTCGGTGCCATCTCGCCCCGTAATCAAAAACCCATTGGGGCCCACCAGGCCCCCCACGGTGCCTTGTTGAAAAATCGCCACGCCGCCAAAACCAGGCTCTGCCTCGTACCGAGATGTGGCGGGCAATCCGTTCTCTAGGGCTTCGCGCAAAGCATGGGGGAAATCACTAGAAACATAATTGTTCCGGCTGTCGAGGATTTCAGGGTGGTTGCCCCAGTTCACCAAGGTGGCGATGACATTGTCATTATTACCCTTGAACTGAATGGCCACCAGTTCATCATTGAAAATCTGCGGATCGCGGCTGTCATGCAGAAAACCTTCCACGCGTGTGTTGGTGCTTCCCGCAACCACGTTGGCAGGTTCGAGGGCATCCACAGCTTCGATAATGGCGGCTACCGTCTGTTCCTGAATCTTGGCCATGTGCAATGGGTCACGGCCGTGTTGGAATGGGTACTCATCGTAGGGGTAGGCGATGCCCCATTGTCCCATGGTATCGGGTGCTTCGTGGGTGTGGGTACTTTGCATGAAAATGTGATCCACCGCATTGGGCCGTTCAGCTTCGAGGCGCTCTTTGATGCGAATCACTTCGTCAAAAAACAACCCCACCGCATCTAAGGTGACCATGGCCACGGTGGTGTTGCCTTGCTGCATCACGAGCACCCGGGTCCACAAATCATCACGAATGCCCATGGCGGGCCGGTTATTGCCATAGCCGGCAATCCACAAACCTTGAAAGAGGCCATCGCCCTCGGTGCCGTCTTCGTCGGCGGCCGTCCAGGGTCCCTCATCAATGGCGCCATCTCCATCATCATCTAAACCGTTGGTGGCTAAATCACCTTCTTCAGGCGTATCAAAGGGTGGGGGGCAAATGCGATCGCGGCCACAATCCCAAAAGTAATCGGGGGTGCCATCCAGTTCAGAACCATCTTCATCGGGAGCTTCATAGCCATCATCTCGGGGGCAGAGGGTGTCATTGCCACAGTCATCCAAAAAACTATCTGCAAGCTCACCACAGCGCGTCTCGCCGTGCCCGCGTGGCAATCCCGGCTCGCAATAGGAGGGGCGATCATTCTTTAGATACTGCGCCTTAGCGATTTCATACCCCGTGGGGGTCACTTTTTTGGCCACTGCCGCAGCATAAAGCGTTTTGTCTTCACTGGTTTCACAGCCCGCAGCGCCTGGACAGACCTGATCGGGCGTTGGGGCCGGACTGTCTGTTTGAGGCTTTGAGGGTGGGGTTTCATCTTCGGCCTGTGGACAGGCGGTCAAGAGCAAAGGACTTAGAACAAGCCCCAAAAAAGGTCCGATTTTCATGAAAGTCCTACTCCACCACGGGCCAAGACACGCGGATGTTCACCAACGTCACCGAATCGGGGAACACTTTAATGGTGGCACTGCCAATGTCTTTACAGTCGCCGCCATCCAGGATGCACCCAGTGAACGTGTGTTCCATACAAGCATCTTCTGTGTTGGCATTGAGATAAACATAAATCCCGTCGGAATTGGTGCTGTTTCGGAGCACGTCTGGTTTGGGATCGTCAGCGTCTCCGTCTGTGTAGACCAAACGGGCTTGGGAATCGTCATAGCTTGGGGTGACATTGGTGTTTTGAATGACCACGCCATCGCAGTCGTGCATTTCACCCGCCACCACGGAACGGCCTTCATTGTCGTACTTCACTTGACCGCCTTCGATGGGGCGTCCTGCCAGCGTTGGAATGGAGTCATAGGATGAATTATAAATGACCACTGGCTCGTAGTTCACCGCGCCTTCGGCAATTTCAGAATTCCGCAAGAAAACATCGTAGACATAGGTGTTCACGGCCACCCGGGAAAAGTCATCGGAGGTATCGTAGATTTTGACGATGAGGCGTTCGTGGGTGGGGACGCCTTCGATGCGGTAGTAACCTTTGTAAGCGCAGGCATCGGCCAATTCTCCCATTTCGCCTTCTGTGGTGCGGAGTGCCACATCACTGACCCCATAATTGGGGTCTTCCGTGCTGGGATCTTGATCGCGGCTATAGACGGCCACTTTGAGGTTGGGACTGGCCATGTTGCCAATGCCGAAGATGTCCAAACACCCTTGCATGGTGATGTTTTGACCCGCTTCTAAAACCTCTGGATTGTCCATGCAGTCCAGATTCGGGGCATCGCCCTCGGGCAACTGCGCAGGTTCGCCGGGGGTCGCATTTTCAGCAGAAGCGCCACAAACCCCTTCATTCTCACCATTTTCGTCGTTTCCACCTGCATTGGGATCGATGGCCGTCTGGCCGCCTTCACAGGCCATGAAAGTGAGCAAAACGAAGCTTAACAAAGTGAAAAAACCAGATTTTTGCATGGTGAGAACTCCTAATTACGTGAAAAATACCCCGAAACACCGCTCTCTAAGGATTTTATGGGCTTGCGTCAATCCGGGTTGGGGCGATCGACCGATCTTGGGCCAGATGCCCTTGAATCCTTTCGTAATTCGGCTACAAAGCTAGACGCCTATTCGTAACTCATTGGATCAGGAGAAATTTGAATGAAGCAAACACAAACACCCTTTTGGCAATTGATGATGATGCTCAGCGCGTTGAGCTGCTGTTTTGTACTTTTGGGTTGCCCAGAAGAAGAAACAGATGACGGTACCGGAACCACCGACCCCCAAGGCGAATGCCGTAAAAACATTGATTGTGGGGCAGGGTCCATTTGCCAAAAAGAAAACGATACCGATGAATGGGGCACCTGCCTCAAATTGGTATGTACCAGTGATGCCGACTGCGATTCAGGGGAGCTTTGCGACCTGCGACGCGGCATGTGTTTGCCTGAGAACGCTTGTGACCCATCGAATCCCCAAGCGGTGTGTCAGCCGGGCGAAGTATGCGTGTACGAAGAAGGTTTGCCCATCTGTAGGGACGCCACCACGCTGACCCCTCCAGACGCCTGTGACATCAGCCCCAGCGTCATGTACATCTCCGCGGGTTCCACCGCCGACATGCTCGTCACCGGCAGTTTGGCCAGCGGGGCACTGACGCCCAACGCCACTTTTACCTTTTCCGGCGATGACAACTTGACGGTGGCCGATGACACCATCACCGCTTCATGTGATGGCACTGAAATTTGTACCGCGACCGTGACCGCAACGGCATCTTTGGGCACGGCCTCTTGTACCGCCACGGTGAACATCTATCCTGCGGTTGCCGCCGGCGACTTCCGCGTTACCGTATTCGACAGTGAAAACCACACACCTTTGGCAGGCGCAAAAGTGGTTGGTGTGCTGACCGATGGCACCAAAGACAGCCAAACCACTGGCGACGACGGTACCTACACCTGGACGGGCCAAGCCAATAACCTGACCGCCGTGTCCGTGTTCCATACCGGGTACAACTGGCAAACTTTCTACGCCCCTGGCTCCAACGATGTGGCCATGTACACCACGGCCATCCCCGATGAGAGTAAAGTGGCTGGCGTTAAAGGTAAGTTTAACTACGATAACGTACACACTTTGGGCGAAATTAAGCTGGGCTTGGCAGGGACATCCATTGCCGGCAACATCACCGAATTGAACTTCGAAACGTTGTTGGGTGAAGTGGCCGACACGCCCGTGAACATCGAAGGCTTGACCCAAGGCGAAGAAATCTTCCCATTGCCTTCAGGCTTGGCATTTGAAGTGGGCAATGAGCCCATCAAAGATTCTTTCGTGGTATTTGGCGACCCGGGTCGACGCATTTTGTGGGCCATGGGCGGCAAAGTGAAACTGGCCGAAGTGGGTGGCATCATCAGTCAAGTGGCTGTCACCGGTGAAGACATTAACATTGGTTCTTTGTTGGCCGCGTTGCTCCCGTTCTTCAGCAAGTTTGACCACGCGGTGGTGAGCGGACTGGACCTTGAACTCACCGACAAGCCTGCAGCACCTGCAGATGGTACCGCAACACCTTACGATGACTGGAGTAACTTCACTGAACTTACGGGCGACAATGCCATCAACCTCAACACCTTGTTGTCTCAGTCCGCCACCTACGACGTGCCCACCATGCCATGTGCGCCAGGCAAAAAAGCGGCATCCGGTTGTACAGACAACGCTTTCACCTCTGGTCTTGTCATGTTGAGCGGCACCATCGTACCTGGTCAGGGCATGGTCCCCTTGGGCTTGACCGCAGGTCTGGATGACCCTGACACCGAAGATGGCGTCGACCAAGTAGACGGCAAAATCGACCACCCAGCGGGCACCACTGCGGCACCTGCTGCCGGCTCTGTGATCGTGGATTACGCGCCTCAGCACGATGGACTCGAAGGCAACAAGTTGGCCACCATTGGTATCGCGTTGGACATCGACAGCTTGATGGCAGGCGGGTTCTCTGCTTCAACGTTGGTGCACATGACCGATTCTTTTGGCGCCACCAACACGTTCCCAAGCAGCAGCTTCCTCGATTATCAAACCGGTAGCTACAACAGTGCCAACCACGAAGTCACCGTGACCCCTGTGGGCGAGGCACATTTCTACCGTTTGAATCTGTCTGATTCCAGCAACGGATACTGGAACGTGTGGTTCCCAGAAGGCACCACCAGCATCAACCTCGACGCCATTCGAACCGACGATGAAATGGCCGGCGATGATAGCCGAGACGAAGAAGTGGACATTCAAGCGTTCAAAATTGGGACGGGTTACGACGGCGAGTCGCCAGCAGATTTCAACAGCTTGGTTCAGTTCAATGGTACCAACTTTGACAACATGCTCTACTACATGGGCGGTTGGTCATCGGTGACTTGCGCTGCGGCCAGCGATGAAGACCCAGAGCCTGCTTGTCCTGTGGTCACCGAGTAAGGTTCGGCCACTCCTTGAAAGCCCCCGCGCCTTTGGTTCGGGGGTTTTTTAATGCTTAAAATCGCGGAGCGCATCATGACGGATCTGCTGACACTCAATTCAGAACTCGCATTTTCACCCCAAGTGCAGGGGGGGATTGCGGAACAGGACTATGAAAACGCACTGGGGCAAGCCCGAGCGGCCTTTGAAGCGGTACAAAAACGGGTGGCATCCGATGAACTCGGATTTTGGAATTTGCCACAAGCCGATGATGATTTGTCGCAAGAAAAAGCAGTTCTGGGTCAGTTACCGGCCACTGTGGATCACCTGGTGGTTTTGGGGATTGGTGGGTCCTCACTGGGAGGCCGAACCATTCAACGGGCGTTGGGGCAAAAAAGCACCAAGCACCAGCTCACTTTTGTGGACAACATCGATCCTCACCAATTTGAAAAATTATTGGAAAACATCGATCCTTTTCGCACCGCATTTAACGTGATTTCAAAAAGCGGGGGCACCATCGAGACCGCCTCTCAGTTCGTCATTGCCCGAGACTTCCTCAAGCGACATTTGGGAGAGGAGGGGTATCGAGAACGCATGATCGCCACTACCGATCCCTCTCAAGGAGCTTTGCGCGCCTTAGCCGCCGATGAAGGCCTCAAAACCTTACCCATCCCGAGCAATGTGGGGGGCCGTTTTTCTGTGTTGAGTGCGGTGGGCACCTTTCCGGCGTTGTTCAACGATGTTGATGTGACCGGCATCTTAAAGGGCGCTGCCCAGATGCGCGATGCCTGCAGTGATGCAGACCCTGAAAACAATCCAGCGCTGAAAAGTGCCTTGCTGCATTATCTCGCAGACACCCAATGTCACCGGAACATTCAGGTCCTGATGCCCTACAGCTCGCGCTTATGGGAACTGGCCCTGTGGTTTGTGCAGCTGTGGGGAGAGAGTCTGGGTAAGAAAACCAATGACCAGGGTGAGCAGGTGGAGTTGGGGCCCACCCCTGTGCCGGCATTGGGAAGCACCGACCAGCATTCACAGTTACAGTTGTTCATGGAAGGACCGCAGGACAAGTTTGTGAATTTCATTGAAGTGGCCGACCACCAAGCCGAGTGTGTTTTCCCTGACGATTTACCACCTGCATACGAGTACCTCAGGGGCAGCAGTATGGCGCGTTTGATGAAAGCAGAGTCACAAGGAACAGCCTGGGCGCTGGCCAATGCTGGACGCCCTTCCATGTGTTTGACCATTCCTCAGGTAACGGCCGAGACCTTGGGGGCGTTGTTCTTTTTCTTTGAAGCCCAGACGGCTTTTGCGGGTGCACTCTATGGCATCAACGCATTTGACCAGCCCGGCGTAGAAGCGGGCAAGCACATTGCTTATGGTTTGATGGGCCGCGAGGGATTCGAAGACGCGGTTCCCGCTGCACTCAGAAAAGACAATTAAAAATACCGCCTCATCAAGGCGGTACTTTAAAACGAAAAAGGCCGGTTGCTTATGAAGCGTTGGCTGCTTTCATCAATCGTGAGATACGACGAGACGCAGTGGTGCGCTTCAGAATGCCTTTTTGAGCCATAGCAGCCAAGCTGCGAACGGCGGCTTTCACTTCGCCTTCTTTCCAGTCAGCGCCACCTTTTTGAATTTCTTCACGGGCTTTCTTGAGCTGGGTGCGCATGCCAGAACGTAATACGCGGTTGGCTTCGCGACGCTTGATGTTTTGTCTGTTTCGTTTCAGTGCCGATTTGTGGTTCGCCATGAAATTGCTCCTAAAAAAATAAAGTGTTTCGTCCGCTCCGTTAAAGCGGTGATTTCAACAAGAGGGTCTTATGGCCTTTGATTTCACTTGTCAAAAGCCTAAAGGCCGTAATTTCGGGAATTTCCGCCTTTTATGCTAGATGTGCTGCAGGAGAGGTCCATCCCCAAAAAGAGCCCGCCCCAAGGGCCTTGAGAATGTAAATGTCTGATAATACTGAAGAAAATGGTGAGAAACAGGCGTCTGAGGCGCCTCAAAGCTCGAATTCGGAAAAAATGGGCATCACCAAGGGCGCTTCCACGGTGGCTTTTTTCACCATGATTTCCCGGGTGGCCGGTCTGATTAGGGATACGGTTTTGTTCCATATTTTCGGTGCCACCGGGATCACCGATGCCTTTTTTATCGCATTTACCATTCCCAATGTGCTGCGGCGTTTTGTGGCCGAAGGGGCACTGACCGTTGCCTTCGTCCCCGTTTATACCGACATCAAGGAAAAGCGCGGACAAAAAGCGGGGCTGGAATTCTTTGCGAAGGTGCTGGGCCTCGTGTTGTGTTTTGTCTCGTTGTTGGCACTGATTGGCATCGTCTTTGCGCCCGCATTTGTGTTGGCCTTTGCCAGTGGTTTTGCAGACAAGGCGGAGCAGTTGGCATTAACCGTTTCCATGACACGGTTTTTATTTCCGTACGTGTTGTTTATTTCACTGGTGGCTTTGGCCATGGGAATATTAAATGCCCATCGAATCTTTGCATCGTCAGCAGCTGCGCCCATATTTTTGAACCTTTCCATGATCGGTGCCTGTCTGTTTTTGACTCCGTATTTGGATGAGCCCATTTATGCCCTGGTTATCGGCGTCTTGGTGGGTGGTATCGCTCAATGGTGTTTGCAATGGTTTAACTTGCACAAAAATAAATTGTGGGTGATGCCCCGGTTTCAGTTTCGCGATCCAGATGTGGCGCGCTTGGTAAAACTTTTGTTGCCCACCATGTTCGGGTTGGCGGTGTATCAGATCAACATCATCGTCCTGCGGCAGTTGGCGTCGTATTTGCCCGAAGGACACATTTCTTATTACTACAATGGTGACCGTTTGATGCAGTTGGCTTTTGGGGTTTTTGCCATCGCCATTGCCACCGCCTCGTTTCCCACCATGAGTGAACAGGCATCTCGTGGGGAATGGGAGAAATTCAAATCCACGTGGCGTTTCTCTTTCCGGCTCACCATGTTCATCACCGTTCCTGCTGCCCTTGGCTTGGCGGCAATCGCTTTACCCATTGTGTCCGTCTTATATGTACATGGTGCGTTTACCGCGGCGGACGCACAAATCACGGCCTATACGGCCATGGCTTTTGCCCCGGGGCTGCTCGCCATGGCCACGGTGCGAAATGTGGTGCAGACCTTTTATGCCCTCGAGGACACCAAAACTCCGGTGAAGGTGGCCACTTTGATTCTTTTCGTCAATTTGGCTCTGGGTCTGCTTTTGATTCGTTACGAAGTGGTAGGGTTGGCACTGTCCCTCAGTTTGTCCACTTCCATTCAAGCACTCATCTTGCTGGTTTTATTGCGGCGCCGTATCGGCGCTTTGGGGTTCGCCGATCTATTGAAGGCATTCCTTGGGAACTTAACCCTCGGTCTGTTGGCCGTCGGAGCTGCTTATGGCGTTTCAACGTTGGGTGATTGGCCGTTGGGCCTCACGTTTTCTAATGTGGCTTGTTTGGGCGCTTCGTTGGCGTCGGCGGTTATGGTTTATGGGGCAGGGTCGCTCTTACTCAAGCAACAAGAAGCACTCACCGTTTTGGCGCGATTCAAGCGCTAGGTACGCTCGGCTTTGAGTGCTTCCTTGGCTTGTTGCCACCGCTCTTCTAGGTCATCCAGAGGCAACTCCTGAGGTCGTTTGCCTTCTGCCCATAACTGCTGTTCCACCCGAGCAAATCTGTCTTTAAATTTGTTCATGGTCCCGCGCAGAGCACTTTCTGGATCGATGCCCAAATGCCGAGATAAGTTCACAATGGCGTAGAGCAGGTCTCCCAATTCTTCCATCATGTTTTCGGCATGTTGTTTTTGAATGGCCTCTTTGAGCTCTCCCAGTTCTTCTTCGATTTTTTCAATGACGCCCACGGTATCTGGCCAGTCAAATCCAACTTCATGTGCCTTCTCCCCCATGCGGTAGGCACGCAGCAGGGCGGGCAATGCTTTGGGCACTGAATCAAAGAGGCCCTCCCGGGCGTTGGGGTTGGCTTCTCGTTCCAGTGCTTTGATTTCTTCCCAGCCACGCTTTTCGCCCGAGTGGTTGGGGTCGAAGAGTTCTGGATGCCGGCGAATCAGTTTGTCGGTAATGGCACGGCACACATCGCCCGCGTCAAACGCCTGTTGCTCTCGTCTAATTTGGGCTTGGAAAACGACCTGCAACATCAAATCGCCCAATTCTTTGCAGTGGGTATCCGTATCATCAGCTTGGTCCAATGCATCGAGCACTTCATGGGCTTCTTCCAGCAAGTAAGGGCGCAGGCTCTCCAACGTTTGGGCCCGATCCCAATCGCAGCCGTTTTCGCTTCGCAGAAAAGCCATCAGATCTGCCAGGCGCCTAAAATCATCCCCCCATTGGGCGGGACTGGTCACAGGGATGGGTTTGCTCGGTGCCGATGATGATGGATCTGCGGTCATGGACGGGGTCCTTTGCTAGGTTTGTTTGACTGTTTTTCACTGTATTTAGGGGGTTTCAAGGTCTGAGACGCATTTTTGCGCTAGAATGTTGGTGGGAATCTTGACCTGAGGGAAGGTTGTAACTGATAATTTCACGGTAGATGTCTTTCATAAAAGGAGTTGGCTTGTACCAGCGCTTCGATCGCAACACCATTGTCAGTGCCACCAGTGATACCAGTGACGACCTGTCTGGTCTCAGTGAGTCGCAAGGCTTTATTCTTTCTCGTCTGCAGGGCATGCCCCAAACCATCGCCGCCGTGGCTGAAATGTGTAATTTGGACGAGGAGGATTGCTTGAATGAAGTAGATGAACTCATTCAAGCCGGTTTGGTGAACATCGAAGGGCATGGCCAAGCGCGCCTGCCCTACGATGAAGATCGTAAAATCAAAGAACTCCCTCGAATTCCATTCTCCGAAGATGTGGAGGCCCAAGAGCGACGCGCACGGAACTCCCGCAACCGCCGAATGAATGACCTGCGCCGTGATCGCAGACTGGCCAAAAATCCCATGGTGGCGAGGTTACGTCAAGCAAAAAACCTTTTTGAGCAGGGTGAGCTGGCTTTTCACCGGCACCATTGGCAAGAAGCATCCAATACCATGAAATTGGTTTTGTCCTTTGGCATTATGGATAAACAAATGCGTGAACGTGCTCAGGAAATCATCGTGTTGGCGCAAGCCGACCAAGCGGAAGACCTGTTGAAAAAAGCAGAACAGATGGCCACCGGTAAGCGTTTTCAAAAAGCTGCTGATTTGGCGGAAAAAGTGGTGGAGTTGTGTGGCAACAACAGTCGTATTTTGGAGCGGGCGGCTTTGTTGCTCACCAAAGCAGATCGCGACACGTTGATCGTATGGACGCGCTTGCTGGCCCAATATGAAAAGCGAGAAGAGTGGTACCAAGCGCTTCGTGCCGCCGATGAAATCCTCAAACTCAAGCCCTTGGACGGGGCCATGCGCCGTAAATATGAGGAATTACAGCTCAAAGTCTAATTCGGTCATTTTGTTGGCCTTTCGATGCTGTTTATTTTGCGTTCCTTGAAAAATATTTGTTAATCTAAGCACTTAGAAAGAGGGCCAGGTGCGCCATGGATAAAGTCATCGGTATCGATTTAGGGACGGTCAACTCGTGTGTGGCGACCATTCAGGCCGGTTCGCCCGTGGTGATTCCCAACAAGGGCGGATATCAAACCACGCCGAGCATTGTGGCCTTTGGCGCGGGGACCACCAAGTTAGTGGGTCAAGTGGCCAAGCGACAGGCAGTGGTGAATGCCGATCGTACAATTTATGCCTTCAAAAGATTGATCGGTCGCAACTGGAGCAGTTCGCAGGTTCAACGAATTTTACACCAACTCGCGTATACTGCCGTGGAAGGCCCCAATGGGGATGCCCGCGTTCTCATTGGCGAGAAGATGCACCCCATTCCCGAAATCTCGGCGGTGGTTCTCCAAGAATTACGTCAAGTGGCAGAAGGGTATCTCAATGAAGAGGTACACCGTTGTGTGATCACCGTGCCTGCTTATTTCAATCACAGTCAGCGACAGGCCACCAAAGAGGCGGCGGAGATCGCAGGTTTGACCG
>MDTD01089219.1_pt1 | contig 30297 bp, 25 predicted proteins | sample 811221 | NCBI WGS metagenome assembly MDTD01 (sample SAMN05326646, study PRJNA326480) | marine metagenome | isolation source: seawater | place: Pacific Ocean: South West | collected 2011 | reverse complement strand
TTTGTTTTCATGGTGGGCCATCAAGGGGTCGAACCTTGGACCTACTGATTAAGAGTCAGTTGCTCTGCCAATTGAGCTAATGGCCCATGAATTGAACGCGAGAGAAAATACCAGTCATGGCATGGCTTGTCAATACCTTTTTTGGCCGGGTGGATTTTTTACGGATTCAAATCAGTGTTGACCCCCGGATGGCGATTTTGATATATTGCAGTGTTTTGGGGTCAACCGAATAATATTCATAAATTTTAAGGAACAATCATATGGCAAACGTAAAATCACAGACCTTGTTTGAGGCGGCAAAGAATCTGATTCCCGGTGGTGTGAATTCACCAGTAAGGGCCTGCGGCTCCGTGGGCGGGGAGCCTGTGTTTATTGAACGGGGGGAGGGCAGCAAGCTTTATGATGCCGATGCCAACAGCTATATTGATTATGTCCTGTCCTGGGGGCCTCTGATTCTGGGGCATCGTCCGCCCCAGGTGATTGAGGCGCTGCAGAAAGTGCTTGATATCGGTACCAGTTTCGGGGCGCCTACTGCGCTGGAGACTGAACTGGCTCAGCTGGTGGTGGATATGGTGCCGTCCGTGGATATGATCCGGATGGTCAATTCCGGTACCGAAGCCACCATGAGTGCCATCCGCCTGGCCCGGGGCTATACCGGCCGGGATCTCATTGTAAAGTTTGACGGCTGCTACCACGGCCATGCCGATACCCTGCTGGTGGCGGCGGGTTCCGGGATTGCCACCTTAGGTATTCCGGGCAGCCCCGGCGTACCGGAGGATGTCATCAGAAATACCCTTTCCATTACCTATAACGACGTGGAAGGCTTTGAGCGGTTGATGGCGGAAAAGGGCGACCAGATTGCCTGCGTGATTCTCGAGCCGGTGGCAGGGAACATGGGGATGGTTCGTCCCAGGCCGGAATTCCTTGAGGCGCTCAGATCCCAGACAGAAAAGCACGGCACCGTTCTGATCTTTGATGAGGTGATGACCGGGTTCCGGGTCGGGAACAGCGGGTGTGCCCAAGGGTACTTTAATATCACCCCGGATCTGACCTGCTTTGGCAAGGTCATCGGCGGCGGACTGCCTGTGGGGGCTTACGGCGGAAAAAGAGAGATCATGTCCCAGATTGCCCCGGTGGGTTCCATTTACCAGGCCGGTACCCTTTCCGGCAACCCCCTGGCCATGGCTGCCGGTATTGCCACACTCACCGCATTGAAAGACGACGCCCATTATGCGGAACTGGACCGGAAAACAGATGATTTCATCAATGGACTCCAGGCTGCGGCAGATGCTGCCGGCATCCCCATGCAGTCCGGTCATATCGGGTCCATGGCAGGGTTCTTTTTTACGGATCAGGATGTATTTAACTTTGATGATGCCAAGACCTGTGACCTGGAGCGGTTTGCCAGATTCTACCAGGGCATGCTGGCCAAGGGCATTTATCTGGCCCCGTCCCAGTTTGAAGCCTGTTTTGTATCCGCGGCCCATACGGACGAAGATATTGCCGCAACCGTAGCTGCGGCCAAAGAAGTTATGGCAGAGCTGTAAACCCGGATTAAACTATGACCAACGACATCAAACGCATCCACCTGGTGGCGGCCTGCGGCACCGGCATGGGAACCCTTGCCTGTATCCTCAAGGAGATGGGGTACGAGATAACCGGTTCGGATCAGAACGTATACCCGCCCATGAGCGCTTTTCTGGAAGCCAACGGGATTCACCTGTGCAGCGGGTTTGATCCGGCAAATATCGGTGATGATCCGGCACCGGATCTGGTGATCATCGGCAATGCCGTTTCCCGGGACAATCCCGAAGCAAAGGCTGTCATGGCGAGAAAGATCCCTTATATCTCCATGCCCCAGGCCGTGAATCGATTTATCGCCGGCAACAAAAAGATCATCCTGGTGACCGGGACCCACGGTAAAACCACCACCTCCGCCATCATGTCCCATCTGCTGGAAACCGCAGGGCTTTCCCCCTCGTTTATGATCGGGGGCATCCTCAAGGATTTTAACTCCAGCTTTAAGATCGGGCAGGGGGATTATATGGTGATCGAAGGGGACGAGTATGACACGGCCTTTTTTGATAAAGGGCCCAAGTTCATGCATTACGACCCTTATATCACCATTACCACCAGTATCGAGTTTGACCATGCAGACATATTTACGGATCTGGACCATATCTGCCGGATCTTCCGGGAATTTTTTAAAAAGATAAAGGATCACAGCCATGTGATTGCCTGCAGGGAAAATAAGACGTTGACGGAGGTGCTGGCAGAGGCAGGCGTGGATGCGCAAACTTACGGAGACGGCGGCGACTGGTCCTTTTCCGGCCATGAGACGCGTTCGGGAAGGACAAACGCGCGCATAGCAGGGCCGGCAGCGGAACTGATGCTGGACACCCCGCTTCAGGGCCGGCACAACCTGCTCAACGCCACTGCATGTATTGCCGCAGCAAAGAAGCTGGGCATTCCGGACGAGAAAATTATAGAAGGGATAGCCTCTTTTTCAGGTGTCAAACGGCGCCAGGAAATCAGGGGGGTGTGCAACGGCATTACAATAATGGATGATTTTGCCCACCACCCTTCGGCCGTAAGGGAGACCATTGCCGCGGTCCGTCCTTTTTATCCGGACGGGCGGCTGGTGGCCGTGTTTGAACCCCGGACCAATACAAGCATGCGCAGCTTTTTTCAGCAGACCTATCCTGCGGCGTTTGATCTGGCGGATATGGTATGCATCTGCAACCCCTGCGTGACAAAACAAATCCCCGAGGCGGAGCGGTTCCGGCCGGAGCTGCTGGTCTCGGATATTTGTGAGCGGGGCGTAAGGGCCCGCCATTTTGAAACACCCGACCAGGTCATTGATGCCCTGGCAGGAGAGCTGCGCCCCAATGATTTGGTGTTGATCATGTCCAACGGGGGCTTTGGTAATATCCATGAGCGTCTGCTGGAGCGGCTTCGGTGAAAAAAATAGGATTAAGAATTGTCGGTATCGGCATTTTTCATATGATATTGTACGGCTATCTGGTTCCTTTTGTGATCTATCCCCGGTTTGGCGACAACGGAATGACCTTCGCCTTTGTGGTGGCCGTGGTGGTGTCTGCGGCTGTTCTGGGAACCCTGTGGCTGCAAAAGAATAAAAAACCGTAAAGGAGACAAACCAATGACAGAAAAAATAGAGTGGGATGAGAAATACAGCGTCGATGTGCCTGAAATCGACAAATACCAGAAAGAACTCTTTGATAAATTTAACGAACTCATTGATATGAGAGCTTCAAAGAAAATGGATCCCAAGGTGGCCACCAATCTGGTGTCCGATCTCAATGATTATACCAAGATGTTTTTCAACAAAGAGGAATCCCTGCTCAAACGCAAAAAATATCCGGATCTGGACGTCCATGCCAAAGCCCACCGCCAGTTCATCAAAAACTCCATTGGCCTGCGGCGGGAAATTGCCGAAGATATCAACAATCTGTCCATGGATGTGATTGTTGAACTCAGGGATTGGCTGGTGGATCACATTGAAACCAGCGATTCCCTTTACGTTCCCTTCCTGAGAATCAACCAGTATATCGAAGACTGCCGTAAAAAATAGGGTTAAAGAATTCTGTCACGGGTGACGATGTAAAATTTAGGTAATTGATTTACTTGGCTTTTACATGACCCGGACAGAATTATGGTGTTTGATTACAAAATACTGCCAACCAGCCAGGAGATCCTGGAAGGCCCCAACGAGATAAAGGGGTTTATTGACCGCCGCAAACGCGTTACCCGGAAGCTGAAGCGGGACCGGCGAAAGGCCAAAAGGGACCGCAGGAAAAGCGTACGTGACGGGGTGATCGTTAATCTGTCTTTCAAGAACGACAGGAGAAAGGGCGGGGACCGTCGCCGTCCCGGCGGCGGACGCCGGCCGACATCACGGAACGGAGGGATTCGGGTCTGACGGGTTCCTCTTAAAAAAAACGTATGGAAAAAAAATTCAATTGGTTAGTGCTGGATACCATACTTTTTCATCTTGTTGATCAGTGCCGTGTGTGAAATTTTCAGTGCAACAGCACATTTGCGAATGCTCGGATACCGCTTCAGGGCGGATTCGAGCAGTTCTTTTTCATATTTTCCAAGTTGTTCTTTCAAGGGGCCCTGGCTTACCGTCTTTGGCGACGGCGACCGAAGTTCCCGGATGCGCTCTTCAATTTCCCGGCCGAAGATAATGGCCCGGGAATCAATGGTTTCCTTGTCAGAGATAATCGATCCGCGTTCAATGACATTTTTTAGTTCCCTCACATTGCCGGGCCAGGTATGGTGACTAAGTTTCTCCATGGCGTCCGTTGTCAGCTTCTTGGGGTGGGACCCCACCTGCTTGGCGATTCTTGACAGGAAATGGCCGGTTAACGGTGTCAGGTCTCCCAGCCTTTCCCGAAGGGGCGGTACGTGGATGGGAAGGACGTTGATGCGGTAGTACAGGTCCTCTCTGAACTGGTTGTTCTGGATCATCTCTTCAATGAGGCGGCTGGTGGCGGTGATGATTCGGGTGTTCACCGGGATCTCCCGGGCACCGCCGATCCGTCGGACGCTTTTTTCCTGGATCACCCTGAGTATTTTGGCCTGGGCGCCCAGGGGCATATCCGCGATCTCGTCCAGAAAGAGGGTGCCGTTGTGGGCAATTTCAAACAAGCCTCTTTTTCCCTGCTTTTCCCCGCCGGTGAAGGTGCCCTTTTCATAGCCGAACAATTCGCTCTCAAGGAGGGACTCGGGCAGGGCGGCGCAATTCACTGCCACAAAATCCCCGGAGCGGCCGCTTTCCGCATGGATAGCCTTGGCAAAGAGTTCCTTTCCGGTGCCGCTTTCTCCCCGGATGGACACCACGGAAGCGGATTTGGCTATTCGCTGGGCAAAGGATATGGCATCCATGATAGGTTCGCTTGTGCCAATGATGTCTGAAAAGGTGATGCGGGTGGGGGAGTTGACCTCTTCTGCCAGTTCCTTGATCTGCCGCATGTCCCGCATGACTTCGATGGCACCGGTGATTTCACCTGTGCTGTCCGCAATGGGAATACAGTTGGAGAAAAACTGAAACCTGCCCCCCGGGGTGATAACGTTACGTTTTCGCTTGTAAAAGGAGCGGCCCTTGAGGCACTTGAGCAAATCCTTGTTTTCCAGGGGAAGGTCGGACAGGTTTGTTCCGATGAGTTTTGGAAAGTCCCAGCCGTACATCTGCTTGGCCACGTGGTTGATGAAGGTCACCGTGGCGTCTTTTTCTATGGCGATGATTCCGTCACGGATACTGTCAAGAACCACCTCCAGTCTCTTTTTTCTGATCTCCGAAGGCATGGCCGTAATCCGGGTGATCCGGATAAGATCGGGGATGGATTCCAGGCTCAGGATGATGTCGTCGTCCCCGGGGGAGTTGGGCCCGCTTTGGGTTTCGATGTAGACCAGGGTTTTTTTGTCCTGGTTTTTCACCTCCATGGATATGATGTTCAGATCGTTGCCGCCGATGCATCTGGCAATGTCTTCAACGATAAGTTTCCGGTCCCAGAAGAGCAGTTCAAGTTTTAAGGTGGACAGGATCATGGCGGCCTTTGTCTTTAGGGTCGATATCGGGCCTGATCCTATGCGAAGTTTGAGCCCGAATCAAGAGAAATTCACAGACTTACACCCCATTTGCCCACAAAGCCCGGCCCTGGGGACTTAAGGCTATTTACAAAAAAGTCAAGGTTTTTGATTTTATTACTTGACTTTGGGGGGGGATCATGTAATTTGCGTAGTGATGCACAATTTTTAGGTGATGTGCAAATGTTTCCGCCAAAAGGTGTCATTCTTCAAAATTCCAGTGAGGTTTGCCCCCGAAGTAGAGACGACTTTTTTTTTATTTTTTTTATCAGGAGATTGCCAATATGGCCACCGGTACAGTAAAATGGTTTAATGACGCAAAAGGTTTTGGATTTATTGAAGTAGAAGGCGGCGGAAAAGACGTTTTCGTACATCATACAGGAATTAACGGATCCGGTTTCAAGTCCCTTAACGAGGGTGACCGGGTTGAATTTGATGTCGAAGAAGGCCAGAAAGGTCCTGCTGCTGCTAACGTAACCGTGATCTAATCCATTTACGCAGCAATCGATTTCTTAAACCGTCCCTGCAGTGAGCCGATCACTGCAGGGACGGTTTTTTTGTCCTGATTATTCCACCTATGACGCCGTTAACCACATCTTTGTTCGACCAGTGCCACGACCAGGGAATTTTCTCCCATCTGGATTATTATTTCGCAAAGACCATGGCGGGTATCTTTGAGGAAACCTCTTCTATGATACTTTTCAGCGCGGCCCTGGTGTCAAAGGTCCTTGCCGAAGGTCACATCTGTCTGGATCTGTCCGCCATGGCCGGAACCCCTTTGACAGACAGCGGCGATGCCGTAGATATTCTCTTGCTGCCCGACCTTGCATCCTGGATTGCGGCGCTTTCCGCCTCTGACATGGTGGCCCTGGAAACGGCCCATGGGGCAGAACCGGATGATCCACGGCTGGCGTGGGTGCGCAGAACGCCGCTGATCCTGGACCGGGACAACAACCTGTACCTTGCCAAGTATTACGATTTTCAGCACCGTCTGGCCCGCAACATCCACATGCGGATCTCTTCTGAAAAAGATTGCACTAATATTGATGCGTCGTTTATCGATCGGGGGATCAAACGGTTCTTTGGGGACGATGCCGCACCTGAAACCGAAGGGCAGCAGGCGGCTGTGCGGCAGGCACTGGCCAAAAAGTTTCTTGTGATTTCAGGGGGGCCGGGCACCGGAAAGACGCATATTACCAACATCATCTGTGACCTGCTGACCCTCTGGGCAAAGCAGAGGGATCAGGAGAAACCCAGAATCCTTGCCCTTGCCCCCACAGGGAAAGCCGCCGGACGGCTCAATGACGGTGCCACCATACATGCCGTGCTAAAGCCTAAACCTGTGGGTGTCGGATTCCGGCATGATGCGCAAAATCCCCTGGCCGCGGATGTGGTCATCGTTGACGAGGCCTCCATGATCGATATGGCCCTGATGACCCGGCTGCTGGAGGCAATCCCGGAAGATGCCCGGGTTATCCTTCTGGGGGACAAGAACCAGTTGTCACCGGTACAGGCCGGTGCCGTCTTTACGGACCTGTGCCATGCGGATACCATGGCCGGACACCGGGTGCTGCTGACCTTCAATTTCAGGTCCAGGGGGCAAAGCGGGATTGAAAATCTGGCCAATGCCGTCAATGAAAATGACCTTGCCACCCTGATGCGGATTTTAGAAACGGATACCTATGACGATGTCGGCTTTGAAAACCTTAAGGGCAAGGCGGCCCTTATCCCCACCATAGAAAAATATGCGGCAGGGGGATATACCCCCCTGGTGGCGTCGGCCGATCTGGAAACGGCACTGAACCGCCTGGATGATTTCCGCATCCTTTGCGCCCATAACCGGGGGGAGGGCGGAACATTACAAGTTAATCATCTTTGTGAAAAGGTTTTACGGACAACCACCGGAAATGATATAAGTGGGTCGCTTTTTAGGCAAATTGTGATGGTCACCCGCAATGACTACAGGCTGGGATTGTTCAACGGGGACACCGGGGTGGTCTGGGCCGGCGATGAAAAACAATCCGCCGGGGCCAGGCAGATCCTGGCCGTTTTCCCGGATGGCAGCAAGGGGTGCCGGCAGCTCCGGTACGCAGACCTGCCGGACCATGAACCGGCCTTTGCCCTGACCATTCACAAAGCCCAGGGCTCTGAATACGGCACTGTCCTGGTGGTCATACCTGACAGGATTTCCCCTGTGGTGACCCGGCAACTCCTCTACACGGGGATCACACGGGCCAGAAAAAAGGTGATCATCGCAGGGCGTCCGGAGGTGATCCGGGAGGCCATGGCCATGCCGCTGCAACGCAGATCCAACCTTGAGGCTGTGCTGTCCCGGCTGTGCGGCAGGACAGAACCCCACGCCTGATCAGCCCGGCAATGGCTGCCCGGCAAGGCCTGTTACGGCTCTTCCGGGAGACTTTGGACCCGTAACAGAAAGAAATCCTTTGAAAACCGAAAACGCCATACCCAATCAGATCTGGATGTTTTTTGCATCGGTAAGGCTCACCGTTTACACCCTGGTGATCCTTGCGGTGACATCCATTATCGGCACTGTCATTCTCCAGAACGGAAGTCCGCAGCAATACGTCAACCTATACGGTCAGGGGCTGTACAACCTGATCCAGGTCCTTCAGATCGACGATATGTACCACGCGTGGTGGTACCTTTTGCTGCTTTTGCTGCTCTGTATCAATATTGTGGTCTGCTCCGTGGAGCGTCTGTCCAAAACCTGGAAAATCATCTTTCCGGACAAAATCAAGGTCAATCCCAAACGCTTCTTGTCAGCCAAAAACAAGGAAAGCTTTGAAACCGAGAAGGACCTGGAACCCCTCTGCGCTGAGTATGAGGCGCTGTTGTCCAAACGGATCGGCAAAGTGATCCGGCAAGAGGCCGAGGGCAGCGTCGTTCTTTATGCGGAAAAGGGCCGGTGGACACGGCTTGGGGTCTACGTGGTCCATGCCTCCGTTATTTTGCTGCTGGCCGGCGCCCTTATCGGTGCGCTTTTCGGATTCAAGGCCAGTCTTCGCCTGGATGAGGGGGAGACGGCAGATACCGTATTTGATTCCAAGACACGGATGCCCATAAAGCTGCCCTTTGCCATCCAGTGCAACGAGTTTGAAGTCCGGTTTTACGATACCGGCGCCCCGGAAGAATTCCGGTCCAATCTCACCGTGATCGAGGGCGGCCAGGAGAGCTTTACCCGGGATATCCGGGTGAACCAGCCCCTGCGCTATAAAGGGATCAACGTATTCCAGTCCTCCTACGGCACGGCCTCCCCCAACGAAGCCGTATTTCAAATCACCGACAACATCACCCAGGACGTCATCACGCAGACCATTAAAAAAGGCCAGGCCGTGGATCTGCCCGGCAACATGGGTACCTTTAAATTTGAAGGGTTTCTGCCCCATTTCGACTTCAGGGGCCACAATCTGGGTGAGGCCTTTTTCGGCCGCATGACCCTGGCCGAGGGCAAAAATTTCCAGATCGGCCTGCCCACCAAGTTCCCCACCTTCGACAAGATGAGAAAAGGGCGGTTCACCGTGGTGGTCAAAGATTTTGACCAGGCCTATTACACCGGTCTTCAGGTCACCAAGGATCCCGGGGTATGGTACGTATATGCCGGGTTTATCTTCATGATCGTGGGCTGCTGGGTTACCTTTTTCATTTCCCACCAGTCGGTGTGTATCGGGCTTGAAACCAGCATGAGCAATGCCGGCAGCACCAGCGGTCCGGTCCGGGTGTGGGTGGCAGGCAAAGCCAACCGGAACGCCCACGGCATGACCCTGAAAATCAGAAAACTCGCCACAATTTTAAAGGACATCTAAGGCAAATGAACTCTTCTTTACTTTTATCCGCAGCAACATTTATTTATGCCCTGGCCTCGGTGTTTTACATCGGTTCCTTTTCCTTCAAGAAACAGGTGCTTGCCAAGCTCGGGTTCTGGGTGATCGTCATCGGCTTTATTGCCAACACCTCCGGCATTCTGCTTCGGTGGATGGAGTCCTACCAGATGGGATACGGCCACGCCCCTTTTTCAAACATGTACGAATCCCTGGTGTTTTTCTCCTGGACCGTGGCTGCCCTGTATATTTTTGTGGAGATTAAATACCGGGAAAGCATCATCGGGGTTTTTGTTTCACCCCTGATCTTTCTGGCCATTGCCTATGCTTCTTTTGACCCGTCCATATCCTCCAAGATCAGCCCCCTGATCCCGGCCCTGAAGTCCAATTGGCTCATTGCCCACGTGATCACCTGTTTCCTGGGGTATGCCGGGTTTGCCCTGGCCTTCGGCTTTTCCTTTATATATTTTGTAAAACCCAGAGATCCCAACGCCACATCCATATTCGCCAAACTGCCGGACTGGGAGATCATAGACGAGCTGACCTACCAGATGATCGTATTCGGATTCCTCTTTCTGACCATCGGCATTATCACAGGTTCGGTGTGGGCCAACTCTGCCTGGGGCAAATACTGGTCCTGGGATCCCAAAGAAACCTGGTCTCTGATCACCTGGTTTATTTACGCCATTTTCCTTCATCTTCGGCTCATGCGCGGCTGGCACGGAGCAAAGCTGGCACTGGTATCCATCTTTGGCTTCTTCTGTGTGCTGTTTACCTACTTTGGCGTGAACTATCTGCTCAGCGGCCTGCACAGTTACGGATAAACCTTCAATTGGTTTTATCGACGTTGTAACTAAAATTTAATAATTTCTCATCGCACAAAAAACAAAAAAAAGGGGGAATCGCCTACGGATTCCCCCTTTTTTTGCGGGTGTTTCACACGCTCTTGCCTCCCTTATTTACTTGACAAGAAATCAAGATATTGTATAGATTAACCCGAATTGACAGTTTTGGACGTATTGCAGACGCGGCAACGGGGTTTGCTGCCTGCACAAAGTATAGGTCGGGCGTGTGGCCGGCCATAAGGTTATAGTAACATCAACTTATTAACATTGATGGAGTTTTCATGAGCGAAATAGAAAACAAAGCTGAACATGGTTCCATGGATGGTGCAGGGGAATGCGCCGCCGGTGATCCAAAAGATGACAAAGGCCTCGGGCTCGGCGTCATTTTTTTTATGGTGGCATTTTTAGTATGCTTCCTTTCCGGCTGGCTGCTTTTTCCCAAGTTGCTTTATTCAAAGCACGAGCAACCCTTTAACTTTGATCACGAGCTTCATACTGCTGAAGCCGGTGATTGTGAATCCTGCCACTTCTTAAGGGAAGACGGTACCTGGTCCGGTATCCCCAATCTTGCGTCCTGTATGGAATGCCATACGGACGAACCCATGGGGGAAACCGAAGACGAAGCTATCTTCTGCGAAGAATATGTGGCCAAAGAGAAGGAAGTGCCCTGGTTTGTTTACTCAAAACAGCCGGACTGTGTTTTCTTCTCCCATGCAGCCCATATCAACGGCGAGAATGCCGCCGGTAAAATGGACTGTAAAACCTGCCATGGTCCCATCGGCGAATCCACCTCGTCCCGCCCCTATGAAGAAAACAGAATCACCGGCTACAGCCGTGATATCTGGGGCAAGAACATCTGGGGATTTAAGAAACATTCCTGGGATCGGATGAAGATGGATGACTGCGCTAACTGTCACGTGGAAATGGATGGCCATAAAGGCTATTGTTTCCAGTGTCACAAGTAACGCGCCTCAACGAGCGAAATCTTTTTTTTGTAAAGGAAATCTTATGAAAATTGATAGACGAAGCTTCTTGGGATTGGGACTTGGCGCAGCAGCTGGTATTGCAGTTTCCCCCGTTGGGGTGAAGCTCACAGATGATTCCTCCATCTGGACCCAGAACTGGCCCTGGACCCCGGTTCCCGAAGACGGTGAAATAACTTACGACCCTTCAGTCTGCAGCCTTTGCCCCGGCAGCTGCGGCATCAGTGTTAGAAAAATCAAAGGACGCCCGGTGAAAATCGAAGGTGCGGACGGCTACCCCGTGAACAACGGCGGCGCCTGTCTACACGGAATTGCCGGCCTCCAGTATCTTTACGATCCCTCACGGGTGAAAACTCCCATGCGGAAAAACGGCAACCGTTTTGAAGCCATCTCCTGGGAAGAGGCCATCTCCATCGTTGCCGGTAAACTTGCCGACATCCGTACGGACGGCGCCCCGGAAACCTTAGGGGTGATCACCGGCAGTGCCGCAGGCTCCATGCCCGCGCTGTTCAAACGGTTCCTGGACGCATTCGGTTCTCCCAATGCTTACGAGATGCCGAGCCTGGAAGGCAACCTCCAGCTCACCGCCGCCACACTTCACGGCGCTGGCAACACCATCGGGTTTGACCTTGAAAATTCCGATTTCGTACTGAGTTTCGGTGCGGGCATCATCGAAGGCTGGGGATCTCCCGTGGCCTGTTTCAAGGCCAATGCCTCCAGAAAAGAACGCCACGCCAAACTCTACCAGATTGAGCCCAGACTTTCCAACACCGCCGCCGGCGCTGACAAGTGGATTCCCATCAATCCCGGCACCGAAGCGGACCTGGCCCTGGGGCTTTGCGCAGTGCTTTTGAGCAAGAACCTTTTCACCCAGGGGAACTTCACCGGCGGGTTCCAGAAGTTTACCGCCGTGATCCAGAAAGAATACTCTCCCACACGGGTTGAAGCCAGCACTGGCATCCCGGCTGCGGACATTGAAGCGCTGGCCGTTGCATTTGCCAAGGCCAAGGCACCTGTTGCCGTACCCGGCAAGGGACGGGGTGACCACGGACAAAACCTGAAAGAATTTGCCGCTGTTCAGACCCTGAACGCCCTGGCCGGCAGACTGAACCAGGAAGGCGGTGCCTTTGTGATGGCACAGCCCGAATACCTCTCCTTTCCCGAAGCGGCCATGGACGAAATTGCCGAAGCCGGTGCAGGCAAGGAAAAAATCGCAGGTTCCGTCAACAAGCTTATCGAAGACATTAACGGGTCTGACAAGCCGCTGCTGAACGCCCTGTTCGTTCACAACGCCAATCCCTGTTATACGCTGAAAAACACCCAGCGGGTGAAAGATGCCTTCAAAAAGGTGCCCTTCGTGGTCAGTTTCTCCTCTTTTATGGACGAAACCGCCATGGAAGCAGACGTGATCCTGCCCGCATCCACTTTCCTGGAACGTACCGAAGACGTACCTGCCGGTGCCGGCCTGCCCAAATCCGTGATCGGTCTGGCAACCCCCCAGGTGGACCCGGTCTTCAACACCAAGAATCCGGGCGATGCCCTGATTCAGGTGGCCCAGGCCATGGGCGGCACCATTGCCGAAAGCTTTGAGTGGGAAACCTATGACGAATGTCTGGAAGCTGTTGCCGCAGATATCTGGGACAGCCTCTCAGAAGAAGGGTCTGTTGTCGTTGCCGAGGGTGTACCCGAGGGAACCCCCGCCGTTGATGTCAGCTACCTGGCAGCCAACCCCACATCCGTAGAGATGAAGGGCGAAGGCGATTTCACCCTGGTGGCCATTGACAATATGCGGCTCACCGGTACCATCCCTGCCGCCTCTCCCTTTGCCATCAAGACGGTATCCGACAAGGTGCTTTCCGGTACACAGACCGTGGTTGAAATCAACCCGGCATCCGCCAAGGGTCTGAAAGACGGCGGCGAAGCTATCATTGCCACCGAACAGGGCGAAGCCAAAGTAAAAGTCAACTTAAACGAAGGTATCATGCCGGGCGTTATCGGGATGGTAAAAGGCCTGGGTCACACCTTTGACAACCCCTATGTGGCTGGCAAAGGCGTAAACGTGAACGATCTGATCGGCCCGGTCATCGAGCCCGGATCAGGACTGGATGCCGCTTTCGGAATCAAGGCCACGCTGAAAAAGGCGTAAGGCGTTTCGAAAGGCAAACTGATACGAACGAGAAATCTTGAAAGAGGTTCTGATGATACAACATGAAAATGCACACAAGTTCGGAATGGTTGTCGATCTGGACAAATGTACGGGATGCGGCTCCTGCATGGTCTCGTGCATGGCAGAGAACAACGTTCCGTTTAAGGAGGATGAAACCCGTAAAAAGGACAGCATCACCTGGATGCGGGTTTACAAACTGACCAACGGCAAACCCTTTCCGGAAACCGAAGTGGTCTATATGCCCAGACCCTGCCAGCACTGCAGCGGACTTGGCGACCACGGCCACTCTCCTTGCGTTTCCGTATGTCCGGCAACCGCCACTGACTACGGATACGACACCGGGATCGTTTCCCAGATCTACACCCGCTGCTTCGGCTGCCGGTACTGCATGGGGGCATGCCCCTACCATGCCAGGTACTTTAACTGGTGGGATCCCAAATGGCCCGAAGGTCAGGAAAACTACCTGAGCCCCAACGTGAGCCCGCGTATGCGTGGCGTTGTGGAAAAATGCTCTTTCTGCTACCACCGTTACCAGCTTGCAAGGGAAAAAGGGTATATGGAAGAACGGGAGATCGAAGAAAATGAATATCAGACCGCGTGCACCACGGCGTGCCCGGCCGGTGCCATTACCTTCGGCGACCTGAACAACCCCGAGCATGAGGTTACCAAAATCGTCAAACCGGATCCCCATCCCGACCCCATGAACAAGAACGTGGTGGGAAAATCCAGAAATCCCAAGGTCTTCAGGCTGCTTGAGCGGCTGGGCACCAACACCAAGGTCTACTATATGTCCGAACGTGAATGGGTGAGAAAGGCCGGGGACAACTACCTTGACGGTGAATGGGATAAGAGAAAGAATCATCATGGGTCTTCCTCTGACCATGGTTAACTATCCAAGACTTAGGAGTAATTAAATATGGATTCTGCATTAATACCTGAAGGCGCCAAGCGGTGTGCATTCCCAAAGTTTATGATTGGGATGGCCGTAGTCGGTGCCGTACTGCTCTGGGGCGTTTACGCCATGTTCCTTTGCTGGTTTAAAGGCCTGAATCAGACCAATATGAATGACTATTACGGGTTCGCCCTCTGGATCTGGGCCGACCTTGCGGTCATTGCCATCGGCGGCGGTGCCTTTTTTACAGGTCTTTTGAAGTATATCTTCAAGATCGACGAATTGAAAAACATTATTAACTTTGCCGTGATCATAGGCTTTATCTGCTACTCTTCCGCCCTTTTGATCCTGGCCATTGATATCGGACAGCCCCTGCGCGGCTGGTTCATTTTTTGGCATGCCAACGTGCACTCCATGCTCACTGAGGTAGCGTTCTGCCTGTCCTGCTACTTTGCGGTACTGACCATCGAGTTCATTCCCAACATCCTGGAAAACCGCCAGCTTAACAAGGTGCCGTTCTTCCATCACCTGGCCCACAACATGCACGGCGTGATGGCGATTTTCGCAGCCACCGGTGCGTTCCTGTCCTTCTTCCACCAGGGGTCCCTGGGTGGTGTGGCAGGCGTTATGTTCGGCCGTCCCTTTGCCGTACGTGAAGGCCTTTTAATCTGGCCCTGGACCTTCTTTTTGTTCACCTGGTCCGCGGCGGCCTTCGGTCCCTGCTTCACCCTGCTGGTGACCAAGATCACGGAAGCCATCACCGGCAAGAAGCTGGTTGGGGACAAAACCATCCACCTGCTGGCAAAAATCGCCGGCTGGATGATCACCACCTATATGGTTGCCAAGATTATAGACACCATTTACTGGGCAACTGTTACCGCGCCCAGCCTGGGCTTCAGCCTGAGCCATTTTTATACCAACAACGCCTTCTACGGGTACTGGATTTTGATTGCTGAAATCCTGGTCTGCGGTGTGCTTCCCGGTATTCTGCTCATCATGAAATCCACCCGGGAAAATCCGACCACCCGTCTGGTTGCCATTATCCTGGCCACCATCGGCGTCTGCCTCAACCGCTGGGTCATGGTCCTGCAGATCATGGCAGTGCCCGTCATGTCTTTTGACACCTGGGCATTGTACATTCCCTCATGGCAGGAAGTGGCCACCACCATCCTGCCCGTGGCATATGGCATCATGCTGATCGCCGTAGCTTACCGGTACCTGCCGGTATTCCCCCAGGAACTGGAACTCAACAAGTCTGCCAAGGCAGCTGAATAAAAAGGAGAGAACTTATGTTTCCGTTTTGTTTTGAATGGGCCTGGGATGTCGGACACGCCATTTTCTTCGGCGGGCTCTGGTATGCCGTCGGCATCCTCGGTGCCGGCATGACCTTTTGCATCGGCAAAGCTGCCTGGGACACCATCAACGATGATGGGGAAGGCCACGGCGGCCATCACTAAGATTGCCTGACCGGCCTCGTGTATCGTCCGGTCAACCCATAAAAAAAAGCGCATCCTTTTCCTGCGGGAATAGGGTGCGCTTTTTCGTTTTTCTCTGCAAGATCTCCCCATATTAGAGCCTTAGGCAATATGTTTTGCAATGAGGGTTCAATTGGGGTATCATCACTTGTACCAATCTGATCGTCTTCTCTTTTTAATTTGGTAACGGCACCGTACCGGATTTAATCTGAAAGTCTTAAAGATATTTGGATCCGGAAAGGATGATGGATATGATAGACCAATTAAAAAAGAATTATCTTGTAGCCATACTTGAGACCCGGCGCGACGGTGCGTTCGATGCAATTGATGCCGCACTGGACCATGGGCATTCTCCTGAAACGGTAATCTTTAAACTCCTGATTCCCGCCATGGAAGAGATGGCGGCCATTGTCGAAAGCGGTGAGGAAGCCACCCTGGCCCAATTGTACCTGGCGTCCCAGATTTCGTCGCAAGTTACTGAGCGTCTGATTCCCATTTTCAGCTCAAAGGTGGAAAGCCGCGGGACCATGATTATCGGTACGGCATTTGAAGATTTCCATGGTCTTGGGAAAAAAATCGTCAGCGGCTGTCTTGCCTCCCGTCTGGTAAAGGTCATTGACCTGGGGTTGAACGTAACGGCGGAAAAATTTGTTGACACAGCGGTTGAGAATGAGGCGTCTGTTATCGGCATTTCCTCCATGATGGTCCACACGGCCCGCGGTACAAACGGTCCGTCCGGGGTGAGGGAGCTGCTGATTCGCCGGGGCCTTGAAGACCGGATCAGTCTGGTGGTGGGCGGTGCGCCGTATAAGTTTCACCCCGAACTATACCGGAAGGTGGGAGCGAATGCCTGGGCCAGGGACGGTATGACCGCTGCAGGCGTCATATCTGATCTTATGGGTGGTGGCAGGGCATCATGACGGCGGCCATGACACCTATTGAGCGCATGACTATGGTGATGACAGGCGGTATTCCTGACCGGGTTCCCATCATGGGCAATCTTCTGGAACAGGGGGCGGATGCCCTGGGTATTCCCATAAAGACCTACTATACCAAAGGGGAGTATGTGGCCGAAGGGCAGTTGAAACTCAGGGAGAAGTACGGGTACGACAATCTATCCGGATTTTTTTACGCAGGTCAGGAGGCACAGATGCTGGGGTGCCGCCATATTATTTTTTCAGAACAGGGGCCTCCCAATGTCGGCCACCTGATCATCAAGGATCATACCGATATCGAGGCGCTGATTGTGCCGGAGGATGTGGCAGAGCATCCATGTTTTCGTGAGCTTGCTACCTGTATCCGTATCTTAAAGCAGGAGGCCGCAGGAAAAGTGCCTGTGGGAAGTTCCGTTATCAGTTCTTTTTCCCTGCCGGCCATCCTCATGGGGATCGACCGGTGGATGGATCTGATGCTGAACGGTCCTGAAAAATTAAGGGACAATCTGCTGCGCAAATGTTCCGATTTTACCATCCGTCTTGCCCTGGCGCTGAAAGCAGCCGGTGTGGACGGGGTCTCCTATTCGAATCCGGTGGGGTCGGCTGACTTTTTAACGCTGAAGCAGTTCAGAAAACTCTGTCTGCCCTGGGTGAAACGGGATATTGAAGGGATCGGTATCGAAGGGGTTACCTATTTTAACGGCGGGGGGCGGATTAACCCGATGCTTTCGGACCTGATCGACGAAACCGGTATCATGGTGTATTATATCAACCCCATGGATGATGTGGCCAAAGCCGGGCAGATTATCGGGGACAGGGGGATCAGCAGCGGGGTCATCAACGACATACCGCTGATAGACTGGACCCGTGAGGACATATACAAGGAGGTCCGCAGAATCATGGACGCTGGTGCTGCTGACGGAAGATTTATTTTCGGCACCCTAGTCATGCCGTATCTCATTCCGGAAGAAAACATCCATCATCTCTTTGATGCCGCCAGAGAAAACGGAGCGTATACGTGAACGTGGCCGATCCGGAAAAAACTTGCGGCCGGCCTGCCATTGTGGCTTGCGGGATCTTGAAGCGTGAAATCCGTCACATTGTTGAGGCCAGGGGATGGCAGGTGGATGTCACCTTTCTGGATTCGTCCCTGCACATTTATCTTGACCGGCTGCACACCGTGCTCACCAAAGCGTTGTCCCGCAGCGGTAACCGCCCTGCGCTGCTGGTTTACGGTGCCTGCCACCCGCAGATGGAAGATATCCTGGCCGATGCCGGTGCCGCGCGCCCCCCTGTCCAGAATTGTGTGGAGCTTTTGCTGGGAAGGAAACGTTTTTCCAACGCATTGTCAACGGGGGCTTTTTTCTTGTTTGAAGACTGGTCAAAACGATGGGAAACCATCAGCCATTCCTATTTTGGCTCCTGGGAGCTGATGCGGGACGTTTTTCAGGATGCCCACACCCACCTGCTGTGCATCCGGACGCCCTGTTCGGGGGATTTTACGGCTGATGCCGAGGTGGTGTCCCAGCGTCTCGGCCTGCCCCTTGTCTGGATGGATACAGGACTTGAACACCTGGAGAAGACACTGGAAACCTCTCTTGAGCATTTGATTTCGGGGGAAAACAGATGACCAGCCGTGTGGAAGAACTCCTGGCGGAAAACGAAGCCCTAAAGCTACGTCTTAAAACCGTTTCCAAAGAAAAGGCCGATCTCCAGATGGCGGTCAGTCTTATCGATCGGATCGCCTCTGCAACGAAAAAAAACGACGTCGTTTCAGTCATACTTGAGATCCTGGTGACGGCCATCGGCGGTTCCAACATTGCTGTTTACTATGAAGCGGACGGAAAGTGGCGGTACACGGATATATTGGGGACAAAGAAATGGTTGGATGACATTGATTGCGGTCTTGTGCGTGACGTTCTTAGCACCGGGGAGTTCAGGAAAGAAAATGAATCCGAGTTGTCAAAACTGAGCATTCCCGGGTACCCCAGAACCTATGAGACCTGGGGATATCCCCTGAAGGTGGGCGAAGATGTGTTCGGGGCCGTGCGGCTCCAGGGAATGGCCATTAAACACGCCCACTACCGGTCAAATATCGATCCGTTTATCCAGTATTCCTCCCTGGTGCTCTACCATGAGATCTCAAACGTCAAAACCCTGCAGACGGCCTATCGGAAAATAAGCCTTGCAAGGGACCGGCTCCAGGAAAGCGAGGAGAAGTTCCGGCAGTTGATCGAAAACGTCAACAAGGTCTTCTGGATCAGGGATGCCCGCACCAATGACCTGTTGTATATGTCCCCGAATTTTGAGGATATCTGGGGAATGTCCATACGCAAGATCTCGGAAGATACCGATAGTGTCATTGATGCCATCCACCCGGAGGACCGGAGCATGGTGGCGTACAAATTTCAGCGGCAGAATCTTTCCAAGGCCTTTGAATTGGATTACCGTATTCTGCGCCCGGCAGACGGCACGGTCCGCTGGATTCATGAGAAAAACTTCCCCATTCCCGATAAATCCGGAAAAATATACCGCAGGGCCGGGGTCAGTGAGGACATCACCGAACGCATTCAGATGGAGGCAAAGCTGCGACAGGCGCAAAAGATGGAATCCATAGGTAACCTTGCCGGCGGCATTGCCCATGATTTCAACAATATCTTGTTTCCCATCGTGGGGATGGCTGAACTTTTGCTGGATGACCTTCCCGCCGGAAGCCAGGCCCGGGAGAATGCCCGGGAAATATTGACTGCGGGACTCCGGGGCAGCGAACTGGTCAAGCAGATCCTTTCCTTCAGCCGCCACACAGACCAGGAACCTGTCCCGGTCAAGATTCAACAGGTACTCAGGGATGTACTCAAGCTGTGCCGGGCCAGTATTCCTGCGGATATTGATATCCGGGAGGAAATAGAACCTCAGACCCGCCAGGTCATGTCCGATCCCACCCAGCTTCATCAGGTGGCCATGAATCTGATCACCAACGCATATCATGCCCTGGAAGACGGGGGCCGTATTACGGTCCGGCTTGATGAGGTTGTGATTGAATCCGATAATCCGGATACCTTTTCACTTGCACCTGGCCCCCATGCAAGGTTGCGGGTGTCGGACAACGGGACGGGAATCCCTGCCGATATTCTGAACAAAATATTTGATCCCTATTTTACCACAAAGAAAAAAGGTAAAGGGACCGGACTCGGTCTTGCAGTGGTTCATGGTATTGTCAAAGATTACAGCGGAGATATTCTGGTTGACAGTACGCCTGGACGAGGTACCATAGTCACGGTTTATATTCCCATAGCCGAACAGCAGGGCTCTCAGATTGAAGATGCAGAACTGGTGTGTACGGAGCGCGGCTGTGAGTCCATTCTCGTGGTGGATGATGAGCCTGCCGTCGTTCGTCTGGAACGGCTCATCCTGGAGCGGCTGGGATACAGGGTTACGGCCTTTAACTCCAGCACGGCGGCATTGGATGCGGTAGAATCAGATCCCTGGGCCTATGTTCTGGTGATTTCGGACATGACGATGCCCAATCTGACCGGTGACCAGTTGACCCGCCAGATTCATTCCATCCGGCCGGAGCTTCCGGTCATCATATGTACCGGTTACAGTGAACGGCTGAACCTGGATGCTGTCGGTGACATCGGGGTGAAAGGCGTGTTGATGAAACCCATCGTCCGGTCCGATATGGCCGATATGGTCAGAAAAACCCTGGATGCCACATGAGGGGAAATGACGAGCGGGTCAGAACCCGGGATGGCGCATAGGATTATCCAAAAAAGAGGTGCCAGATGACAGCCAGTGATACCACCGCCAGGGGCGATACATTGCCCTGCGTATTAATTGTTGACGATGAACCGGATATCGCTGCCAGCCTGTCCATGCTCATGACAGATGAAGGATACGAGGCCATGACGGCCGCCAACGGCCGGGAGGCGCTGGACCTGTACGTCCGTCATGATGTTGACGTGGTGATTACAGATATACGTATGCCGGTTGTGGACGGGCTTTCCCTGCTCAGAGAAATAAAGCGGGTGGACCCCTATGCCGCCATTATCGTGATGACCGGATTCGCATCCGTTGAGAATGTGGTCAGCGCCATGAGGGAAAACGGGGCCTTTGACTATTTGCTGAAACCCATTGAGGATATGGATATTCTTTCTATGGCCGTTTCCCGGGCCTTCTCGCACCGGCGTCTGAAATTGGAGAACGAGGCGCTGCTGGAACGGCTGACCCTGAAAACCCAGGCCCTTGGGAAGAAAAACCGGGAGCTTGAAGAGGCTCTGGAGACCATCAAGGTCCTTGAAGGGATTCTCCCCATCTGTTCTGGCTGCCGGAAGATCAGGGATGACAAGGGCTATTGGCAGCAGTTGGAAAAATATATCGAAGCCCACGCCGACGTGATGTTTTCCCATGGGATCTGTGAAGAATGCGCCCGGAAAATTTACGGGGACGAGGATTGGTTCAATGATCCTGCGGGCAGCCGGTAATCAGGCCGATGTCATTTTTGCGATATAAGGCCCTGAGCAGTTTAAATATGTTATACCTAACGGTTACCTTGGATGACCTGTCCTCAAACGCGTTTTTTATTGACTTCCTGAAAAAACCTTATTAGGTTACCCCAGAATCCAGGTGCCGAATCCGGCTTGAAAGGGAACCCTGTGAGAATCGGGGACGGGCCCGCCGCTGTAATCGGGGACAAAATCCGCAAATCTGCCACTGCTCCTAAGTTGGAACGGGAAGGCGCGGATGGAGAGTGATCCGAAAGTCAGAAGACCTGCCTGGGATATATCGTTCGTACTCCTTGGACAAGATACGGACACTATGGAGCCATCTGGAAGAAGAATGGGCTATTCCAGATCAATATGCATTGGTCTGGATTTTCTATTTCCGGACCGTGAAAAAACGGAGAAATCAATGAAGTTGACATCCTTTTTTATCGCGGTTGCCCTGGTTATCACCATCACCGCAACCCAGTCATTTGCAAGCGGAAACTACCATGTTGAACACAAAAGCGCTGTCGTGCTTGCCATGTTCGGAACGACGGTTGAACCGGCCCTTCAAGGCCTGCTCAAAATCCAGAAACAGATCCGTCAGCAGTTTCCCGGGACCGAAGTTAAAATCGCCTTTACCTCCAACATCATCCGTAAAAAATGGCAACGCCGCGCAGAAGACCCCGAATACATAAAAGCCCACCCGGAAATCCCCAAAGCGGTGCTTCATGTCAAAACCCCGCTGGCAACCATCGCGGATCTTCAGAACGATGGGTATGACAACATCGTGATTCAGCCCACCCATGTTTCCATGGGAGAGGAATTTCTTGATCTGCATACCTATGTAAAGGCGCTGATGGAAATGGGAACTTTTAAAAAGCCCAAGTACAAGCCTTTTCAGAAAGTGGCTCTGGGGCGTCCTGCCATGGGGACCTATGGTACCAAATTCCCGTACACAGATGATATCGCCGCATTGGCCAAAGCCATGGCGCCGGATGCAGAACTTGCCGGCAGGGAAAACGCCGGTATCGTCTACATGGGCCATGGGAACGCGTTCTTTCCCGGCAACGGCGGCGCTTATCTTGAGTTCGCGGCAAAAATGAGAGAGGTATACCCCGGTGTGGTGACCACCATCGGCACCGTGGAAGGCTACCCCGGCATTGATCACGTTATGGAGGATTTAAGGCTGCGCGGTGTGAAAAAAGTTGTCCTCAAACCTTTCATGGTTGTTGCGGGGGATCATTCCCTGAACGATATGGCCAGTGATGAGGAAGATTCCTGGAAAACCATCCTTACGAAAAACGGATTTGATGTGATCCCGGTGACCCAGGGATTAGGAGATAATCCGGATTTTGCCCGTATCTTCGTGGACCATGCCGTTGACGCGGCTAAAGAGGCGGGAATTGAACTAAAGTAGCGGGACTGACCGTATTCTTTGTCCGGAACCAAGTTCCGCCATAGCACAAAGCAGTGGCGCCGGGCATATCATGGTTCGATGTGCCCGGCTGATTATGGTGCCCAGTACCCCATATGAAAGGACAATGATGACACGAATCGGCAATGCGCTCAGCCGGCAGAATATCCTGGTGGTTGACGGCGCCATGGGAACGCAGCTGGAACAGCGGGGCTGTGATCTCAATGACCCCATCTGGTCTGCCCGGCTGCTGGCGGAGTCGCCGGAAACCGTCGCAGCCGTCCACACCGACTATCTGAAGGCCGGGGCAGACTGTCTTATTACAGCCTCCTACCAGGCAACCTTTGAAGGCTTTTCGGCCCGTGGGGTCAGTGAAACGGCTGCCGCAGGGCTGATTCGTTCCGCGGTTACCCTGGCCCGGGACTGTGTTGACACCTTCTGGGCTGATCCTGCAAACCGCAAGGACCGGATGAAGCCCCTGGTGGCGGCCTCTGTGGGGCCTTACGGCGCTTATCTGGCCGATGGTTCCGAATTTCGGGGAGATTACAATCTCAGTGAATCGGAACTGGCCGCCTTTCACCGAAAACGTCTGGCAACCTTAATCCAGGCCGGTCCTGATCTGCTTGCCTGCGAAACCATCCCCTGTTTTTCCGAGGCAAGGGCGCTGGCAGCACTATTGGAAGAGTTTGTGCCAGTTGAAGCCTGGGTCAGCTTCAGCGCCCGGGACGGCCGGCACATCAGCAACGGAGAGCCGGTCCGGGACTGCGCGGCCTGGCTGGACGACAAACCATCTGTGGCTGCCGTCGGCATCAACTGCACCGACCCGCAATATATCCCTTCATTGATCCGTGAGATACGATGGGGCACGGACAAACCGGTTATCGTCTATCCCAACCGCGGGGGTGTCTGGGATGCGGCTGCCAAAACCTGGCTCATGGACCACGGCCTGCCCACCTTTGATGAGATGGCAGCGCGCTGGTTTGATGCAGGTGCACGGCTTATCGGCGGTTGCTGCCAGACCGGGCCGGCCGATATCCGGGCCCTGGCAAAGGCTTTGAAGCAACCCAAGACGTAACCGGTCCATATCAAAATTTAACGGGCACCTGTTGTTTACCCGGTAGGGGATTAGTGCTATTATCCCACTTCTAATTCCTAAGAATCCGCTAACCCGGCCAAACCAAAGGAAGCTGAGGACCATGATGACAGAACGTCCTTTTGACACCTCCCCGGAAAACACAGGGGAACAATCCTCCCGGTTTAAACTCTTCCACAAACTGATGTCCCGCAAGGTGAGGCACATCCTGCTTATATCCACCTCCTACGAGGCCTGGATCATGGAAGAGGACTGCCGCTTGTCCGAGCAGATCATCAATGAATACCGGGGCCTGAATCTGAGCCGCCCCCCCCAACTGACCTGGGTATCATCTGCCGAACTGGCCGTGGAAAAGATGGGGACCCGGGGGTTTGACCTGGTCATCGTTATTTCCAGGGCAGTGGATGAAACCGCCTACGGGGCAGGGGAGCGGATCAAGGCCCGGGTCCCGGATATGCCGGTGATCCTGCTGACCCACCAGGAAGTCCTGCCCGAAGCCGGTGTCCGGCTGGCCACAAGTTCTTCAGGAATCGACCGGATTTTCTACTGGTCCGGGGATGCCGGCATCCTTCTGGCTATCATCAAGCATGTGGAGGACCGGATGAATGTGGGGCCGGATACGGCCTGCGCCGGCATCCGGGTGATCATCGTTGTGGAGGACTCCCCGTTTTACCGGTCGGTTATCCTGCCGGCCCTTTACCGGGAGCTGGTCACGGAAACCCAGGCGCTGATCGAAGACAGCCTGAACGAAGAGCACCGCATCCTGTCCATGCGCGCCCGGCCCAAAATCCTGCTGGCGGGTTCCTATGAGCAGGCCATGGAGGTTTATGAAACCTACAAACCCTATGTCCTCGGGGTGATTTCCGACGTCCGGTTTCCGAACCGAGGTGCCCTGGACGGGGAAGCCGGCCTGAAACTGCTCCGGTACATTAAATCCGACCGGTTTGACATCCCTTTGCTGCTGGCCAGTTCCGAACCTGAAAATGCCGAACCTGCGGCCCGGATTCCCGCCGTGTTTATCGATAAAAGTACCTCCCGTCTCCAGGAAAGGATCGCCGGTTTTCTAATGGACTATCTCGGGTTCGGCCCGTTTGTTTTTCGGCAGCCGGACGGCAGGGTCATCCAAAAGGCCTCCGATCTTTTTGAACTGGAGCAGGGGCTTCGAACCATTTCCGAAGCCGCCTTCGTTCGCCATTGCTGTCAGAATGATTTTTCCCGCTGGCTTTTTTCCCTGGCCGAGGTTGAGCTTGCCAACCAGCTTCGTCCATTGCGGGACACCGATTTCGACAGTGTGGAAATCCACCGCCGCCATCTTATTGAACTCATCCGGGATAAGCGGCGGGAACGTCTCAAAGGGGTGATCGTTGATTTTGACAAGCACAGGTTCGATCCGGAAACCGGCTTTCTTAAGACGGGGAAGGGATCTCTTGGGGGAAAGGCCAGGGGCCAGGCATTTATCTCCTGGATTATCAGCCGCTCCGAAACCTGTTTCCAATCTTTTGAAGGGATTTGCGTCATGGTGCCCCAGACCCTGGTGATCACCACCGAAGGATTTGATGATTTCATCCGGCTCAATCATCTTGGGGAACTGATGCACAGGGATTTCACGGACGAGGAAATTGCAGAACGGTTCGTGGATGCCACCTTCCCTGAAAATCTCAAATGCCGGCTGACCACCTTCCTTGGGAGCGTGGATTATCCCCTGGCCGTCCGTTCCTCAGGCCTGCTTGAGGATGCCAGGTTCAAACCCTATGCGGGCCTTTACAAGACTTTTTTTGTCCCCAATGACGATGCGGATATGGAATGCCGCATCCTCCAGCTCATGGAGGCCGTCAAGATGGTCTGGGCCTCCACCTTCTACCGGGCACCCCGGGCGTTTACCCGACGGGTGGGAAACCGCATGGAGAGTGAAAAGATGGCGGTCATCATTCAGCAGGTGGTGGGCAGCCGCTACGGCGATCACTTTTATCCGGCGGTATCGGGCGTGGCACAGTCAAAAAACTATTATCCCTTTTCCAGGATGACACCGGAGGACGGCATCGTGAACATCGCTATGGGGCTGGGCAAAGCCGTGATGGAGGGGGAAAACAATCTCAGGTTCTGCCCCAGGTATCCGGAAATCCTGCCCCAGCGCTCCACCGTCCGGGACATCCTTGAAAATGCCCAGCAATACTTTTACGCCTTGAAAATGGGGGAACCCACCTGCAGCCTCGGGGTGAACGATGCCGTTACCCTGGTGCGCAGGGATCTTCACGAAGCCAAAGACGAATATCCCGTGCGTGCGCTTTGTTCCACTTATTTCCCTGCGGACGACCGCATCCGCGATACCTGGTCCGCCCAGGGCTTTCCCGTGCTGACCTTTGCTTCCCTGCTCAAGTACAAGAGTCTGCCTGTGGCGGAAATTATCCGGGATCTTCTGGCACTTGGCAGCCGTGAGCTTGGATGCCCCGTGGAGATTGAGTTTGCCCTGGACCTGTCTCCGGATGCGTCGGAGGCGGCCCGGTTTGCGGTTCTTCAGATTCGTCCCATGAGCGCCAGGGAGGAGATGCTGGATGTCTCCATCACGGATGAGGACCTGAGCCTTGCCCTGTGCATTTCCCACATGGCACTGGGCAACACGGTAAACACAGAGATGTCCGATATTATTTATGTGAAACCCGATACCTTTGACCCGTCCAAAACCGTGGAAATCGTCCCTGAAATCGCCAAGATCAACCGGGCGTTGTCAAAAACGGACCGCAAATATATCCTCATCGGCCCGGGCCGCTGGGGCACCGCTGACCGATGGCTGGGCATCCCGGTGACATGGGGAGACATCAGCGGTGTCGGCGCCATCGTGGAGACTGTTCATCCGGACATCCAGGCCGATCCGTCCCAAGGGTCCCATTTCTTCCACAACATCACTGCCCTGGGAATCAATTACTTCAACGTCGGGCACCATAATGGAGATCTTATGGATACACTCCGTCTGGCCGGTTTTAAAACGGTGCAGGAGACGCCCCATGTGGTCCATGTCAAAGCGCCCAAAGAACTGACCCTGAAAGTGGACGGCCGCAGCGGCAAGGGAATTATCAGGGAATCTTAGAAGAATCGGGGAGCACGGCCGTTTTTCATTTCTTTTTTGCCGGTTTCGGATTATAACCGGAATCCATGAAAAAAGAATACGCACTGGGCCTGCTGACGGTATTGTTCTGGTCCACATCCGCCACGGCATTCAAGATCACCCTTCAGTACCTGGACGTGCTGCAGCTTCTGTTCTATTCCATCATCACGGCAGTTGCCGTCCTCGGGTGCTTCCTGGCGGCAAAGGGACGGCTTGGCCGGGCCTTCGGGCTGCCGGCGAAAACCTATGTATTTTATATGACCCTGGGGGTACTCAATCCCTTTATTTACTACTGGATGGCGGTGACGGGCTACGACCTTTTGCCGGCCCAGATCGCCCAGCCCATCAACTATACCTGGGTGATCACCCTTTCCCTGCTGTCCGTTCCCCTGCTGAAACAATCCCTGACAGGGATGCAGGTCCTGGCCACCCTGGTCTGCTATTCGGGTGTGGTGGCCCTTTCCTGGCAGGGTGGGGCGGCCGGAGGCGAAAGCATCAGTATGACGGGAGTATTTCTGGCTGCCTCCTGCACCGTGATCTGGGCCCTGTACTGGATATATAACGTCCGGGCCAAGGAAGACCCCATAACCGCTATCTTTCTCAACTTCCTGTTCAGTATCCCATTTGCCGGTTTGGCCTGCATGGCGTTTTCCAGCCTGACGGTGACGGATATCAGAGGGCTTTACGGTGCGGTATGGATTGGCTGCTTTGAGTTCGGTTTTGCCTTCATCACCTGGATTATGGCATTGAAACTGGCTGACAATACCAATCGTGTGACCAATCTTATTTTTTTAACCCCCTTTGTTTCCCTGGTTTTCATCGCCACAGTCCTGGGGGAGGCCATCCTGCCCAGGACCTGGGTGGGCCTCGTGCTGATCTTTACCGGTATTTTTATCCAGAAATACGGGGAGGTCAGGGCCGGTCTGACTAGTCAGACCCGACCCTGAGAGGTGGCTTTATTTGCCCTGCATCATGGCTTCGATATCGGCTTCCACCTCACCGATGGGTTTGATATCAAAGTTTTCCACCAGTACGTTTAGGACGGTGGGAGACACAAAGGCGGGCAGGGAGGGGCCCAGCCGGATGCCTTTGACGCCGAGGAAGAGCAGGGCCAGAAGTACGGCCACGGCCTTTTGTTCGTACCATCCGATATCAAAGGAGATGGGCAGTTCGTTGATGTCTTCCAGTTCGAACACTTCTTTGAGCTTCAGGGCAATGACGGCAAGCGAGTAACTATCGTTGCACTGGCCGGCATCCAGCACCCTTGGGATACCGCCGATGTCGCCAAGATTCAGTTTGTTGTAGCGGTACTTGGCGCAGCCTGCAGTGAGGATGACGGTATCCTGGGGCAGTTTTTCCGCCACTTGCGTGAAGTAGCCGCGGCCTTTCTGCCGGCCGTCGCAGCCCGCCATGACGACGAAGCGTTTTATGGCACCGCTCTTTACTGCGTCCACCACTTTATCGGCCAGGGCAAGCACCTGGTTGTGGGCGAACCCGCCGACGATGGCGCCGGTTTCAAGCTCGGTGGGAGGTGCGCAGGATTTGGCTGCCTCGATTACCCGGGAGAAATCCTTGGCCTGACCGTTTTTCCGTTCGGGGATATGGCCCACGCCGGGGTAGGCAACCACACCGGTGGTGAACATCCGGTCCTGGTAGGTGTTTGTCTTTTTCACCGGGATGATGCAGTTGGTGGTCATCAGGATAGGGCCGTTAAAGGATTCGAATTCCTCGTTCTGATGCCACCAGGAGCTGCCGTAGTTCCCTTTGAGATGGCTGTACTTTTTAAAGGCCGGATAATAGTTGGCGGGCAGCATTTCACCGTGGGTGTATAAGTCCACGCCGGTGCCTTCGGTCTGCTTGAGCAGCTCTTCCATATCCTTGAGGTCATGGCCGCTGATGAGGATACCGGGGTTGCTGCCTACGCCGATATTGACTTCGGTGATTTCAGGATTTCCATAGGCTGTGGTGTTGGCTTCATCCAGGGCCGCCATGGTGGTGACGGCGATTTCACCGGTTTTCAGCACCAGGGCCACCATTTCATCCACGGACAGGTCCTCGGTGGTGGAGGCTAAGCCTTCAATGAGGTGGTCGTAGATCTCAGTTTTTTCCACACCCAGCACGGCGGCATGGTCTGCATAGGCGGCAACCCCTTTCAGGCCGAGGATCAAAAGCTCCCGCAAAGAGCGGACATCTTGGTTTTCAGTGGCCAGAATCCCAACGGTTTTGGCTTTTTCCTGGAAATCGGATGTCTCGGTGCCGAACCAGAGGGCAGCCTCGGTCAGCCCAGTATCTGCACCGGCTGCCGATGCCTCTGAGAACAAGCCCTTGATCTTGTCCCAGAGGGAGGTCTTTTCCGGCCCCGGGGCCATAGCGTCAAATGTTGCCTTGAGTTCCTTTTTAAGGGTGACGGACTGCTGGATCCAGTGGACCAGGTTGTCATCGTCAAAGTTGGCGTTGGTGATGGTGGTGAACAGGGCTTTGGCCACAAAACGCCCGGTATCCATACCCGTATCCGCCCCTTTTTCCTTCAGCCATTTGTGAAGGACGGCAATTCCTTTCAGGTTGTAGATCAAAAGGTCCTGGAGATTGGAGGTGGTGGCCTCTTTTCCGCACATCCCCTTTACCGTACATCCGGTTCCCTTAGCCGCTTCCTGGCACTGAAAACAAAACATGTGAACTCCTTTATTCGTTAAGATTTGTCCGTTCAGTTTTAAATCACGCCCCAACCATACACGGGGCCGAACCGGAATTCTTTGACCTGGGTCAAGATTTGGAATTGTTTGTTTTTATTTTTCGAACCAATGTGTCGTTTTCTTGCAGAATCCTACCAGCATCAGCATCACCGGCACCTCGATGAGAACGCCCACCACGGTGGCAAGAGCGGCACCGGAGGAGAGGCCGAAGAGCATGACCGCCGTGGCAATGGCCACCTCAAAATGGTTGGAGGCGCCGATCATGGCTGCAGGGGCTGCATCCGCATAGTTGAGTTTTAAAATTCTTGCCGCAGCATACCCCAGGGCAAAGATCAGGACGGTCTGGATAAAAAGGGGAATGGCGATCCACAGGATGGTCAGGGGATTGGCCAGGATCACCTCTCCTTTGAAGCTGAACAGCAGGACCAGGGTCAGCAGCAGGGCGGATATGGTCACCGGTGTCAGCACCCCAAGGAATTTCTCCTTGAACCAGGTCTCTCCTTTGGCGGAGATGATCCATTTGCGCGAGAAAAACCCTGCCACCAGGGGAAGGGCCACGTATATCCCTACGGAGAGCACCAGGGCCTGCCAGGGGATGGGCAGTTTGCCCACACCCAAAAGAAATCCGCCCAGAATGCCGTAAAGCACCAGCATGGTCAGGGAGTTCAGGGCCACCATGACCAGGGTGAGGCCGTCATTGCCCCGGGACAGGTAGCTCCACACCAGGACCATGGCCGTGCAAGGGGCGATGCCCAAAAGGA
>MDTD01155139.1_pt1 | contig 30302 bp, 35 predicted proteins | sample 811221 | NCBI WGS metagenome assembly MDTD01 (sample SAMN05326646, study PRJNA326480) | marine metagenome | isolation source: seawater | place: Pacific Ocean: South West | collected 2011 | reverse complement strand
TGTGTTTTGTTCATAGCAGACATCATCTAATGCACATCCAATCCAAAAGGATGCCCACACAAACACCAAGAAGATGATGCCCAATAGGACACCACCTACAAACTTGAAAATTTCTAGGATAAAATCACCCCCTTTCTTTTTGTTTGTTGTACATAATCTTCACACCATAATGATAACCCCTTTGGGTTTCACTATCAGGTGGATCAAGTTCAAACATAAGCAAAGCATTTGCTAGGTCATACAACCCACCATCCTTTACATCTTGGATGGCAGATTTGTAGCCATCTATGAAATCTGTAGACACATTGATAATCATTATGCACACCTATCAAGTATAAGTTTTACTTGTTGTGCAGAATATTCATTACCCCTTATGGTTCTTTCACCTAGTTCATTAAGCCTTGTGGCTATACCCCTAAGTGACATCCCCTTATCTTGTAGGCTTTTTATCAGGGGTAGCTTTGCTTCTGCAAACAAGTCTGCCTTTGCCCTTCTTGTGACTAGACCTTTGGCACTAGCCTTGGACAAATTCTTTGGTGATCCAAGTGTGGTAATCTTCCTACCATCCTTGGTCATATAGAATCCTTTGTCTTTTATTTCTTTGTTGATGTTAGCCAAGGCATCCTTAGTTCTTTCTGAAATCAGATACCTTTCCACACTACTTACACCCACCATAATTGGTGTAGTCATAGGGTCTAATGGACAACCTATAACTTCTACATCAACCCTACCTTTTTGAATTTCATTCTGAAAAAAATCTAATATGTCACTAGCATTTCTGCCTAGTCTATCTAACTTGGTGACAACAAGTGTTGCCTTTTCTTTCTTACAAGTAGCAATAGCTTGTTGGAAGATAGGTCTGTCAGATCTTGTTAGCTTTCCACTAACACCTTCTTCTATGAAGAAGTCCTTTACATTAGGATAGTGTTCCCTTATCTTCTGTATCTGATGTTCCACATCTTGTTTGTGGGTTGATACCCTTACCAATCCATAAGCTACCTTGTTCATTATAATTCCCTTTCCCATAAACTATGGGGTGGCACTAGCCACCCCACCATTTTTATTATTATTATTAGTGTGCCATCCAAAGTGCTAGTGCTTCTTCTTGTGGCATTACATTTAAGACATTGTACTTAGGATACTTGGCAATGATGTGGTCAATGTGTGCTTTAGTGATTGACCTTACACCCTTGAAGGATAAGTATCTGATGGCCTTTGGATCATCTGATGTTGGATCTGTGAACACAACCTTGGACTTCATATACTTTTTGAAATCCCTATGTGCCAACCAATTGTTGACTTGGGTACAGACCCAACCTTCCATAGATCTAGTGGTTTCTTTCTTCAAGAAATCACAATAATATTTAGGGTGTTCTTCTTCTAACTTTTCAGAAAGTCTTTCCCACAATGTGTTGGTAGACTTCCACATATCTATGCCACCACTAGGTGTGAAATCATCACACCCACCATGACCTTCATTAGATACAACACCAATCTTCTTGCCATTGAAGTAGACACTAGCTTCAAAGCAATGGGTTTCTTGTGACGCAAACTGTGCATGCTTAAAGCCTTTAAGTTCTAGTTCGTCACCGTTTTTAAATGTGAATTTGTACATAAGTACCTCCTTTTTCATAACACATACTAGTAATTTAATCTGTGTTTGCTCTGATTGCAAGGGGTAAATAAATTTGTTTGCTCTGCTTTTCATAAAATTTTTATCTGATATGGTTCAGTTAATAGCGTGGAGTAAAGGATGCCTAGTAAATATAGGAACAAGAAAACAGAAGTAGATGGACACAAGTTTGATAGCTTGGCTGAAGCCAACCACTATCAATATGTACTCAAGCCACTGCTAACTGCCGGGAAGATAAGCAACCTGGAAGTCCACCCACGATATGAAATCATTATCAATGGTAAGAAGATCTGCAGGTATGAAGCAGACTTTAGATACATTGATAAAGAAAAGATTGGAAAGGATGGTCAAGTAGGATGCACAGTAGTGGAAGACGTAAAGGGATTCAGGACAGCTGTCTACAAGCTAAAGAAAAAACTAGTAGAAGCGTCGTATCCTGGCACCCTGATTGTGGAAATATCACCGGGAACATACCGACTAAGGTAGTTCTATCTGAAGTGTGTAAGCACTATGACTTGCTGCCAAGGGTATTGATAGCAAACAGACGTGAGTATGCAGATGAAAGATGTATTGGTATTTTCATAGCACACAACATCACACTAGATAGTAGTGTGACAATAGGTAAAGTGTTCCATCGTGATCACTCAACTATCCTATTCAATATTAAAAAAGGAAATGTTCTTACTAAGGATGACAAGTGGCGGCAAGATTATAGCACCATTGTTATGAAGATCCTCCACCAATACCAGGTGTTAAAGACACAAGGATGGGTGGAATGAAATACATATCTGTATGTAGTGGCATTGAAGCCTGCACCGTGGCTTGGCATAGCCTTGGTTGGGAAGCAATAGCCTACTCAGATATTGAACCTTTCCCAAGAGCTCTACTCCAACATTACTATCCTGATGTGCCCTTGTATGGTGACTTCACCACACTTAAGGATGAATCTTGGATAGGTAATGCAGACTTGTTGGTAGGTGGTACACCTTGCCAAGCCTTTTCAATCGCAGGATTAAGGGGTTCATTGTCTGATGATAGAGGAAACTTAACACTACAATTTGTGAGGTTAGCAGATGCAATTGACAATATTCGATATGATGCTGGAAAAGAACCAGCAAGAATCCTATGGGAAAACGTCCCGGGCGTCTTGTCCACAGAAGACAACGCCTTCGGTTCCTTCTTGGCAGGACTATGTGGATGTGACACCCCCATCCAACCGCCAAGGGACGGATGGAGCTACGCAGGTGTGGTTCATGGGGAAAAGCGGACAGCCGCTTGGCGCGTTATGGACGCCCAATATTTCGGAGTGGCTCAGCGAAGGAGGCGGATCTTTGTGCTCTCTTCAGGAGGTGCTAGAAGATGGGGTGTTGCCGACGCGTTATTACCTATCACCGAAAGCATGTCGTGGAATCCTAGACCGTGCAGAAAAAAGGGGAAAGCCACTTCCCCCACAGTTACAGCAAGTTCTCCATTCAGTAGCACAGGGGGAGCACAAGAACTTGACGCCTACCAAGTAGTAGATTCAACAGGCTATCAAGGTGACAGAATATATAATACTGAAGATGCCTTTGGTACTTTGCCATCACAAGGTGGCAACAATGGTGGTGGTGCAGGTGGTTTGATAGCACCATGCTACAATTCTGATCAGGTTGCAGGCACACTCAGAGCTAGGGATGCAAAGGGTGTTGGCTTTGATGAAGCAGAACTAAACAAGCTAGTAGTCAATGCACTTGATACAGAATGTGGTGCATCCAAACTAAACCATCAAACAATTCTTAATCATACAATTGCTTTTAACCATGACGCAGGCAAACAGTTTAGTCCGGCGGCAACAGAAGATCTTACACCTACACTTAGGGCAAAGCCTGACCAAGGCACAGCTGTGTCTAATCCCGGCCAAGCTATCAGAAGACTTACACCAAAAGAATGTGAAAGGTTGCAAGGCTTTGATGATGACTACACCAAGATACCATTTAAAGGGAAGATGGTTGGTGATGCACCAAGGTACAAAGCATTGGGAAATAGTATGGCTGTTCCTGTTATGAAATACATAGGGCAGCAGATACAGAAAGTTTATGGGAATGAAGAAAAGTAAAGTTACACCTGATGTGGTAAGAGATCCACCCAAAGGTGAATACCAATGTCCGGGGCAACATAGTGTCTTGCCTGCTAGATCATTTGGTGATGTCAGATTCAACCAATATCCAATGACATACAGAGTGCTTGGTGTCTGTAGTAGCCACGCATCATCCTATTCAGGTACATTCTTTGTAAACCAAAGGACACTTGCGGCCATCTGTGAATGTAGCCAACAAGCTATATCACATCATATGACCAAGCTAATCCAATGGGGTTATCTAGAAAAGATCAGGAATCAAGATGTGCGTCGTGCCTATGGTAAGAAGGGTGCAATATGGCGTGTAATCTATGACCCAAGAAAGGACATCATAGATTCATTCAAAGCTACACATAAAGATCCATTGATAGAAAAGGATCAAGCAGAAGACACCCTTGCTTTCATAGAAGGAACTGGGGATAAGCCTGTAGATAACTTCCTTGATAACAAGGTGGAGGTTGTACAAAGTGCAGATAGTATTAGTAAGAATAACAAGGTGGACATTGTATCTGATAACAAACCCCAGCTAGTAAATAACTACAATAGATTAACTAATAAAGATAATATAAAGGAAAATGATTGTAAGCAGTTATGCAATTTGTATAGCAACATAGTCCAAGCCACCTATGGAAGGCCTTGGAGCTATGACTTTAGGCAGATGGAACTAGCAAAGGATCTGCTATCTGTAATGGATGCTAGTACCTTTGAAGACATAGCAACCAGGTTGCTTGATAAGATGAAGCTAAACAATAAACCTGCACCACATTCATTGCTTTACTTCATCAAGATGAAAGAGAACAAGGGTAAACCAATGGATAGTCAGGCCATAGTCAAGATGATGGCAGCTAAAATGAGGTTGCCTAGATGATTTGTAAACTATTCAAAGGGTCATTTGAAAACTTTACACAAGCAATCGATAGCTTTCTTTTGGTGGTGGGGGTGTTGCCTTTGCCACCACAGAAAAAAACAGACCTTACCCCCCCTGGGTCTGTCTATACGTTATGGGGGTTTCCCAAAAATATTTCGGGAAAAAACATTTAACAAGGAGTAAGTAATGAAACCTAAGTACAATTTAAGCCAAGCCAAGGAAATACCGGGTAGGGATAAGCCTTATTGGGTAAAAGTAGGCATTGGTTTGGAAAAAGAAGGCAAGATTAGGATCAAATTAGATGTCCTTCCTATCCCAAACAAGGATGGAGAGATATGGTTGAACCTATTTGAGAATGATAAAGATGATGCACCTGATGGATTTATGGGTGGTTAGTATGATTACAAGGAACATCAAGAAGCTATGGCAGGGAAAATATGCGTCTGTAAGGGATGCAGACCTGCGTTTGGGTATGCACAAAGGCGGATTAAAGCTGCAACACAATGGTGAAACAATGAATCTGTCTGATGAACAATGCGAAACCCTAGTGGAAGTAAACAAAAACAAGCCGCAGAATATGTACCAAAGCAAATTCAAAGGGCAATACTTCCTAGTGGATGTTGAATGGAAACCATTAACCCATGATGAAAGGCAAGGTGCTTTGTTATGAGTAAACGAGCTGTTCCACCTATAGGAAAATTTGGTGGCGTTGGTGATATTCAGAAAAGGTTACGTGGATCAGAAATGATTTATGACAACCGGGATAACATTGCCACCGCTTTGATGGGTCTATTTGCTGTAAAGATTACAGACATAATGGATTGGAAGAATGGCCAAGTGCTAGTTAAGGATTCAAAAGATATTCCTGAACATGCCTTGGCCGCCATAAAGAAGATCAAGGTTACGCCAACACAAAATGGTGAACAGCTTGAAATAGAACTAATTGATAAAATTAGGGTAGGCCAGATGTTGGCAAAATCCGCGGGTTTGTTGGAACGGCAAGCTGTAGAAGACAAGCCTGCGGTTATGAACATTGAAATGGTTATGCCCGGAAAGGAAGACAAGGATGAAGAAAAAAAAGAATAACTATGAAATTTTGTGGAATGTGTATCACACCATTATTGTGATTCTTTTGGCAGGAATCCTTCTTATAGAAGTAATGGAATACCTTAGATACCCTGCCCACTTCTTTGGGGTTTGATATGCTGTATATAAAAAAAATTTTATGCACGCATTGTAATTATAAAAAAGCCACAACACCCCACCCTATAAATCAAAAGGGCAAGGTTTGTGGCGATTGTTGGCTGCACTTAACAATTAGATTCTTACAAGCTGCAAGAAAGGGAAACTATGCAGAATACTAAATTTGATTTTTCAAGCAGTCCTACCATAGCAAATTTTTTGCAGGACAATTCTTTTGTCCGGGGGATTATGGGTCCGGTGGGGTCCGGGAAATCTTTTGCCTGCTGTACAGAAATTTTGAAGCGAGCCATCCAACAAAAGGCTAGTCCAAGGGATGGCATCAAATACACAAGATTTGCAATTGTCAGAAACACCCACCCTATGCTTAGAACCACAACACTCAAGACGTGGTTGGAAGTAGCACCTGAACATTTGTATGGAGCGGTGAAGTATGCACCCCCAATAACGCACCACATCAAAATGCCAAGTCGTGATGGAGCGGCCGGGATAGACTGTGAAATAATCTTTCTTGCGTTGGATGATGCTAAAGACGTGCGAAAACTTCTTAGCCTTGAACTCACCGGGGCGTGGGTCAATGAGGCTCGTGAGCTCCCGGTTGCAGTTATACATGGCCTTTCACATAGGGTAGGGAGATTCCCTAGTAAAAGTGATGGAGGCCCGTCTTGGCGTGGTGTCATCCTTGATACAAACCCAATGGATGATGATCACTGGTATTATCGATTGGCAGAAAAAGAAACACCCAAAGGAAAGTTTGCTTGGAAATTTTTTAGGCAACCCGGTGGGGTTATAGAAGTAGATCCATCTGATGTGCCCGAAGATATGCCTGAAGCTCAGGGTTTTACATTTCAATCAGGCAAGTGGTGGAAAACAAATTCCAAAGCAGAAAACATTAGCAATCTTGTAGATGGCTACTATGACCAGCTGCTTGGCGGAAAGAATGGTGACTGGATCAAATGCTATGCACAAGGTGAATATACCTATGTGCAGGAAGGAAAGCCTGTTTGGTCTGAATACAATGATAATCTTATGGTAGAAGATCTAGAAGCAGATCCTACAATCCCGGTAAATATTGGCTTGGACTTTGGTTTGACACCAGCCGCCGTGTTTGCACAAAAACTTAGGAATGGCAGATGGAATGTTCTGCATGAGCTAGTAACTTTCGATATGGGTCTAAATAGGTTCGTTACTGCCCTTAAGACAGCCATAGAACAGCATTTCCCAAAATTTGAAGTAATGGTATGGGGTGATCCCGCAGGTATGCAAAGAGACCAAATTTTTGAATCTACAGCTTTTGATCATCTTAAGCAGCACGGAATCCTAGCAAGACCTACACACACCAATGATTTTAGAACTAGGCGTGAAGCTATGGCCATTCCAATGGGCAGGCTTATAGAAGGTAAGCCAGGGTTTATGATTAACAGATCTTGTGTGCGGCTAAGAAAAGCCTTGGCAGGTGGGTATCATTTTAAAAGGATTCAGATTGGTTCTGCGTCAGAACGCTTCAGGGATACCCCAAACAAAAACGAGCATAGCCACGTGGGTGATGCGGCTGCTTACCTGTTTCTTGGTGGTGGTGAACATAGGGGGATGGTCAGAAGACCACAAGCACAATTTGGTGCTCAACAAGCAAAGGTAATGGATTTTGATGTTTTCAGCAGGTGAATTGAACAGCTTAACAGGGATAGCTTTCCCTAAATATAAAATTGTAGATTGGCATCCTAGCCATGTAGCTATGCTTAAAATGAACAAATATGATCAGGCGTGGTATGACAACTATGATAATTATGAACAAATTTTAGCTAGTGCTTGCCCAAAGGGTTATGCCTTTACCGGGATTGGCGAAGGTGTTGTTGCGTGTTGCTTTGGATTCACAAGGATGTGGAATGGTGTTTATGAAGCGTGGTTAATTCCAACTACAGAAAATATTAGGAAATATGTCTTCCCTTTTCACCGTGCATCTATGCGTATCTTTGATGAAGTTATGAGCAAACCTGATATAAATAGACTGCAAATAACTGTCAGCTCTGAAAATGCTTTGGCTCTCGAGTGGGCAAAAAGATGTTATTTTAAGAATGAAGGGGTCTTACATAAGTACGGCCCGGAAGGAAGTAACTATTTAATGATGGCGAGGTACTAATATGGGTGGAATTTTTAGAGCCCCAAAAGCTCCGCCACCACCACCAGCGGTAGTAGACGAAACATTGTCTAGGCGTGAAGCGGCGGCGGCGGCTAATAAAAAACGTGAATCAAAAAGATTTGCAGCTAGAAGCAGGGCAAGGCGTGGTTCACAATCAATCCTTATGGATGAATCAAGAATTGGCAACCAGCAAGGCAACCAAGGTAATCAAAATAACCAAGGTGGCCAAAGCACACTTGGGCCGAGTGTTAGAAATCCAAGGGGTTAAATGATGTCAGGCGTTATGATGGATAGGATGCGGCAGAATATGACATCCTTGCGAAAGCATAACCAAAGGGCTCCGGGTTTGTCAGAATATGATAGGAAAAGAAACCTACAGACTTTGACACAAAGAATGTTCCCGGAAGCTAATGCACCTGGTTCAAACATTAAGATGTCTGTGTCATCTGCACCACAGCCTAAACAGAAATCTTTGAATACACCAACCAATATGGCTGGTGCATCAAGTTCACCAAAATCAACACTAGGGTAATTATGGCAGAAAAGTATTACAGAAATCCAAAACATAGGGAGCCGATACATCCACAGCCTGAACCTGAATCTAATGCAAATGAAGATTTGCCTAGTGATGTAGAGCCAAAGGAAGAAGATAAAGATGGTACTTAAAAAACATCAGAATCCTAGTGGTGGCTTGAATGAAGCAGGCAGAAAGCATCTAAATCGAACAGAAGGTTCTAATCTTAAAAGACCGCAAAAGACTGGAACGGACAGCCGCCGTGTTTCGTTCGCCGCAAGATTCGCTGGAATGAAGGGCGCAATGAAAAACAAAGACGGAACACCCACTAGAAAAGCCTTGGCTCTAAAAGCATGGGGGTTTGGTTCTGTTGAAGCTGCTAGAAACTTTGCCAATAAACATAAAAAGACAGGGAAAGCATAATGGCAGAACTTAGTGTAACAGAAGTTAAAAAAAGATTTTCAGCTGCAGAAACCCACAAAGAGCATTGGAGGGCAGAATACTCTGACGCATATGAATTTGCATTACCAATGCGTAATTTATATGACGGGTATTATGAGCAAGACACCCCGGGCACTAGGAAAATGAAAAGGGTATTTGATAGCACAGCAGTTCATAGCACATCACGCTTTGCTAACAGAATCCAGTCTTCCTTGTTTCCTCCCCAAAGAAGCTGGTGCCGCCTAGTACCGGGGAATGAAATACCACAAGAACAGCACATTGAAACACAAAGGGTCTTGGACTTCTATACAGAAAGAATGTTTGGCGTTATGCGTCAATCAGGCTTTGACTTGGCTATGGGAGAAATGCTCTTAGATTTGGCTATAGGTACTGCGTGCCTTTTGATTCAGCCAAGTGGGGATGACACCAAGCCTATCAGATATACAGCTATTCCTTCCTTCCATGTATGTTTTGAAGAAGGACCGAATGGCCAAGTTAATACTGTATATAGAAAATTTAAAAGACCCTTCAATGTGTTGCAGTTAGAATTTCCTGATGCAAAGATTCCAAAAGAAATTACAGACAAGTACCAAGAAAAACCAACATCAAAAGTAGAATTATTAGAAGCTACTTATGAAAAGGATGGTTTTATTTACTATTGCCTTGCTACAATGGAAGGTGATCACAAGTTAGTGTCTAGGACACTGCAAAGTTTTCCTTGGGTTATAGCTCGATATATGAAGGCTTCAGGGGAAATATACGGAAGGGGTCCGGTATTATACGCATTGCCGGACATCCTGACGTGTAACAAGGTTAAAGAACTAGCCTTGAAAAATGCGTCACTATCAATTGGTGGTGTGTTTACTGCGGTTGATGATGGTGTCCTTAATCCTCAGACTATAAACATTCAGCCGGGTAGTGTCATACCTGTTAATTCAAATGGTGGCCCTCGTGGTGCATCATTGATGCCTTTGCCAAGAAGTGGTGACGCAAACCTATCACAGATTGAATTGAATGATCTTAGAATGAACATTAAGAAAATGTTGCTAGATGATTCATTGCCGCCTGACACAATGTCTGCAAGATCCGCCACAGAAATTATGGAACGTATGAAGGATCTGTCTGCTAATCTTGGTGCTGCTTTTGGTCGAATGATAGATGAAATTATGTATCCCATTGTTACAAGGACTTTAACCCTTATGGATGAAATGGGAATGATTGACCTGCCACTTAAGGTCAATGGATTACAAGTAGACATTCAGCCTGTATCCCCACTAGCTATGGCGGGTAATGCTGAAAATATTAATAGCGTAATGCAGTTTATGCAGATTAGCCAGGCTATGGGGCCTCAAGGTCAGATGCTTATCAACACCGAAAAGGTTGGTGATTATGTGGCAGATATGTTGGGAATCCCGGGTGAAATTAGAACCACACAAGCAGAAAGACAAGAAATGCAACAGCAAATGATGGCTGCTATGCAACAACAAATGTCTATGGCTGAAGGGCAACAAGAAGCTGCACCGCCACAGGAAGGGCAATAGATGGCGAATCAAGCAGAAAAGATTAGATCCATTAACACGCCGGGTTGGGATGGTGTTAATGCTACAGCCGATACCGTTAGGCTTAACAATATATCTGAACAACAAGCAATGGATTTAATATATAAACGGTGCTTTTCTACTGAAGCAGGGCAGGAAGTATTAAAGCATTTAATATCAATTACAATAGATCAACCTGCATGGATTCCCGGTGCAGATAGTAGTTATGGCTTTAGTCGTGAAGGTCAGAACTCTATTGTGCGTGAAATCCAACAAAGGATCAAAAGGACAGAAAATGCAAAATGAAGAAAATACAGCAAATGTGGAAGTGGCTGAAACAGAAAGCCAAGGACTTATGGGCAATGTCCAAGAAGCTCCTAAAGAAGTTAATGATGAAGATCAACAAACTGTGCCGCACCTTGTTTCGGATAATCAAGAAGTAGACACAGATGATGATGACATTATCTATGAAAGACCTGATTTTATTCCTGAAAAATTTTGGGATGAAAAAGAAGGACCGGATCTAGAAGCTATTTTAAAAAGTAATGCAGAACTAGAAAAGAAGTTCCACCGTGGTGATCACAAGACACCTGAATCATATAGGCTAGATGTTTTGGCAGAACATAATGTTCCTGAAGATGATCCTATGTTACAAAATTTTAGCACATGGGCAAAGGCAAACAATGTTAGCCAAGCTGCCTTTGATGAAATTGTTGGTAGCTTCTTAGGTGAATCTAGTGAAATAACCAACAATATGAAGGTTGTTAGGGAAGATGAACTTAAGGCTTTAGGCCCGAACGCTGACGCTATAATTAATAGCAACACTCAATGGATTGATGGACTAGCTGCTAAAGGAATCATTAGTAAAGATGAACAACAAGAACTTTATTGGCTAGGTGATGTGGCTAATGGTCAAAGGATTATACAAAAGATCCGGGGTATGACCGGTGATAATCAACCTATCCCAACTATACCAACTGCCCAAGCCAAGATGACACAACAAGAATTTAAGGAACACGCACAAAACCTAATGAAAGATCCTAAGTATGGATCTGATCCTGTGTACACTAAAAATGTAGAAAAGGAATTTGCTGAATATTATGGAACATAATGTTTAGATTTACAAATTGGGGTTTGTATGTTAAATTTTACAAGATTGATAACTTCCAGTTTGGAAGCCAATCTAGTTAGGTGTAAAACACCTCGTTTGCTTGAAGCGTAATTCAAGAAGCGTATGGCTGGATTGTTCCAATAACCATTACGGCGAGTAATGTAACTTTTAAACTGGGAGTGTCTTATGACAACAAGTGCAAATCTGTCACCCGCATTTGTCCAGCTTTTTGATAGCGAAGTGCATCAAGCCTACCAAGGCTCTGCAATGCTTCAAAATGTTTGCCGTATGCGTACAGGGGTGGTTGGGAATACAGTGAATTTCCCAAAAATTGGAAAGGGTCAGGCTACACTTAGAAACCCTGGCACGGACGTGGTTCCTCTTAATACCTCGTTCACTTCTGTGAATGTGTCCATGCAGGATTTCAATGCAAGTGAGTATTCGGACATCTTTCTACAAACCAAGATCAATTTTGACGAACGCCGTGAACTTGCTCAAGTAGTGGGATCTAGTATCGGCCGTAGGCAAGATCAGATCGTCATAGATGCCATTGATGCGGCCACGGCTGGATCAACGGTTGCCAAGACAGTAGTCACTACGGGCAATGCGGCGGCGTCAAACCTCAACATAGGAAAGATTCTAGCAGCCAAGAAAGCTCTTGATGCAAAGAATGTTCCACCTTCAGATCGTCATTTTGTGATCCACGCAAATAATTTAGCCGGGTTGCTTTCTGATGAAAGAGCTGTGAGTGGGGATTATCAGAATCTAAGAGCCCTCGTTGCAGGTGATATTAACTCTGTGCTCGGATTCACTTTTCATACTATCGGCGATAGGGATGAAGGTGGATTGCCATTATCTACAAATGACCGCACATGCTTTGCTTTCCACAAGTCAGCAATTGGGTGTGCAGTAGCAATGGCACCGTCAACAGAAATAAACTACATTGCGGAAAAAACTAGTTTCCTTGTCACAGCGAAACTGAGTATGGGAGCGGTTGCAATCGATCCTGATGGCATTGTAGATGTAACATGTGACGAAAGCTAGGAAGGAGGTACACTATGGCTTTTTCAATGAACGGATGGAATCCGATTGGTGGTCAAAGTAAGAAGGGTACTGCTCCACAGCTATTCACTTACACAACCACAGACACCGTGGCTGTCGTCAACACAGAAGGGTATTTCAATACAATAAATGCTCAACTTGCTGTTGGTGATGTGATCATTTCGGTAACAAGTACAGGTGGTACATTAGCATCTTCTATCCACACAGTGGCTTCTGTTTCAGCAGCCGGAGTCGTGGATGTGACAGATGGTACAACCATAGCTCAAACCGATAGCGATTAGGCGTAAATATGGCAGTAGGCGATACAGATGTTTCAATATGTAATAAGGCTCTGACCTACTTAGGTTCAGAACATTTTACATCTTTTACTGATGGATCGCCTGCCGCTACCGCCTGCAATGCTTTCTACAAAGAAGTAAAGTTATCCACATTTGGGATGTATCCGTGGAGCTTTACATTAGCAAAAAAAGAATTAGTCAGAGACGCTAACACCCCACAGAATGAATGGACTTACCAATATCTATTACCTAACGATATGATGTCCAATGTGCCAAGGGCGGTTAGGGCGTCTAAATTACCGGGTGGTGTGCTACAAACAGGTAATTGGGAAATGGGTCAGGCCACAGGTGGCTATCAAGTTTTGATGACAGACCTTACAGAAGTACACATAGATTATCAAAAAACAATATCAGAAGGTGCAATGCCTACATATTTTGTCCAGCTACTAGCTTACCAAATGGCTTGGCATTTAGCAGAAACAATTACAGATCAAGTTACAAAAGCAACATATTGGAGGACTGTAGCATTAGGAACAGAAGCAGAATCAGGGCGTGGTGGTTATTTTAGGCAGGCAGCAAATATGGATGCCGGGGGTCAAAGTCCTTCTGTTATTGGTCAATATATGCTTACAGATGTGAGGGCATGAGTAGGGTTGTTAGGTATCAATCATCATTTGCTGTTGGTGAAATTGATCCACTACTACGTGGCAGGATTGATATTCAACAATATTATGCAGGTGTTTCACAAGCTAAGAATGTAATATTTGAACCTCAGGGCGGGTTTAGTAGACGCCCCGGAATGAAATTCATAAATGATGTAACTGCAAATAATGCACTAAATGGTTCTGTGCTAATACCTTTTGAATTTAGCACACAAGATACTTTTATGATCCATGCTATTGCTTTTAATACAACATCTACAATTCGATTCCAATTCTATAGAAACCAGCAGTTAATCACTAATCTTAATTCAACATCAAATCCTTACCTTGATGTTGGTGTAGGCACACTAACCGGGGTAACAAATTTTGATATTAGTAAATGCAATTGGGCTCAAAGTGCAGACACACTTATTTTAGTGCATCCAAATTTTAACCCATTACAAATAAAAAGAGGTGCAAACAATCAAACTTGGACAGCAACCTTTATAGGTTTAACACCACCACTTCATCAATTTTCACAATCTACCACGGTTGGAACAGTAGGTATCACACCTTCAGGCACAGATGATACAGTCACTATAACAGCTGCTAGTTCTATCTTTAACCCTACAGATGTAGGTCAGTACATAGAAACTAATGACGGATTTGGTAGAGCTAGAATCATAAAATATACTAGTGGTACAGAAGTAGATGCACTAGCAGAAGTGCCCTTCTTTGACACTACACAGATAGCAGCTAATGATTGGTTCTTTGACCGGGGGTATGAAGACGCTTGGTCTAATACAAGAGGTTGGCCTTCTACTGTTACTTTCCATGAAGGCCGTCTGTGGTTTGGTGGCGCTTATTCCTTACCTTCTACTTTATTTGGCAGCAAGGTTGCACAATTTTTTAATTTCCTTCAGGCAGAAGGATTGGATGATGATGCGATCAAAGCCACACTTAGCACAGATAACTTAAATAATATTACAGGCATGAGGTCAGGGCGAGACCTTCAGATATTCACAACTGGTGGTGAATGGTTCTTACCGCAATCTGATCTAGATCCTATCACACCTTTGAACATTGTTCTTAAAACAGCAACAAAGCGTGGATCTAAAGAAGGAATCAGACCACAAGCGGCAGAAACAGGAACTTTGTTTATACAAAGGCAAGGCAAGACATTGCGTGAAATGTTGTTTAGTGATGTTGAGCTTTCCTATGTTTCTAACAATATATCACTGCTGTCATCACATATGCTTGTAGATCCGGTGCGTATGGCACTTAGACCAGCCACAGACACTACAGAAGGTGATTTACTACTGATTGTTAATGGCACTAATGATACAGGCTATAGGGCGGCTTCTACTGGCTTTACCGGGGGGATAGCTGCTTTTATGTTGAATAAGCAACAAAATGTAGTAGCGCCTAGTTTCTTGACCACAGATGGTGTGATTCTTGATGTAGCAGTAGATCTAGACACAATCTACCTTACAGTTAAAAGAACAATAGGTGGTGTAGACAAATACTATGTTGAAGTATTTGATGATGATTTCACAACCGATTCTGCAGTTCAGACACTAACAGGATTTAGTGGCACAACATATGCTGGGCATGACCATATAAATGGAAAGACTGTTTCTGTTATTAGGGATGACATTGTAGACCCTAATGTAACAGTAGCAGGTGGCAACATAACAACATTATTGCAACCAGCTAACTATGTAGAAGCTGGGTTAGACTATGATGTTATAGTAGAAACTATGCCTATTGAATTACAAGCGCCCACAGGCAATGTGCAGAGTATTAGAAAACGTGTGGTTGAAGTTTCACCTATTCTTTATCGATCACAGAATATAGCAATTAATGATGTGGATATTAATTTGCAAACACTTCCATTGTCACCAAATGGTGGGGTTGCAAACTTTACTGGCGTAAGAAAAGTACAAGGTTTCTTAGGATATACTAGGGAAGCAAAAATAAAACTAACAATGACAAAGCCATTATTCCTAACAGTTTTGGCCTTGGATTATAGCGTAAGTGTAGGAGGCTAATATGGGTGGAGGACCGATGGCAGTAGTTTCTTTTGCAGGTTCATTATTATCTGCAAAGGCAACTATGGATGCGGGCAAGGCGCAAAGATATATGTATGACGCCCAGGCAAGGCAAGCAGAAATAAAAGCTAGACAAGATGCTGTTCAATACAAAGAACAAGGTGTTGCTGTTCTTAGGGAAAGAAACAAACAGATTGCAAGTGCTATGGCAAAAGGTGGTGCTTCCGGGTTTAACTTTACAGAAGCAGGCAACCCTATAGATGTTCTTAATAAACAAACAAGATATAACGCAACCAAAGACTTTATGATTGCTAGGGATAATGCGTCTATGGCAATAGCTATGGGTACATTCCAAGCAAACAATCTAAGGACAGCAGGCAGAAATGCACAACAAGCAGCCAAGCTACAAGCCGTTGGACAAGTGCTACAAGGTGCAGGCCAATCTGCAAGTATTTATGGAACAGGTGGATTCAGCGGTAATAAAGGGTTTTCAGGGTTTAGTGATAGACGCCTAAAACAAGACATTGTGCGTATTGGCACAGATGAAACCACAGCATTACCACTCTATGAGTTTAGCTACATTTGGAATCCTGTAGAAAGATTCATTGGTGTAATGGCAGATGAAGTAGAACAACTATTCCCACAAGCCATAATAAACACAGACCTTACATTTAAAATGGTCAACTATGACTTGCTAGGTATTGAATTTAGGAAAGTAGTGAATGGCTGAACGCAAACCATATCAAAGACAATTACAAGGATTAAGAATCCCTACAATTGACTTTGCGGCAGAACGGGAACAAGTACGCAAGTACCAAGAACAATCCCGAGCCTTGGAAAGGATGTCCACATTCTTTCTAAACAAGGCTAATGCTATTGCTAAGATCGAAGGTGCAGAATACGGGCCCGAACAAGCACCTGATATAACACAGCTTCAGGATGCGTTTGCAATGCCTGATGCAGATGCTAACAAAGAAGATGCCATTACTGATGCGAAACAAGCAGTAAAAGAGAAGTTAAAAGGGATTGGTGATAATTGGAGTACCTTTGGTGTAGCTGCCAAAGATGCCGCACAAGTCACAACATACAATGATTTAGCCTATGCCGCCAAGGTTGCTATTGGTGATCTGAAGTTAAAGGCAGATTTGAATCCTGCATTGTACCCACCTGAATTTGTAAAGACACAATATGAAAGCATTGTAACTGGATATGCTTCTGTTTTTGATGACATTAACCCTGCGTTTGCTAGGAAGTTCAGAGCAGAACTTAATATGTATGCCTATGGTCAATATGAAACTGTAGCTACAAAATACAATACAGATATAAAAAATCAGAACAAAGCACTATTCACTAGAACATGGACAAATGAATTAGATGTGGTGGACACCTGGTTTGATGCAGGAACACCTTATTACCGGGATGAAAAAGGATTCATACAGCAAGTAGATAATGTAGCGCTAGATCAAGATACTGCTGACACAACACAATCATCTAATAAACGTGGTGTTCCAACTAAAAACCTATTAGATGGCATTTTCAAGGATTGGGAAGTTAAAGCTATAGCTGCTGGGCATAGTTCTGAATATGTAAAGACTATGAAGAAGGATTGGGATGCAGCAATCCTAAATGCAGCCAAAGGCAAGGCACAAACATTTATTCACGAATATTCACAAAGCAATGAACAAAGGTCAGTAGGTTACAATGTCCTAGAACAAGCAATTGCAGAAGTAAAAGCAGGCACGCATCTGTCAGAAAGAATTGTTAATGGTAAAAAGAAATCATCATTCTTCCTAGCCTTACCTAAAAATATGCAAAATGTTTTACAGCATTACGCTTTAGGCAGAAACAAGGATTTAACTAGCATACAAGATGTTTTAAATGCAGCTAGATCCGCCTTAAGTGACAACATAACATTAGATAATGCTGTGTCTAATAATATAGAAGTAGTAAAAAACGATAGCATACAAACCCTTAATAGAAACATTATTACTACTATTGTAGATGACACTATACCACCTGATCAAAAGCTAGAAAAAATTAGAACCCTTGCTAAACAAATATTTATGCAAGACCCTGAAGAAGGTAAAAAGGTCAATACATTCCTAGAAGAATTAGTCGGCCCGAGGTTTGACATCTTTGGGCGTGGTGGTAACTTTGCTTTTAAAATTGTTGAAAGTGAAGGTGATGTAATACAAGAACTAGAACTTGATTTACTGCAAGGTAATGAGCTAGCAAAGACCACACATTCAAAGCTATTAGATTTATTTAAACAGAATAAAATAACCTATAAGGATATGTTACATTATTCTGACAAGCTAACAATTAGGCAGGATCAGGATACAAAAGATCTACTTGGTAGAGTTAAGTCTGCACTTAAATTGCCATCTAATATTATTCTAAATGCCAATACAATAAGCACAGAAAATTTACAGACATATGGTGCAATTGAAAACGCTTTGATTGTTGAAATGCGTAAACCTGGCTTTGATCAGGAAGTATTTGAAACCAAAATCCTAGATCTATTACAACAAGGCTTACGCCCGGATGGAAGTAATGTTTATAGAAACCTAGCTGCAAGGGTTAGTTTTCTAGGTGTCAGAACATATGATCAGGCTAAAACTACAATACAAGCGGAACTAGCTGACCGTAGCACAACTGCAGAAAGAAAAGCAGAACTGTTAGATATATTAGAAGAACTAACCAAAGTGGAAGATGATGGTAATCAAAACAAATTTAACAATGTTATGCCATCTTTCTTTCCAATAAATTGAGGCATAAATGAAAGATGAATTTATAGAAGGTCATATGAATACACAAGCTGTTAGAATAAATGGCAGTGGCTTTGTGTATCGCAACCCATTAGATGGAAAGGTATATGAATCTATTGGGCAAAAGCCTTTGAATTGGGATGAAGGTTATCCACCGGGAATAGAGCCTGAAACACCCGAAGCACATGATTATGATGCTATGCGAGCTAAGTTCCAGTCATTGCCTAACTATGCAATGAATAGGGAATTTATTGACCAGCAAATAGCAAAGCCTGAAGATTCACAATATGAAGATCCATTGTGGATTGGTGCATCTAGAATCCTTTATCATTATATGAATCACAAACCAGCTAGAAAAAGGCATGGTAGAAATTCTACAACCCAAGCTCAAGACGCAAAGCCATTAGATTCAGGGCATAGCTATGCGGATTGGGGTGTAAACTTTATGCTGAAGTTTAACTACAATCTTCCTTATATGATGGTACAAGCCAACAAGACTAGATCTATGCCTGTAGATGTAGCCAAGGCTATGTATTACCTAATGGAAACATCTGATAGAGATGGCATATCTGCTTCTAATACAGGGATGGGTATAGCTCACGCCGCTTGGGATGTGACCAATTGGGTTGGGTTGGCTACCTTTGGTATAGGTGTAGCAGGAAAGCAAGCAGGAAAAATTGCTACCAAAGAAGGTGTCAAAGCAATTCTTAAAGAAATCATTATGGCTAATCCTACTAAGGCGTCTGTGGCTACCGGGGTGGAAGGTGCTGTGTTTAGTGCTGCAGACAACCTTGCACAACAAAGTGTAAGGATAAATGCAGACCAACAAGATGGCATTAACAAAAAAGAATTAACAACTGCATCAACTATTGGTGCGGTCTTAGGGGAAGAAATAACTAGGGTTGGTGCGCCACTTGTTAGAAAAGGTGGTGAAGTATTAAAGAAGGGTCTAGAAAACGCCCGGGAAAAAGCACAAGCATCTAAGGATAAAAAAGAAATAGATACCATTGTTGATAATGAAATGGGAATGGTTAAAGACACATCACCGCCAATGGATAAGGATAAGTCTGTGGGGTCCGGTGCATTGCGTGAAAATGTATCATTCAATGAAATTGATGAACTTGGTTTCTATAGCCAGCTACTAGAAGCAGCAAAGATTCTACCACCTAAAATTTCTACTGCTGATGCTATACAAATTATAAAAAAGAAAGGTGGCGTCAAAGAAGAAGAACTCAAATGGGTTGGTGTAGATGACTTCCTAAAAAATCAGGAAAGCAAAGGCAACAAAAGTTTTGATAGGCAAGAGCTAGTTAATTTCATAAGGAACAACCAAGTCAAGCTGCAAGTAAATGAGCGTAAGGGCACTGTGCAGGAAATGGAAAGGGTTTCTAATCCTGCAGAAGACATCATTTCATATGAAAGATTTGATAGCGAAAACCCTGGGTACTTTTCTGAAGAAATAGATATGTTATTGGAAAATGAAGAATTTGGTGATTATGACGCTATAACACGGTTTATTAGAAATAAATTAACAGGTAGTGAAACAGCTAGGGGTGATCCAGATGAAGTTAAGGTTGGTGAACTAATCAATGAACTCAAAGAATTGCGTTCACGTGAATCAGATACTGAAATATATCACGGGAATGTAGAAGGAAGATCACCTGAACTACATGGTATGCTAGAAGAATATATGGAAGACCTAGTAAGGATTCGATATGAAGACCAGCCATTTAGTAGGGTAAGTGTAGAAGGATTTAACCAAGATAGGAATGATGGTTTCTATGCTATAGGCAACGCAGAATATGGATGGACTTTATACAAAGACGGCGAAATTGTGGGCAGACATGGTAGGCATGGACAAGAATATCAAATCAATAACCCACATGACATCATTCAGGTAAGGGAAGCTGTTTCAAATAATAATTTTGATGAAGGCTATATAGACTATCCAAGCATAGGTGAAGATGGCGAAACTAGATTTAGTGAATACACTTTAGATGGCGAAGATATGCAAGGTGATTATGAAGAAATTACCTTAACGTTTGCTAATGAAAAGCAGATAACAGACAAGAATATGCCAACAATACGCTATAATCAAATCTACACTAATTCCCATTTTGGGGATGGTGAAGTAGTGCATTACAGATCTGTTGGTCGTGACTTTACAGATATAGTAAATCAACCTGCCAATGTTAAAAGCATAGAAGAAATCCAAAGCGATTGGTCACAAAATGCACGTTATGGCAAAGGTTTGTTAAACGAAAAGAATATAGAAGACTTTAATACTTCTGCCGCAGAAGTAGGTGAAATTCTAGAATCATCTATAGATGATGCCCTTCCAAGTATATTAGAAGAATATGGAATCAAAGTAGATGAAGGTAACATTGATTTCTATAAAAATATTATGGAACAAGCCTTGTCTGTAGCTAACAAAATTCCAACACAAGCAGATTTCAATGATGCTACTAGCAGCTTTAAATTTCAAAAGGGTCAACTTGTTGCAAGCGTAATGAATGAATTGTTTGGTCTAAATTCAGCTTTTATGGAAGGCAGGGGTAGAAAATCAGTAGTAAGTGAATTGTTTGGCTATGGCTATGAGCAGGCACAATTAAACGAACAGAAGCGATTGCGTGCAAGTGGGGAAATAGAAGAAGATGAAATATTAGGTTTAGAAAGCTGGGAAGCACATCTTAGAGCAAATTTAGAAGCCAAACAATTTGATATTCAAAATCTGTATGACAAGTTTGTTGAAAAGCACAACCTACCTAAAGTTAGTGCAGATGAATATAATGGGTTGCCTGATACAGGTATGATGTCAAACTTCTTGCGATTTGAAGGAAGGCAGCTTGATGCTGTAGATCCAACACCGTTTAGCAGAACCAAAACAGATGAAGCTATATTGCATTGGCGTGAAACAGGCAAATTGCCTGAAGGGTTTACATGGGGTACTTCTGCTAGTGACACTATTGATGAAGTAGAAGCAGCCAAGCTAATGGATACTGCTGTTTTAACAGAAGAAAAAGAATGGATGATAAGTTATGCAAGTATCTTTGAAGAATATGAAAACCTAACAAACATCAACATTGATGGTGATATTACAATGATGGATGTGATGTCGGACGGTTTTATAAAGCAAGTGTCACAGCTTATGGGAATGTCATTGTACACAGATCTTAGAAAAAGGATGCGTAAAGTTAAGCTCAAAAATACATCTGCCCTTAACGCATATCCTATGTATCCTGATGCACCTTTTGTAAAAGGTGGTAAAGACTTCACAAACCTAGCACTTAAAAGAATATTGGTGCAGGCAATGGATGAAGGTAAGGATGGTATAGCTTTACCTAGTCACGAGTTACTTACAACAATCCGGGATATAAATATTAAGAATCCTTTGTTGTACAACAAGATTATTCCTAAGAATCTAGAAACCTTAATAGAAGGTACAGATGCAAAAATTATTGATGTTCCTGCAGAAGATTACCTAAACAACAACCCAAGAAGAATAGGAAGTTACCGTCAATATGGTGAAAGCAGGAATATGGATGAAGTAAAAGATCATAAGTTTAGACTTTTACTTTTTACACCTGCACTAAAAGAAAGAATCAAAAAAGGCTTTGCTTTGTTTAGCGCCTTACCATTGGCAATAACTGGTGCAGAAATGATGACTAACCAAGAAGGAGGGGATAATGTCAATACCACCTATTGATGATAATACACCTAATGACGCCACATTATCCCCCGGGAATCCCGGACTAGACAATGTAGAAAATAAAGCTGTTCCAAGTGATGAAGCTAACATTATAGAAAAGGATCAGACTGAAAACATACAATTGGCTATGGCTGGCCCAGTTAGAAAAACTGCGGTTGATGTCGCTGGGGATGTCATAAAAAAATTTACAGATGATGATGGTAAGGTACAAGACAAGGCTGATGTCATTGTATCCCCTAATAAGAAAAAAGCAGACAAGGAACTTAAAGCAGGTGCAGATAAGTTAGATGATGGTGGTGGTGAAGCACAGTCACTAGCTAATGTAGATGAATCGGGTAATGTAATATTTAGATCTGCTACCCCGGATGAAATGACCAAGCTGCAAAAGTTTGCACAAGAAGGGGAATCATTGCCTTTAGACGACAAGAAGGCAATGAAGAAGTTAAAGATAGCTACACCTAATTTGAAGCGTGTAGAAAGTGGTGAAGGCAAAGACGCTGATGAATCATTGCGATCACTTATCTTTGCTACATATAGCACATACAAAGAAATAACAACTGCTAGTGGTCAGCGAATCATTAGAACAGGTGAGCGTGGATTTAAACAAGTTATACAAGAAGCAAACACTATTAGTTCTGTAGACGCTTTCTTAATGATAATGCAAAGGCAACCTGGTGATAGACCATTTACAGATGCAGAATTTTTAGCAGCTAGAAGAACTGTAGTAGCACTGCAACTAGAAGCACAAAGACTTGTTAAGATAGCACAAAAGACAGGTGATCCATTAGACAAGGCAAAGGCGGCTCAAGCTATAGGGTTAGAAGGTTATGCTTCTATACAATTGTTTGGTGCTCAAGGTGATGCAGCTAGATCATTAGCAACATTCAGAATCATAGCATCCCCATCTAAAGCTAGAATACAAGCTATGGGTCAGATGCTAGATAAGACCGGGGTGCTAACCAATGGTGAAATTACACAAGACAATTTGATTGATTACATAGAAGCGTATGGTGGTGAAGGTGGCATAGACCAATTGCTATACTACTATTCTATTGCACCAAATGATAGAACAAGACATGAGTTTGCAAAGCGTTCAATAATTAGAAAATACATTGCAGATCCTTTTGTAGAAATATATCAAACAGCTTTATTGTCAAATCCAATAACTCATACATATAACTTTCTTGGTCAGGCAGTAATGCTAGAACTTCAAGTGCTAGAACGAGCTCTAGAAGGCAGACCATTAGAAGCATTAGCTATGTTACAAGCACAAAAGAAATACATAGGTGATGCAGTCAAAGCATCTTGGCATGCACTAAAAACAGAAAAATCTGTGACAGACGGAACATCTAAACTAGATGTAGATATGAAAGCAATAAGCTCTGAAGCGTTTGGTATAGATAGAAAAGCCGGGAAGGTACAATCTGCCGCAGGTATGTTTATAGATGGCTTTGGGCAACTAATGAGGTTGCAAGGTTACAGACCAATGGTAGCTATAGATGAAGGCTTTAAGGTCTTGTCTAGGGGTATGTTTATTGAAGGTGAAGCAGTCAAAGCTAAGATAGCAGCTATTAAATCTGCAAAGGCTAGGGGGTTGTCACCCGACAAAGTAACAGAAGAAGGACAAGCAGCTTATCTAAAGACCTTGCATAGTCAAGAAGCCTTTGATGGAGCTGTAGAGTTTGGCAAGTATGTTACATTCCAAGATGATTTACCGGGAGTGTTAGGTTCATTCCAAGGTGCATTGAATCATCCACTAATGAAAATATGGATGCCTTTCTACAAAACGCCAACAAACATAATGCTTAGAATTTTAGAAAGAACACCACTTAGTGTTGCTATGCCAAGCAATATGAAAAAGATGCTTATGGGATCTAACGCTGAAAGACGTGCAATGATGTCAAAGATAGTGACAGGCACAGGGTTAGGTGCATTGATGTTAGGTCTGACAACCGGCTCTTATGGTGATGGAATTATGATTACTGGGTATGGGCCTCGCCGCAAGAAGGAAAGAGCTAATTGGTTAGAAAACCACGAGCCTTATTCTATAGGTGTTAGAAAAGAAGATGGTAGTTACGCTTGGATAAGCTATGCAAGGTTTGACCCACTATCAGGGGTGCTAGCTTTAGCCGCTGACACGGCAGATGTTATGTACAATGTGGATGACCCTGAAGCACTAGATGATATGGTGTTGAATCTAGGCATAGCTACAACTAGGTATGTTGGTTCTGCAACACCTATGCTTCAATTTGTTGGTGAACTACTAGAACTACAAGGATCACCATATGCAGACGCAGAAAAGAAAATTGAACGACTACAAGAAATTGTTTCTAAACAAGCAGTCACTGCCGGGATTATAGTCAAGGAACATATAACAACTGGTGGTCAATATGGTGTAGGTATGCAATCCCTTGTGGAAAGGGTTACACAGCCTAGTGCCAAAGAAACTAAGCCTAATAATCTAGATCAGATATATCCACATCTTCCCGGTGTGCAGGGTTTGGATGCTACAGTTAGGGGTGGGTATGAAGCGCTAACCTTGGCTTGTTCTAAAACAATAGGCTGTAGTGATTCATTGCCTGATAAGACAAATAGATGGGGTGAAAAAGTACCACAAACTAGGGGAACTTGGTGGAACTTTTGGGCACCAGTTAGAATTGTAGACAAACCACAAAAGAACATAGTCAACAAAGAGCTAGACCTTTTGCTGACTGGTTTGCCACCACTAGCTAGATCTATGAATACACCTAACATCAAACTAACAGGTGTAGCTTATGCAGATTATAAAAAATACTACAATGATCCTGCGTCATCACCATTAGCTAAAGAAGTGTTTGGTAATACAGTTATGGGTAGCAACCTAATGCCCAAGCCTATTCTAGAAGCCTATGCAGAATTGTTTGAATCTGATGACTACAACTACATTCCTACGCCTGGTGTTGTAAACAAAGACGGATTTGAGCGTATGCCTGCGTCTAAGGGTCACAAGCTAAGAAAGATACAAGAAATAGATAACATATATAAGAACTATGCAAAGCTGCTAGTCCTCACACATTACCCTGAATACGCAACCATAGTGGCAAATCAGAAAGCATATCAAGAAAACCTTGGCGTTTATCCACAAACAACATTGCCGCCAACTAAGAATGAAACCAACCAAACAATATTGGAAATAGAAAAGAAGCTGCCCAATGGGTTGCCCATATCAGATAAAAACAGAGCTTTAGAGCAGAGTAGGTAATTTAATAATATGATGACTTGTCAAGGAAAAAATGCTATATCTAGTAGTGGAGTAAAAAGAAATGGCTACATTTAGTCTTAACGATACCATAAGGCGGGTGGTAGGAACTGGTAATGGAAGTAACCCTGATTTTACTTTTAGCTTTCAGGTTAATGCCACTTCGGATATTAAGGTTTTTGTTGATGATGTTTTAAAGACATTATCGACGCACTATACTATTGTCGATTCATCAAATGTAGCAGGCTTAAACACAGACGGCACCGGGACTGTAAAATTTACATCAGGTAATATCCCGGCAAATAACGCATTAGTTTCTATAGTATCTGATCTACCCCTATCAAGATCCAATGTTTATTCTACCGGGGGAAACATCACAGGAACTTCATTAGAAGATGACTTTGATACAATATCTATGAAACTAGGTGACGCTGATGAACAGCTAGGAAGATCACTCAAAGCGCCACCAAGCGAACTAACTTCAGTAGACTTGACTATACCTAACAAAGCAACAAGGGCAGGGAAAAACCTTGCCTTTGATTCTAATGGTGTGCCTACAGTTTCATCATCTTCTGTATCTAGTGCATCTGTAGGAACAACAACCACGGGTGCGGCTGGTTCAAGTGCTTCAGCTAGTGCCACCTTTGATTCTGCTACAGGCAATGTGGAGTTTGACTTTACAATACCACAAGGATCACAAGGTGCGGCAGGTAATGATGGTGTATTCAATGCTATAGCTTCACAAACAGAAGCAGAAGCAGGCACAGAAAACACAAAAGGCATGACGCCTTTGAGGGTAGCACAAGCTATAAACACACAGGTGTCGGGTGTTACAGCTGTGGCATCAAAGTTCTTTGGGGTAAAAACAACCACAGATTCTGTTGGGCGTACAATCTTACAACAAGAACACACGTTGGTAGGTGGAACTGAAAACCTAGTGTTGTCAGATTATGAAACCTATTTTTTTGCAACAGGTTCGGTTGGTCTAACACTTAGATCATCTGATGGACACCTTTTAATCGATCTACCATAAGGAGGGTATAGTGGCGACAGTAGATTTAGGAAAAATAAAGTTCACTTGGCGGGGAGCTTTTAGCAATTCTAACACGTATGAAGCAGATGATGTTGTATCTAGCGGGGGATCATCTTGGGTTTATGTGAATACCACATCCAAGACGGGTTCTGCAGCCGGGACACCATCAACAAGTAATACAACACATTGGGATCTGATGGCGGATGGGGCGAATCCATTGACCACCCAAGGTGATATTCTAACACACAATGGTACTACTAGTATTAGGTTAGCTAGGGGTAATTCAGGTGATGTTGTAACTGTTGATGGGAATGATATAGCCTTTGCACCACAACAAGGACATGAAGGGCACAAGTATCTTCAGACAAATTATGCAGACATTATATCTAATCCATCTGCATCTAACGATTTTGGCAAGGATGGTAAGTACCCTTGGTTAGCAGACTATTCTAACAACTGGGTTCCTCATTGTGGGTTTGCAAATCCTGCTTGTGGACCGGTTCCTTGGGCAGAAAATGGCATCCAATATATCTATAGGATGACTATTTATATGAACGCCAACCACGAAATTGTGGTGTTTGGTGATGATGACTTCTATTGGTTTGGCACAAGTGCAGGTGTAAAGCATAATCAAGGTGCTGTTATTAATTTTAATTCAGAGTTTGGTGGTATGCGTGATGGCGAATACCCTGTCAGATTTTGGGTTATGTATAACAACATTTGGATTCTGACATCAGAAGGCAATTTGTTTTCAGCAGGTGACAACGCCTATGGACAGCTTGGTATTGGTGGAACAACTGACAGAATGAGCTTCACAAAAATATCAACACTAGGCCCGGATGCTACACATGGTGGTACATCTTGTCAGATTGCAGGCTTCCATGTTGCTAATCAGCCTGATAATGGATCAGGTAACTATGGTTCATGCTACGCTATTGACACATCAGGCCGGCTGTTTAGCTGGGGATACAATGGTGGTGGCAAGCTAGGGGTTGGCAACACCACTAACCAATCATTTCCTGTTTTAGTTTCAGGTGTGTCAAATGTTAAATCTGTTTCAGCAGGCTATCAAAGTGCTTATGTTGTAGATGGATCAGGTAATCTATTCATATGCGGTAGTAATCAGAATGGTGTAGGTGGTGGCATAAGCTCAACATCATTTACTGATTCTAATCAGAACAATGTCTATCAAATAATAAATGTTGATGGACATTACCACACATCAAGGTATGCACATGGTCATTATCTAAATACATCAGGTGAATTGTATGGTGTAGGTGGTAATGCTACTGGATCTGTAGGTGATGGAACACTAGTTCAGAAAGGAACTTGGACTAGGATAGGTGGTTCAGCTACTTATTCATCTTTCTACTATGCAGGCAATTCTTACTATCTAACTGTTGCTGCTTTAGGTGGTACGCCTAACAATTGTAATGATGATCTTTTTGTTTGGGGGTACAATGGACAAGGCCAGATTGGGAACGGCAATCAAACAGATGTGCAATCACCAACACAACCATCAACCACAACATTATTTACACATACAACTACATCAACCACATCTAACAATGCACCTACAGAAACAGATGTAGCCTTGCCTGTTAATGACATTAAAAAAGTTTGGGGTACACGTGGTGGTCAAGGACAAACCACGGGACATTTCTTCTTGATGGATAACAAGTTTAGAATATGGCAAGGTGGTTATTCACAAAGTGAAGACTTCCACCAAGCAAGCACAGGCAACCAAGCTATCAATAACTACCGCCTAGATATAGGGCCGTGGTCAACAACATCTGCTATCACTACTTCCCATTGGGCAGGTAAGGTAGAAGAACAAGTGGTTCATATGCACGGGTTTGGCAATGCCCAAGGATCAGAAGGGCACGCTGTGTTTATGACAACTACCGGGAGGATCTTTGGTAAGAGGTATAACGCTCAAGGTCAGATGGATCATGGGTTGTCTTACATTGGTAACTGGATTCAATTAACCCCATAAAGGAAGGATAAGTATGGCACAGAAACTTTATAAATGGACGGGTACACTTACATCACCTGATGGTTATGATAGTGAATTACCTGCACCACAATGGTATGGCACAGATGACAATGGTGTCAGTTACGCTTTCTTAGATACAGCCTTTGCCGCAGAGTGTTCATCATCTGAAAAAGATTTTGCGGTAACAACTTCATCAACAGCTAAAGATTGGGTCAAAGCAAATAGCATACAAGCTGCACGCTTAAACAAAGAATGTCGTAATGAAATCAGACAATCTTATAGTCTTGAATCAGAGCTGAAGGCATATAGGACAGATGATAGTACAGTCAAGACGGCCATTGCTAAGATTGTAGCTGGGTACACAACCAAAAAGAACGCATTGGTAGGCGACTAGCATGGCACATCTGTATGATCTAAATCCTAAACTAAAAGGTTCTAAGGAATCTAAGTCTACTAAAGCTAAACCAGGTAGACCTAAGAAAGATAAATCTGATGGCAACAAAGACAACACTAAATGAACTAGATAAAAGATTATCTACCCATGAAGCAGTGTGTTCTGCTAGGTGGGATGAAATGTTATCTAGGATCAAGCGCCTTGAATATATAATTCTTGGCACAGCAGGAACAATAATATTGTTGTTACTCAATTCAACAATAAAAGGTTTTGGGTAGTGAATGTTAGAGTATGTAGCCGCCGCCAATGCCGCTTTTGCGGTGGTCAAGAGAGCAATCCAAAACGGAAAAGAATTACATGATTGTGCCAAAAGTATCGCTAACTTTACCCATGCCCATGATGATTTAAAGAAGGCGCACAATGCAAAGAAGAATAGTATATGGACAAGTTTTTTAGGAAAGCAGGATGATGATTTAGAAACCTTCATGCACCTAGAACAATTGAAGCAGAAGGAAGATGAATTAAAACAGTTAATGATTTATTGCGGAAGACCTGGCTTACATAGTGATTGGGTAAAGTATCAGGTAGAAGCAAGGAAAAGAAGACAGAAAGCAGAAGCAGATAGATTAAAAAAAATTTCAGACCTAAAAGAAAATGCACTTCTTATAGTCGCGTGGTTAGGTGGGATTCTAGTTATAGGATTCATAACTATCTTGGTGGTTTGGGGTCTAGTTAGAAAGGGGATCTTATGATGTTAGGTAAAGTATTAGATGCTTCTAAGAAACATCAAGTGCTGCCACGTGCAATGATGATCATAATGACCTACCAATATTTTAATGTAACAAATTGGTTTATGGATTTAGATTCGCCGTCCAATTCTCAGGCTGCTTTGGTATCTGTTGTCACCGGGGCAATGACCGGGGCGTTTGGTTTATGGCTAGGACATGAAGCCAAAGAACCAAAAGGCAAGGAGGTATAATGTTACAAGCATTAATCGGTCCTGTCACAGGACTGCTAGATAAATTTATCGAAGACAAAGATCAGAAAGCTAGGCTCGCCCATGACTTGGCAACTATGGCGGAAAGACACGGGCAGGAAATAGCACTTCAACAAATAGAAGTATTGAAAGCTGATGCCAAAGGTAATTGGTTTCAAAGTTCGTGGCGTCCATTGATAGGATGGATATGCGGCTTGTCTCTTGGCATAAACTATATGGTGTCACCTATTATGGCAGGCTTTGGTGTCAACATTCCGCAGGCTGATATGTCTGTGATGATGCCGTTGATGTTCGGGATGTTAGGAATTTCCGGGATGCGAAGTTATGACAAGTACAAAGGAACAGATAGTAAAAAATTAACCAAGTAGAAAGGGGGCAGCTATGCCAATGGGTAAAGGAACATATGGATCAAAGGTAGGAAGACCTGCTAAGAAACCTATGTCTAAAGTTTCTATGAGAAACAAACTTAAAAAGAAATATGGTAAGAAGAAGGCGAGCTACTAATGGCTAAAGGTGTTAAGCATTTCACAAAGGATGGAAAAGAACACAAAGGTTCTATGCACAAAATGTCTGA
>MDTD01013753.1_pt1 | contig 30304 bp, 25 predicted proteins | sample 811221 | NCBI WGS metagenome assembly MDTD01 (sample SAMN05326646, study PRJNA326480) | marine metagenome | isolation source: seawater | place: Pacific Ocean: South West | collected 2011 | reverse complement strand
TCACAGACGCAAGCACACAGGAAATTGACGTGGTGCTGGAACCCCTCCCTGGTGATTTGATAGTTCAATCGCGAACACCAGATATGACGGTCTCCGTTGACGGTGAGCCACTCAATCTTTTTCTCCCCGGAATCATAAAAGGAATAAAACGTGGTCAACACAAATTAACATTTAGCAGCCCAAGGTACTTTGACAAAACGGTTGAGTTAGAGATCGAGGGCCTGGGCAAACAGCAATCGCTCGAAGTTTCTTTAGAACCAGCATGGGGCCACCTACTGTTCACCTCTGAGCCAACGGCAGCAATGCTTCACGTTAACGAAACTGAAATTGGACAAACGCCGATACGCGCGCAGATTTTAGAAACTGGAAGCCAGGTCAAGCTCAGCAAACCGGGATACAAAAACTGGAATCAGGGACTACGAGTTAAAGCTGGCACAGACGAAGACTACCCACTGGTTAAACTCTTGCCGGCGGATGGAATCGCGATAATAAAAACCCAGCCTAGCGGAGCAACTGTGACTCTTGATGGTCAATTTTTGGGCTCGACGCCTCTCAAGGTTGAGGTCTCGCCCGATGAAAAGCACATAGTTAAGTTATTCCTGAAGGGCTACAGAAAAAGCACCGAATCATTCATTATCAAACCAGAAGAGCAGATCAGGCTTGATATTGTCCTGAAAGAAAATACCGGCGAGGTCAAGCTCAGCGTAAGCCCCACTAACTCAGAAATCTACATAGATGGTAAATTGGTGGGACGTGGCAACATGATCCTCCAATTACCGTCGATGCAACAGACACTCACAGTCAGAAGCAATGGATATCGGTCCCAGACATTGGAGGTTCTTCCAAAACCAGGACGGCAACAGGCACTGAGCGTAAATTTAGTCACCGAGGAAGAGGCCTATTGGGCCTCCAGACCTAACAAGATAAGTGCATTTGGCGATATAACATTGACGCTCATTCGGCCTGATAAGCCTTTTATGCTGGGAGCGCCCCGACGACAACCGGGGCGCAGAGCCAACGAAATAGAGCGCAGTGTAGTGCTTAAACGTCCCTTTTACCTCGCTATCAAAGAAACGTCCAATCGACAATATAAACTTTGGCAAGCCGAGCATAGTTCCTCTGCAATAGCGGGACAGACCCTAGATCTTCTCGATCAACCGGCAGGGCAAGTGTCATGGGAAGAAGCGGCCCAATTTTGCAATTGGTTAAGCGATAGAGAAAATCTGCCGCGTTTCTATGTTTTCGAGAATGGAAGAGTCAACGGCATAATCTGGTCAAGTAACGGCTATCGCCTCCCAACCGAAGCAGAGTGGGCCTATGCCGCCAAGATACGGCCAGACGGATCCACTGCTACATTTTCTTGGGATAAGGGTCTGTTCCCTCCTGATAAACCAGTAGGAAATTATGCAGACATGAGTGCGTCTCGCTTGGTGCGATTTGCTCTTGCGCGCTACGATGATGGATTCCCCGTTTCTGCGCCGGTTGGGTCTTTTCAAGCCAACGCAAGAGGGCTCTACGATATGGGCGGAAATGTTGCGGAGTGGGTAAACGATTACTATGACGTTCAGTCGCATCGTGGTGATCCGATTGAGGATCCGAGAGGCCCTGATGAAGGTGTAAAACACGTGATTCGGGGTGCTAGTTGGGCTCTAGGGTCAAGGTCTGAGCTGCGCTTGACCTACCGTGATAGTGGTAAAGACGGAAGATTAGACTTAGGATTTAGGATTGCTCGATATGTCGATGTTGTACACGATAGCGGTTAAACTTTTATCCAAGCTCTTCAATAGTATTCAAATCTGCGAGGTATAATGATGGAACGATTATTTGCTTTTTTCCTATTTGTTGCCGCTGTTCCGGCCGCACAGACCGAAATAGCTTCAGAGCCTCAAGATAAGCCGCAAGACCGCGGGATCGAGCAGTCACCGGAGAATACAAATGACAAATCAGACCAAGATCTTCAATCGCCTGAGGCGGAGGGTAGGCTAGGCGCTAAAATTATTGAAAACCTTCCAAAGACCTCTCTTGACATCAGAGATGCTGAAAATTTCCCAAATGACATCTAGGACTAGGTTATGAAACGAAACGCCAACGAAATGTATTTCCAACTCATAGCGCTTCTTTTAGGTTTTATTCTCATTCACGCTATTTTCGTGACGTTGGTTCGACCAAATGCCGAAAGCACCATTCGACAACAGGTCGAAAGAGCCGCAGCTGGCGAGCCTTACATTGTTCCGCGCTCCTTTTATGTCGTAATCAAAGATATTGAGCAAGAGGCATGCTTTATATTGATGTTTTGGGCATTTGCCATCATGACCTACAAAGCACGCGCGCTGCTGCGAGAGGAATCAATGTTTGACAAGCATCTCATTGCAGCAAATGAGGGAGCTCGAATTCTTGTCGAGGACACCGCTCAATTCACGGGATCGCTCAGGTCGCTGCCTCAAGACCAGAGAAATCTCCTATTGCCACGGGCATTGGACGCTGCCCTACTTCGATTTCAAACGACAGCGAATATTCAGTCGGCAAATGACGCTGTTAGTGCAACTTGCGAATCGGAAAGTGAACGGCTTGACTCAGAACTATCAATGATTCGATATATTACCTGGGCCATTCCCTCAATTGGATTTATCGGCACGGTTCGCGGAATTGGTGGGGCGCTCGCTCAGGCTCATGAGGCCATGGAGGGAGATCTTGCGGGAATTACCTCAAGTTTGGGTGTTGCCTTCAACTCAACATTTGTTGCACTCCTTATCAGCATGTTTGTAATGTTCTTCATGCATCAACTTCAGTTAATGCAGGAACGGCTGGTACTGGATACCCAAGGTTACTGCGAGCAGAACTTACTTCGATTTCTTAAGTCCTGACGCAAAGATATGACTCTCGCACTCTTGCACATCAATGACCACTGTCTGCGGGTCATTGCTGAGAACGGTGAAAATAGGGCCGAAACTGGTTTTTGCTATTCAGATTCTCATGGGCTGGTGAGTGGGTCAGCCGCGTATGAAACAGCTTGGACTAAACCTCATCTATCCAATAACCGCTTCTGGCACGAGCTCAATCAAAAACCATTACCGAGAAAATTAAAATATGCGCGTCATCATGCCGACATGGCGTACGCTCAGCTTTGCAGAATGCTGTCCTCAATTTCAAGCCCGCAAGTTCTCTTGAGCGTTCCAGCAAGCCTCGACAATGAGCAATTATCAATATTGCTCGGGCTTATAAAAGCGGTGCCAGCAGAAATTTGTGGTGTCATTGACGGTGCGCTTCTCGCGGCAGGCCCCGAGCACCAGCTTGTCTTGGAGATGCAGCTTCATCAAACCGTGCTCACTCAGCTAGAGACAACGGGCGAAAGTAAAAAAATAAGCACCCACAAAGAGATTCCTAAACTCGGAGTATCAGCGATCTATCGCGAGGTTGCGATGCATGTGAGCGAGAAGCTGATTACAACAAACCGGCATGATCCACTTTATCTTCCTGAAAGTCAGCAACAGCTCTATAACGCCATACCAAAAGCCCTCTCTCAGATGGAGACGAATTCTGAAGCTATCATCTCTTTGGATACTCCAGCTGGAGTGCTTGCGGTCAAACTCTCTAATGATGATCTGACCAAAATCCTTGACCCTCTCTCAAAGGAGCTTTATCAGAGCATTAACGAATATTCACCCGACGAGGTGCTCCTCGGATCCGGTGGGGGCATCGTTGGTGCTTTTGGAACACCCCTAGCAAATTCCAATCGAACTGACTTTGATTTGATGGCCCAGAAAGGTTTTTCTCTGGTTCAAAGTGAAACCATCTCTCCCATTCCGCTGAAGAGAATCGTCAGCCTCAGATCCGCAAAGTCTGAAATTACCGCAGTTGGTCGGGCAGCCACTCATTTAGTTAATGAGGGTCGCGCTTGGCGATTAGATAAGCCCCTAAGCTTATGGCTTATGAATACCGGGGTCGAGATAGCCCGGGGTGAAATGTCTGACTCGGACTTAATAATCCATGCTGATGGAGTGAACCTAAAGACACTTTACAAAAAGGAACATACATCAATTGGCTTGCCAAAGGACGCAATATGCGGAGCATGGCTCGAAGTTGGCAAATACAAACTCCAGCTAATAGATATCCATGATGCGTAAGGAACGACGAAATATAGCTTTTAGCCTTTCTTTTCTTGACATCATGGCTTGTGGATTTGGCGCGGTGACACTGCTTTTCATAATATTAAGTTACAACATAGAGGACGATGTTAGCCCAGATATCGTTGCGACCGCGGAAATCGAAAGGCTCAGAGATGATTTAGATGTAGCCGAAGATGACCTTGTTAAAATCAAAGACGATCTGAGATTGGCAAGAACCTCTCTGAAGGCGGCTCGAAACAAATTGAATGATTTAAAGAGACAAGACGAGGTGCCTGAGGCTGATCCGTCACTGGATGATGATGAGTATAAAAAATTAGAGCAGACTGTTAAGGAACTTGAAGCTACTTTGAGTGAGTTGGAGGAAGGCGAGGCACAAGAGCGCTGGTACGGAAAGAATCTGATGACCGGTCTTGACTTCAGCGGCCAACGGATCCTGATATTGGTGGACGGCTCTGCCAGCATGCTTAGTGAGCGCTTTAGAGAAGTCTTTCAGTTGCTTGAACAAATCAAGACGGGGCAATCGGCCATTAATGATGCTAAAAAGTGGCAGTGGGTTGTAAAAACGGTTACCTGGCTGGTTGCCAACATTGGTGAAAATGTGTTGTTTCAGGTATACCTGTATGACACCAGCGCTAAACCAGCGCTCTCCAATACAATTGGGACCTGGTTGTCGGCAGACCAATTAGTCAAAGAGGAGGTGATTTCTGCAGTGAGGACACATCTCCCAAACTCAGGCACCAGCTTGGAAAATGTTCTATCGGAAATAAAATCTCTCGACCCCCTGCCAGATCTCATATTCCTATTGACCGATGGACTACCCACGCAAGGGCAGACCAAACCAAAAAAATATATGATTACACCGAGTGAAAGACGAAAATATTTTCTTAACGCTGTGGAGCAAATTCCAGCTGGTGTTCCAGTATCGACCATCCTTTATCCGCTTGACGGTGATCCCGAAGCGGCTTTACTTTATTGGAAGCTAGCATATGATAGTAGAGGAAGTTTTATAACGCCGTCGAGAGATTGGCCGTGACTTGCCAGAACATAAAGTTAATGGAGAATCGAGAGTGAGAACCCGCAGACGTCAGACGAACGAGGCGAGCATCTCTTTTCTCGATATCATAAGCTGTGGCTTTGGGGCCGTCGTTCTATTGCTTGTAGTGGCCGAGTTAGGAGATCCCGTTAAGCGAATCGAGGTAGAACAAGCATTTATGACATCAGTCAAAACGCTCCAAGAATCTCTTTTCAAAACGAGGAAAGAAAATGAACAGCTCACAAAGGAATTACAAAGCAGCCAAAGCGAATTGAAGGTCGTGAAACTGCAGACACAAAAAGTTCAAGACCAGATTGAGTCAAGAGTGATTACGGTGCCCGAGACAGATGAAAGCCGTCCTACTGTTGACGACATGAAACTCATGGCAAAGTTCTACCAAGAAGAGAAAGAGCGTTTGGAGGGAGAACGGATAGTAACCGCCGACAATCAGGTCGGGGGAATTCCTCTCGATAGCGAATATATTATCTTCCTGATAGACAGCTCTGGCAGCATGAAACAGATGAAAGCAGCCGTAGATCAGCAGTTCAGAGCAATTCTTGACACCTATCCTCGCGTCAAAGGATTGCAAGTCGTTAATAACAAGGGACAATACCTCTATCCTGAAACAGCAGGTGGCTGGGTTGAAGACACCGAAGCCCGTAGAAAGGAGATATTGGCCAAGTATGTATTGTGGTCCTCTGACATTCAATCGGATCCGACAGAAGGCTTGGTGGCTGCAGTGCAAACCTACAGCAGGCAAGAAAAAGAACTATGCATATTTGTTTTAGGGGACGATTACCAGACATTTGCTGACATAGGGCGATTGATTGAGGCGATTGATGTGCTGCAGAAAAAAAGTTCCAACGGCAAACCGAAGATACGCATTCATGGAATGGGATTCCCCTGGCTACTCAAGCAAATGGAGAACTTTTCGGACGTGAGACTCTATGAACAAGCTGTTAAGTATGCAGCCCTTATGCGTAATCTCAGTGCTAGGAGCAATGGGGCTTTCATCGGTCTAAACTCCATCGAACCCGAGAGGCCCAGACGGTGATGAGAGATGATCCAATTAAAAAAATCATTAGATTTGCCTCACATGGGCTCGGTTTGCGGGTCTTGAATCTAGTTATTATCCTCATAATTACAGGGTGCGGTGGTTCCAGCAATGTCCAAATTGGTGCCAACTTTCCAACGCTAATTGCAAAACCGCTTGATATTAGAGCTGCTGTGGTGCTTGACCCAACTTTTATAAGCTACATAGCAACGCCAAATAAAAGCATAACAATAGACATCGGTTCAGGGCAGAAGCAGGTCTGGGAAAACTCTTTCCTTGGCTTAGTCAAAGATGTTAGCTTCGTAGACTCCGCAGGACTAGTCGATGATTCATATGATCTGATCGTCTTGCCCTCCGTGGTCGATGTGCAAGTTTCCGTGCCATCAGAGAATTACCTCAGCATTTATGAAGTATGGATAAAGTACAGCATCGATATTCGATCTGGCGATGGGGCCAATTTGGATAACTGGTACATGCCTGTATACGGTAAAACTTCCAATGCGTCTTGGTCCAGAGATCGTGCCATAAGTTCCGCAACTGAAACGGCGCTCCGTGATGTTGGCGCCAAACTCAGTCTCGATTTTTTTCGTATCCCCTCTGTGAGAAGGTACATAAATAATCTCAAACTGGGGGAAGGCCTATGAAAAACTGCGCCCTAGCAGTTGCACTCTTGTGCATTACTGCTTGCTCCACCACAACCACGGTTGACGAGTTCAGAAGCGGAGATCACAAAATCAGCATTGGTCAGGGTGACAATGTGGTATTACTAGGTCGACGAGATGCCGGGGACTATGAAACGGATGCAGAGTTTGTTCAATGCGTTGGTAGAAAGTTGGAGGGGCCCAATTTAGGCGTACTTCAAGAACAAGATTTTATGGACGCCTTGTACCCTTGGCTTGAACCACGAACCGCTCCCAAAGCACTTCCAAGAATGCGTCGCTTGATGCAGGAACCACTGATTGAGCGGTCCATTCAAGATAGACGGGTGCGCTACTTCGTTTGGTTAGACGGTGCAACTAAAACAATTGACAAAGCTGGCTCTATTAGCTGTGCTGCGGGGCCCGGTGGCGCTGGTTGTTTTGGGTTCGCAAAATGGGATAAGTCCTCAATATATGAAGCCGTAGTCTGGGACATTGAGGATCTGAGTGAGGTTGCAAGAGTGCGTGTCGACTCAGAGGGAACCTCCTATCTCATTGGTGCTATAGCGCCCATTCCACTAATGACACCGGTAAAGAATGATGCATGCTCTAGCCTTGGCAATCAGTTATCGAGTATCTTTAAAAATTCCAATTAAATCAGGGAAAATCGAGTGAAAATTTTCCGCTGCGAGGAGAAAAACTTTTCGACGCTTTGGCTGGCGCTTCCGCTTCTTGTTTCCGTTGCCAGCTTTGGGGCTCCTAGTGGCAAAGAAATTTATGAGGAAACACTTAAGGCAACTCCAATTTTTAATGACCCTTCTTTAATAGCGTACATTAACAAACTGGGTCGTGAGATCGTTGCTGTTTCGGACATGGCGGATGAAGAATTCACCTTCACCTTGCTTGATTCCCCCGAACTTAATGCATTTGCAACCGCAGACAATTATGTCTATGTCAACCGCGGGCTTTTGAACTACGTGAGCAATGAAGCACAACTTGCTTCGGTAATCGCTCATGAAGTCGCGCACATAACCTGTGATCATGTTAAAGAACGTTTCTCAAAGGGCACCTCGAACCAAATGCTAAGTACTCTTGTGTATATCCTCAGTGGAAGTGGTGACGCCGCTGAAGCAGCTATGGCTTATGGACAAGCAAATGTGCGGTCATTTGGGCGACGACAAGAACTTGAGGCAGATGAAGTTGGTGCCGAGTACATGGCAAAACTGGGTTATGATGTTAACGAAATGCTCTCGATGCTTTCGGTTATGAAAGATTTCGAAACTCTTCAAAAGGAACAAGCAAGATCGAGAGGCGCGATTCGACCAACCTATCATGGAGTTTTTGCCTCACACCCAAGGAATGATGCAAGACTGCGAGCCGTTGTATCGAGGGCCTCTAGCCTAATCTCTGGGGCACCCAGAGGTAATGGAGCTACTCAATATCGAAAGCTCACGCAAGACCTCGTCTGGGGTAAGAATTTCCTCGCAAAAACAACGCCCCCTGAGCGCTATTCCAACATGCGTTGGAGAATACGTTTTGACTTGCCTGAAGGCTGGACCCAAACTGCAGGAACAGCCCCAACCGCTGTGATAGGTGAATCCCCTGACAAAAAAGCGAGTATTTCCATGACACGGCTCGGCAGAACAGCGCAGAGTCCCGAAGAATACCTGTTCAACCAAATGAATGTTAAAGCAATTGATGTCGGCGAAAAAATATCACCGGCGCGACTAAATGGGTTCACAGGCACATTAACGGAAACCGACAAAAAGGATAATGAAACAACTGTCAGAGTTGCCGTCATATACTACAAATTGCATGCTTACATCTTTCGAGGCCAAGTTAAGAATCCAGATGACTTTACCGGTTTCGATAAACTATTTATGGAGGCTATAAACACTTTTCGAACGATATCTCAAGCAGAAATAGATGGTCAGCAACCACAGAAAGTCCACTATATTAAAGCCACGAGTAACACGACATTTGATGGCCTGGCCCAGCACTTCAACCTCAAACGCTCAGACGTTTCCATACTGAGAGTGATAAATGGCTTGTATCCGGCGGGCGAACCGAAAGCTGGGCAAATCATTAAGGTATTTAAACGATGATCGGCTTTCGACTAGGCTGACAAAATTAGGTCGTCATGAATAAGAATTTTCTGATTGTCAGCTTGTCAGTCGCACTATACATCATGCTCTTTGCGAAAACACTTATTCAGACTGAGCCGGCCGGAAAGTATGAAAATTGGGATAAGCGCTATGCAGCACCCCAAAATATCCAACAACTCCAAGATCAGCTGGAAGCAAGGTTCATTAGTCGTCAACCAGGTTCAACGCATCCCACTGTGGATGAGTTGAGTGAACAAACAGCGGAGAAAAGTTTAGAGCTTCGCCTTGACAAGTTAACAAAGAATATCACCACACCCGAAAATCCGAGTGCCGAGGAGCTGCACGCCTACTTCGAACAGCACAAAGAAGAATACCGTGAAGAATCGACAATTGCGCTAGACCATGTTACTTACACTATTAAGGCAAGGGGAGGAAACTCAGTCTCAGCTGCTCAAGAAGCCCTCTCGATCAGCGATACAATCGTTCCTGTAGGGGATGAAACTCCTCTGCCGAGGCACTTAACTGATGTTTCTAGCCTGCAACTCGATGAAATTTTTGGTGAGCCTGCCAGTCTTGAAATTATTAACTTGGCGCGCCGTTCTACTCATTTACCATGCTGGGGCGGTCCAATAACATCGGCATACGGGGTGCATCTCGTATGTATAAAACAGTTCGAATTGGGCAAGATACCGCCATTCTCCGAGGTAAGACAGCAAGTCCTAAACGACTGGCGATATGAGACTGCCTCAAAAAAGGGTCCGCGCTAAGGTATATTGAAATTTTTTACAATACGAGGCTCGAAAATAAGTTCTTTAAACCACTGACACCGGATTGCTGCCACGCTCTTAGTGCTGCTGAACCAACGATAGCAACATCTGCGTGGCCGCGGAGGGCATCTACGTCTTCTCTCCCACTGATTCCAAACCCAACAGCAATCGGTACATCAGTATTTTTACGGCATTTTTCAACTAGTTTCAGCACGTTGTCGCCAATAATTGTTTTTGACCCAGTCACTCCTTTTCGTGCCACAACATAAACCATGCCTCGGCTGGCTGCACCCAACTTGGCCAATCTCTCATCACTACTGGTCGGTGTCATCAAAACGATGGGAGAGATGTCCTCCCCAATTGCCATTGAATTAAGATTTTTAGCCTCCTCTAGAGGAAGGTCTGGGAGGATGTAACCTACTCCACCCGCACTTGCCAAACGCCGCAAAAACTCCTCCTCACCCATCTTAAAAACAGTATTGTAGTACCCCATCATGAGTATCTTGAAAGAAAACAAATCAGTCGCTTGTTTCATAAAATCAAAGCATTGATCTATGGTCGTTCCTGATTTTAAGGACTCCTCATTCGCCTGAGCGAAAAGGGGCCCATCAGCACTCGGCTCAGAGAATGGAAATTGAAGTTCAACTAGATCAACACCAGCGGACTGCATAATCTGGAGAGCCTGCATGTTATCTTCGAATGATGGGTAGCCACACACCACATGAGCCATGATCAAAATATCTTTTTTTTTCCGCTTCTCAACAATGTAATTAGCCAGTAACACTAGTCTTCCTCTCCTAGGTATTGATCAGACTTTTCATTGATGAATGACTTCCACTCCCGGTCATCTAGGGCATCTGCAATAGTAAAAATATCTTTATCACCTCTCCCTGATTGATTAATCAGAATAATTTCATTTCGCCCCATCTTGGGAGCTTCCCTAATTGCCAAGACAAAGGCATGAGCTGTTTCAAGTGCGGGAATAAGCCCCTCAGATCGCATTGTCAGGCGCAGCGCCTCTTTAACCTCCTCGTCAGTTGCCGCCTCGAAACGAACTTTCCCAGCCTCCCACAAATAAGAAAAAATAGGGTTGATGCCAATATAATCAAGACCTGCCGCAATAGAGTGGGTTTTCCGCATATTGCCCTGCTCATTTTGTAGAAAGTAAGTCTTGAAGCCTTGCGCAACTCCCACCGAAGCATCGTTGTATGCAAGTCGAGCAGCATGTAGGTTCGATCCCAAACCGAGCCCCCCGGCCTCGCAACCAATCAATTCCACCGTATCATGGTCTAAAAAGCCTTGAAATATCCCTATTGCATTTGATCCGCCTCCAACGCACGCATATACACGATCTGGCAATGATCCTGTCAACTCTTGAAGTTGATCGCGTGCTTCAATTCCTATCACAGACTGGAACCAACTAACCATCTCGGGGAAAGGATGCGGGCCGCAGGCCGTTCCGAGAACATAGTGGGTATCGGCCATATTCGACACCCAATCTCGCATGCACTCGTTAATAGCATCTTTTAGGGTTTTCTGGCCATCTTTGACAGAAACCACCTCAGCCCCGAGATTCTCCATCCAAAACACATTGGGACGTTGGCGAGCAACATCAACTTCACCCATATAAATGGTGCAATCCAAACCGAACCGAGCAGCCATAGTTGCCGTGGCAAAACCATGTTGCCCGGCACCAGTCTCTGCAATGACTCGCCGTTTACCAAGCCTTTTACAGATCAGGCCCTGTCCAATTACGTTATTAACCTTATGTGAACCGGTATGATTAAGGTCATCTCGCTTAACATAAATTTGCGCGCCCCCAAGTTTCTTCGATAAGTTTGGCAGATGGGTTATGGGCGTCGGTCTTCCAGAGTAGTTCTTAAGAATTTCCATGTACTCGGACCAGAAACTATCATCGTTCTTGCAAACTCGAAAGCATTGTTGGAGCTCTTCAATTGTGCCGTGGAGAATCTCCGGCAAGAAGACGCCACCATATTCTCCGAAATAGCCTTCCCGCCCAGCGGGAAAATCAAAAATGTCCATGGAATACCTCTTTAGATGAATATTCTAGAAGTCGACCCAAACCAGCAATGCGACATACAAGAACGGTACCAGGGCAGTGTAGCCAAGTCACCTTTTGACCTCAATACTGCCATAACAGGAATTCCTTTAACTGCCTCACAATAACTGTTGAAGAGTCAGAATTAAAAAATGACCAACTTATCCCCACTGGTCAAAAATTAAGCTATCCATAGCGTATAAGTCTGCAAGCACTTTATCTACATGTTATCCCCATATATGATTACAAAAGATGGCAATCAAGACAAAAAAAACACAATATGTAGTATCTAGGCATTCTATTAGTACTAAATGTAGGATAGAATCGATCGCTTGGGCCAATAATACGAAGGCTCAAGCCAGCGCGAAATGCGTCATAGCCAAACCCGCTAATAGCCATTAGCGACCATGGCAAAGACAGCTTAAAAAAGGAAAAAACATGACGGCAGCTAAACTTAAAAGTGTAAGTAAATCAAAGAAGACAACCCCTATTAAAATGCAAGACGCGTCTCTGGACATTTGGGACAAGAAATATCGTCTGAAAGATAAAACAATGAAGTCCATAGATAAGGACATAGATGATACCTACCGAAGAGTGGCGGCGGCATTGTCAAGCGTTGAAAACGAAGACAAACAGAAATATTGGCAAGAGCGTTTCGAATGGGCACTCCACAATGGTGCAATTCCCGCTGGAAGGATTATATCCAATGCTGGAGCGCAGGCCTATAAGCCGGCAACTTCGACTATTAACTGCACAGTTTCAGGTATTGTGCCGGATTCGATGCAAGGTATCTTGGAACGAAATGTAGAAGCAGGACTGACACTAAAAGCCGGTTGCGGTATTGGTTATGAGTTTTCTACGCTTCGTCCAAAAGGAGCCTATGTTTCCGGCGCCGGCGCATATACCTCTGGACCGCTATCGTTCATGGACATATTTGATAAGATGTGTTTCACAGTTTCCTCGGCCGGGGGGCGTCGGGGCGCACAGATGGCGACATTTGATGTGAGCCATCCAGATGTTCTAGATTTCGTTAGAGCCAAAAGAGAAGACGGGCGTCTTCGACAATTTAATTTGTCGTTGTTAATTACTGAGGAATTTATTAAGGCTGTTAAGGAAGATGCCCACTGGGACCTAACTTTTCCAGTAACTTCAAAGGAAGTTGAGGGAGGGCTTGACCTTGAGGATAGTAAGATTATTTGGAAGGCCTTTCCAACAACCGACGGTTATGTAAAAAACGATCAAGGGCTTGTAGCTTGCCGTATTTATGAAACAATTCGGGCGCAGAAATTATGGAATGCCATAATGGCGTCAACATATGATTTCGCCGAACCAGGTTTTATATTGATTGATGAGGTCAACAAAAAAAATAATAACTGGTTCTGCGAAAACATACGAGCAACTAACCCTTGCGGTGAGCAACCACTTCCCCCTTACGGAAGTTGCCTGCTCGGGTCTGTGAACCTAACTAAATTCGTTCGCAATCCCTTCACAAGTGAAGCTTATTTTGATTGGGACGAGTACTCTGAGGTAGTCTCAATCTTTACCAGAATGCTCGATAATGTGGTAGAAATTAATGGCCTTCCTCTGGTAGGGCAACGCGAAGAAATACAATACAAACGTCGACATGGAATGGGCTTTTTAGGCTTGGGCTCTGCCATCACAATGCTATGCATGAAATATGGTGATGAGAAGTCTCTAGAATTCACAGAGCGGGTAGCAAGAGATATGGCCATCGCCGGCCTTCAGACCGGGCTTGAACTAGCGCGAGAGAAAGGCCCCGCTCCGATCATGGAGGATACATTTAAGATCACCGCTGAAATGCTTTTTAATCAACCTGAGCTTGCAAAAGACGGCATAAAGGTTGGATCAAAAATCAAAGGCAAAGTCTTATTGGGTAAATATAGTCAATATATGCAGCAACTGAGTTCGGTAGCGCCAGAACTCATAGAAGCTATTGTAAAAGAAGGGTGTCGTTTTAGCCATCACACCTCGATCGCTCCCACAGGTACAATTTCTTTATCTTTAGCCAACAATGTAAGTAATGGCATAGAGCCGAGTTTCGCGCATCATTACTCTCGAAATGTGATTCGGGAAGGACGCAAAACCAAGGAAAAAGTTGATGTCTTTTCTTATGAACTGCTTGCATATCGCGCCCTGATCAACAACGAAGCTATGCCCTTCAGTGATAAACCTGAACAGAGCCTCCCTGACTATTTTGTGTCATCGGAAAACATTCAACCCAAACAACATGTTGACATTCAAGCCGCGGCGCAAAAATGGGTTGATTCATCTATCTCAAAAACTATCAATGTCCCAACCGAATGCAGTTATGACGACTTTAAAGATATCTATCTATACGCTGCAGAGAAAGGTCTCAAAGGCTGCACTACCTTCCGCTTCAACCCGGAAGCATTTCAGGGAGTTCTAGTCAAAGAACAAGACCTAGAAAACACAATTTATAGTTTCACTCTAGAAGACGGTTCCACTATCGATTTCAAGGGAAATGAAGAAGTTGAATATGACGGTGAAATTCATAGCGCAGCAAATCTTTTTGATGCTTTAAAGGAAGGTTATTACGGAAAGTTTTAGTCCTCTTTGGCCCCAGTGAGGAATGATAAGGAGAAACAATATGGTAAAAAAAATAGAGAAAAAGATTGTGAGCTATAAGGTGGCCAATAACGACAGCGTCGAGGAAAAAACCGAGCAAGCGACTGACAACAATATAATACAAATGCATGAAAAAGTTTCAAGACCACAGGCCTTATCAGGAAGCACCTATAAAATAAAGACGCCTCTATCCGATCATGCTCTCTACTTAACAATCAATGACATCGTCCTCAATGAGGGCACCGATCACGAGTTGCGGAGACCTTTTGAAATCTTCATCAATTCAAAAAACATGGACCATTTTCAATGGATCGTCGCACTTACACGAGTGGTATCAGCTGTTTTTCGTAAGGGTGGTGACTGCACATTCCTAGTGGAGGAGCTCAAAGCAGTTTTTGATCCCCAAGGAGGATACTTTAAGCCCGGGGGGAAATTTATGCCTTCCCTAGTGGCCGAGATAGGATGGGCGATAGAGGACCACCTGCAGAAGATTGGTCTACTTGTTGCCCCTCAAATATCAGAGCATCAGCAAAAAATCATGGATGCCAAGCGTTCCGAGTTCGAGGCCAAGACTCCTTCAGTTGAACCGGAAAGCTTCCCGACAAATTCCGAACTCTGCAAAAAATGTAATGTCAAGGCGGTGATCCTTATGGATGGGTGCATGACCTGCCTCAACTGTGGTGATTCAAAGTGTGGTTAGTTTCAAATAATAAATATGTTCGTGGGCCAAAATCTAGGCAATGGAGCTTAGCGATTTGAGCGAATTGGATGAATTATTTTCGCGGAATGAAGCTTGGGCAGACAAAATAAAAAGTCGCACGCCACACTTCTTTAAAAATCTAAGCGAAGAACACAAGCCAAAATATCTCTGGATTGGCTGCTCCGATAGCAGAACTGCACCGGACCGCCTGCTTAATTTACCATCGGAAGAGATTTTCGTTCATCGCAATATCGCAAATCAAATACATTCTGATGACACAAACTGCATGTCGGTAGTCCAATATGCAGTTGACCAATTAAAAGTTAGTCATATTGTCGTTTGTGGTCATAGTTATTGTGGTGGTGTGCGGGCCGCACTTGATGGACAAACTAGTGGACCGATAGGCCAATGGTTAGGGCCTCTCACTATCCTAAAAACGTCTATCTCCAAAAAATTGGAAAAATCCTCTGATGAAGAAAAGTCTGCCACACTTGCCGAACTAAATGTTATAAAACAAGTAACTAATCTATGTGACTCAATAACAGTTCAGAGCGCGTGGAAAATGAAAACAAAGCTATCTGTTCATGGATGGATGTTTGATATAAAGACCGGCATCGTCAAAGATTTATTGGGCGACATTAAATCAGCAGAAACAGCTGCCTCTATTCAAGAGCAATATTTCTAAGTATAACCCTTAAATTTTTCCAACAACCGCCTGGCTGCTAACTTGGGATGCATTGCACCGGATAATACTGCTTTTTCTATCGATATGACGCTCTCGCGAACTGACGGATCATCTTTGAGGTCGGACAGCACGAGCGCAGTGGTTTCCCCCCACATCCAGGCAAGAGATTGCTCGGCGCGATGGGTCTCGAATTCTCCAGATTCCTTGAGAGCCAATTGCATCTCGATTAACTGGTCCCATACTTCAGTGACACCATGGCCATCTAACGAGGAGCAGGCGGCAACCACTGGTTGCCATGCGCTATGTCGACCCTTGATAAACTGTAAAGCCGATCTATAGTCTTGCACGGTTCGCTCTGCTATCATTTTTTGATCGCCGTCCGCTTTGTTAACTAAAACAATATCCGCTAGTTCAGTAATACCTCTTTTAATGCCCTGAAGTTCGTCCCCCGCTGAGGGCAGTAGTAGAAGTATAAATGCGTCAACCATATCTGCCGCTATAGTCTCGGACTGCCCCACACCGACAGTTTCTATAATCATTACATCGAACCCAGCCGCTTCACATAGCAACATCGATTCACGGGTACGCCGAGTAACACCGCCTAGCGTGTCACCGGCAGGAGAAGGTCGAACAAAAACATTCTCGCGCGATGAGAATGTTTGCATACGCGTCTTATCGCCCAAGATTGAGCCACCCGTTATAACCGACGATGGATCCACTGCCAACACTGCAACATTGTGCCCTATATCGACCAGATGATTGCCGAACGATTCAATAAATGTTGATTTCCCGACTCCAGGAGCACCGGAGATACCTATTCGAATCGAATTTCCGGTATGAGGGAGTAATTCCTGAAGAATTTCGTCCGCAGTGTCTCGGTGATCCCGCCTAGATGATTCTATTGCAGTAATTCCCTTGGCTAGGGCGCGACGACTTCCATCCAATATTTGTTTTGCTAAGGATAGTCTCTCAACCATGATAAAACCTTAATTCGTTAAACTAACCACCATAGGGAGAGAATTTACTCAAATTCGAGGATAACCTGATCGACCGCTAGACTATCTCCCACGGCACTGCGAACAGCTGACACAACGCCATTTTGAACTGCTCTTAAACTATTCTCCATTTTCATGGCCTCTACGACCGCAAGTTCGTCTCCCACTTTGACAGAATCGCCTTCAGAAACCGAAATACTGACCAGAAGCCCCGGCATAGGGGAAAGCAAAAATTTTGATAGATCTTCGGGCTCTTTGTGGAGCATATGAACGCTAAGCTCTGACGCTCTTTTTGACAAAACTTCTGCACTTATCTTAGCGCCTCGATAGTACAGAACATACTTATTAACATTTGTCTCCATTTGCACACAAATAAACCGATCTTGTATTTTTGCATTGAATATGGGATCCCCTAATTTCCAGTCAGTAGTTATATGGTGGTCAACGCCTGAAACTTTGATAACATGCCCCCCTTCCTCAAGGGCTTTAATACTGGCCGGAGTACTTTCTCCTCCTGCCACCACCACCCAATCATGTGGTGGACGATATTGATGCTCCGAGAGTTGACCAGATAACTTAGCCTCTCTCTCCAAACGAAAATGATTAGCTAAAACAACTACTGCAATCATCATCATGAGATCGTCAGGTAACATTGGATCAACCGAGAATCCATCTGGATACTCTTCCGAGATAAAATTAGTGGTTAAGTTTCCTGCCAAGAAACGAGGATGGTTCATTAATGAATTCAAAAAGCTAATATTGTGATTTACACCCCGAATATAGTAATTGTCCAAGGCCTTAGACATTGACGCAATCGCTTGATCTCGATTTTCTCCGAAGGTAACTAACTTAGCGATCATTGGGTCATAATAAATTGAAACTTCTCCTCCCTCATAAACACCGCTATCAACTCGAACCCCTTCCCCAGTTGGTTCTAAGTAATTAGTCAATCGGCCGGTAGAGGGCAAAAAGTCACGAAGCGGATCTTCAGCATAGACTCTAGATTCAATGGCCCACCCATTAAGAGAGATGTCTTCTTGCCTAATTGATAGCTCTCCTCCAGAAGCAACGACAAACATCATCTCCACGATATCTAAGCCACTAACTAACTCGGTAACCGGGTGTTCTACTTGTAGTCTAGTGTTCATCTCCAAAAAGTAGAAATTTCTATCGATATCTACAATAAATTCTACGGTTCCAGCTGACCGATAATTTACAGCGCGAGCCAATGCACAACTTTGTTCTCCCATCGCACGACGCGTCTCCTCGTCTAGAAAAGGCGACGGAGCCTCTTCAATCACCTTTTGATGACGACGTTGAATTGAACATTCTCGCTCTCCTAGGTATATCGTATTCCCGCTACCATCAGCAATTATTTGTATCTCAATATGCCGAGGTTCTTCAATAAATTTCTCGATAAATATCCGATCATCGCCAAAACTGCTACTCGCCTCATTGCGAGCCCGCTTAAAGCCCTCTCTGCATTCCTCTTCATTCCTAGCCACTCGCATCCCTTTTCCACCTCCCCCAGCGGATGCCTTAATCATGACTGGATAGCCAATATCCTTGCTAATATTAGCCGCATGATCAGCATCCTTGACAACATCTGTGAACCCAGGGATGACGCTAACTCCCGCTTTCTCAGCAATTAACTTTGAGGTGATCTTATCGCCCATGGATTCGATTGCTAGCTTTTCTGGTCCGATAAAAATGATGTTGGCTTCGTCTAACGCATCCCTAAACTGAGCATTCTCCGACAAAAACCCATAGCCGGGATGAACTGAATCAGCGCCCGTTTCTTTGCATGCACGAACGATTTTTTCTATGTTCAGGTAACTCTCAGACGCCACCGCAGGACCAATTGGTATTGCCTCATCAGCCATTGAAACGTGGAGCGAATCTCTGTCAGCATCGGAATAAACGGCTACTGTGGCGATGCCCAATCGTTTGGCCGTGGCAAAAATACGACACGCAATTTCACCGCGGTTGGCGACCAAAATTTTTTTTAACATAGGTTGCTAGTCTCTCAATCATTTGATAAAAAATTTGGGATAGATTTTTCTATAGAGGAATATTGCCATGCTTTCTCCAGGGATTTTCGATCGACTTGGACCTCAACATGGCAAAGGACCTTGCAATGCGCATTCGGGTGGTATGCGGCATGATCACATCGTCAACATAGCCTCTTTTACTTGCGATGAAGGGATTTGAAAATTTTTCTCTATATTGTTCGGTTAATTGTTCGATCCGAGATTGATTTCCAAGTTCTTTACGAAAAATTATTTCCACAGCTCCCTTTGCACCCATGACTGCAATTTCCGATGTAGGCCAAGCTAGATTCACATCTCCTCTCAGATGTTTAGATGACATTACATCATAAGCTCCACCATAGGCCTTGCGTGTAATTAGTGTTACCTTTGGAACCGTGCACTCGGCATAAGCATAAAGGAGCTTGGCCCCATGCTTGATAATTCCACCATATTCCTGTGATGTGCCGGGCATAAATCCTGGTACATCAACTAAAGTGAAAATCGGTATATTGAAAGCATCGCAGAAACGAATGAAACGAGCCGCTTTGCAAGATGCGTCAATATCTAAACAACCTGCCAATACCATCGGTTGATTAGCTACAATACCCACTGTAGAGCCTTCGATACGGACAAAGCCAATGATAATGTTTTTTGCATAGCTAATTTGCAACTCAAAGAATTCGCCTTCATCAGCAACTTTTGTTATGACTTCATGCATGTCATAGGGTTTGTTGGGATCGGAGGGCACAACTGTATCTAACGACATCTCAAACCGGTCAGTTGGATCTTCAGTTGGCCAAACAGGTGATCTATCTTTATTGTTAGAAGGTAGGAAATTTAAAAAGAACCTCAATTTGGAGATCGCATCGATATCATTTTCAAAGGCTAAATCAGCCACCCCTGAAACGCTGGAGTGCGTGACCGCTCCACCTAGTTGTTCTGCACTGACTTCCTCATGGGTGACAGTCTTTACGACATCTGGTCCAGTTACGAACATATATGAGCTATCCTTGACCATGAATATAAAATCGGTAATTGCGGGAGAATAAACTGCCCCTCCAGCACACGGACCCATAATCATCGATATCTGAGGAACTACCCCTGAAGCCATAACATTTCGCTGAAATACTTCAGCATAACCGCCCAATGAAGCCACGCCTTCCTGAATTCTAGCTCCGCCTGAATCATTTAACCCAATAATCGGTGCACCCACCTTCATGGCCTGATCCATTAACTTGCATATCTTTTCCGCATGTGCCTCTGATAGCGCACCTCCGAAAACGGTGAAATCCTGGCTGAAAACAAACACTAGTCTCCCATTAATTGTCCCATAACCAATCACTACCCCATCGCCAGGAATGCGCTGTTCATCCATTCCAAAGTCACTGCACCGATGTTCGACAAACATGTCCCACTCTTCAAAGCTCCCATCGTCTAACAACAAATCAATCCTTTCTCGTGCGGTCAATTTTCCTTTTGAATGTTGTACATCGATTCGTTTTTGCCCTCCACCTAAACGCGCGGATTGCCGCTGGTCTTCAAGTTGGTTAATAATTTCTTGCATAATCCTCTCCATTAACACCCAAGCAATCGTCTATTTTATCAATGATAAAACTTCTCTTGCAGCTTCAGGAATATTGGTACCCGGTCCAAAAATGGCGGAGACCCCAGCAGCCTTCAGTTGATCATAATCATCTGGTGGTATCACGCCACCGCAGATCACCAACACTTCATTCGCTCTTTGGGACTCCAACTGTTCTATGAGCTGCGGAACCAAAGTCAAATGGGCTGCAGCTTGGGTGGAAACACCTACTATGTGAACGTCGTTCTCTATTGCTTGACGAGCGGCCTCTTGTGGTGTTTGAAACATAGGTCCAATATCAATATCAAAGCCCATATCAGCGAAAGCAGTAGCAATGATCTTAGCTCCGCGGTCATGGCCATCCTGACCCAGCTTGATAACAAGCATACGTGGTCTCCGCCCATGCTTTTCAGCGAATTCGTCCACTTCTGATTTAATGTCTTTAAACATATCATCGCCCTCGTATGAGGCGCTATAAACGCCACTGATAGAACGCTGTTCAGCCACATGCCGGCCCCATACTGTTTCTAAGGCATCAGACACCTCTCCAACTGATGCGCGCGCGCGCATCGCGTCAATGGTAAGCGCCAAAAGATTTCCTTCACCACTCTCTGCCGCTTCGGCTAACTGAGAAAGAGCTTTGCCACATTGGCCCTGATCGCGATCAGCACGAATCTTTTGTAATCGATCAATCTGAGCATCGCGCACTGCACTATTGTCAATATTTAAGACATCAACCTCAGCTTCAGTCTCAGGCTGGTACTTATTAACCCCAACGATCACCTCTTCACCACGATCAATCCGCGATTGTCGCAATGCAGCCGCCTCCTCTATCCGCAACTTTGGCATTCCCGATTCCACTGCACGCGTCATTCCTCCTAACAACTCAACTTCATCGATTAATTTTCGTGCTTCTGAAACCAGTTCGCTAGTTAAAGTTTCCACGTAATAGGAGCCGGCTAATGGGTCCACGACCTTAGTGATACCTGTTTCTTCTTGTATTACTAATTGAGTATTTCTGGCAATCCTTGATGAGAAATTTGTAGGTAGCCCCAAAGCTTCATCGAACGAGTTGGTGTGCAATGACTGGGTTCCACCCAGAACGCCCGACATAGCTTCTATGGTAGTGCGTATGACATTATTGTAAGGATCCTTGCTAGTCAAACTCACCCCTGAAGTCTGACAATGAGTTCGGAGCATCAAGGAGCGTTTGTCTTTGGGAGCGAATTTTTCTTCCATTAAGGTAGCCCACAATATCCTCGCCGCTCTTAGTTTCGATATTTCCATAAAAAAATTCATACCGATGGCAAAGAAGAACGACAAACGCGGTGCAAACTGGTCTACGTCCAGCCCTCGACTTATAGCGGTCCGAACATATTCAATGCCATCCGCAATAGTATAGGCAAGCTCCTGGACATTTGTAGCCCCAGCTTCCTGCATGTGATAACCAGATATTGAAATCGAATTAAATTTGGGCATGTGTTGTGCTGTATAGGCAATGATATCAGCAACAATCCGCATAGAGGGCTCAGGCGGATAAATATAGGTATTGCGCACCATGAACTCTTTTAAAATATCGTTCTGCAATGTGCCAGCCAGCTGCTCAGGGGCGATCCCCTGCTCCTCAGCCGCCACGATGTAGCCAGCCATGACTGGAAGCACCGCTCCATTCATTGTCATGGATACAGACACCTGATCGAGGGGAATTTCATTAAACAAGACCTTCATATCCTCAACGGAGTCGATGGCTACCCCTGCTTTTCCCACATCTCCCTCAACCCGAGGATGATCTGAGTCATAGCCACGATGCGTGGCAAGATCGAAAGCTACCGAGAGTCCCTGCTGACCCGCTGCCAGATTTCGTTTATAGAAGTCATTGGATTTTTCGGCAGTAGAGAACCCTGCATATTGACGAACCGTCCAAGGCCGACCGGCATACATACTCGCTTTCGGGCCCCTCTTGAAGGGGGGAAACCCCGGCATACTATCCAGATGTTCAAGGCTTTGCGTGTCTTGGGCAGTATATAATGGCTTTATCACTATACCCTCAGGTGTACGCCACATTGATTGGTCCGATGTCGTGCCACGCGTTTCTTTTGCAAACATCTCTTCCCAATCCGCAAGATTAGGCGATTTATTATTTGACATCTAATCCTCCAATGGCTCAATATCGGTTAGCTTAAACTCTTCCCGAGGATCCCCCAAGTGGAACCTAAATAAATGCAGAGAGCTTAAAACAATTAGACATTATTCAAGACCAAACCGCACAGATTGTGCCATTTTATTGCAATTGAACTTCATAATCATGTTTTTAATAATATGGAACCAGAAATCAGGTTAACTGAATTCAGTATTGGTGGAGGGTGCGGGTGCAAAATAGCTCCAGATGTTCTTGCACAGCTCTTGGAATCAGATGAGACGATACCGCCTTTCGAAGATTTGGTAATCGGGAACTCTGATAACGATGACGCAGCTGTATACGATTTCGGTGATGGGCGAGGGATTGTAAGCACCACTGATTTTTTTACGCCTATAGTAGACGATCCATTCGACTTTGGACGCATTGCCGCCACAAACGCCTTGAGTGATGTTTATGCAATGGGTGCCCTCCCCATGATGGCAATCGCCATCTTCGGCTGGCCAACTGATCTCATCCCCCTCCCAATTGGTCAGAAAGTGATAGAAGGTGGTCGATTTGTTTGCCACAGAGCAGGCGTGCCTTTGGCTGGAGGGCACTCCATTAGCAGCCAAGAGCCTATATTTGGTCTAGCTGTAACTGGATCACTCACTCTAGCGAATCTCAAAAGAAATAGTGGCGCCAAGGTCGGCGACCTTTTATTTCTCACCAAACCTCTGGGCATAGGTATACTGACAACTGCGGAGAAAAGGGAAATACTAAAACCAGCTCATAGACATCTGGCATTAGAGTGCATGTTGCAGCTTAATGATGTGGGTTACAAGCTTAGTAAACTGCCCGGAGTCACGGCCATGACAGACGTTACAGGATTTGGCCTGCTCGGACATATGATTGAACTTTGCCGCGCCAGCAAGGTTGCAACAGAGCTTGATATGACTGCAGTGCCTATAATTGACCCAAGCGTCGCTCATTACTGTGAACTCGGTGCCGTTCCGGGAGGGTCTGACCGAAATTGGAGAAGCTATCGAGAGAGTGTCTCAGGGTGTTCTAAAATTTCACATCGTCAGGTGCTTTGTGACCCTCAGACAAGCGGCGGGCTTCTGATATCAGTTGATAAGAAGAGTTCTCAAGCAGTCGTCGATATTCTTTCGGATCATAATCTAGGACATCATGCATTTGCTGAGCTCATTCCTCACCAAAGCGGTGAACCTTATGTGAAGGTATTAGAGTGACTAAAAATTTAGTTGTCGAAAGCCGCGAATACCATAATCTTTTGTTAAAAAAAACTACCATTATTGACGTCCGAGCTCCAATTGAATTTGCTACCGGCGCTATACCGGGTGCAATCAATCTGCCATTACTTTCCGATGAAGAAAGACATCAGGTTGGCACTCGCTATAACCAGGACGGTCGAGAGGCTGCGATTGAGTTAGGAACCCACCTAGTTAAAGATGATATTCGTGAAAAACGCGTCAACGCTTGGGCAGAACTGCTAAAAGGAGAGCCGAGAGCCGTGATCTGCTGCGCCCGGGGTGGTCTCCGCTCGCAGATCAGCCAGCAGTGGCTCGCCGAAAACAGTATTTTTTGCCCAAGAGTGGCTGGTGGGAATAAAGCTATGAGAAACTACCTCATGAGCTTTTTCGTGGACTTTTGCAAAAAGGCCTCGCTCACAATTTTATCTGGAATGACTGGGACAGGAAAAACGACACTAATTAAACAACTCGATAATGGCGTCGACCTCGAGGGCGCAGCAAACCACAAAGGTTCTAGTTTCGGTCGTCCCTTAGGCGAACAACCGTCTCAGATCGACTTTGAAAACCGCATCGCGATACGAGTGTTGATAATTAACGCCGGCATTAAAAATTGCCCCATTATTCTGGAAGATGAGAGTCAAATGATAGGTGCGCGCCAAATTCCGCCTTTCCTGAAAGATAAAATGCAAAAAAGTCCTTTGGCAGTTATCGAAATGCCTTTTGAAGAGCGGGTTGAGCGTTTATGGGATGAATATATTGTCGAACGATATCGTAGAACCTCTCAGCTTTATTCCTACGAAAGTGACATGCAGTTCTCCAATTATCTAAAGGATAGTTTGCAAAGAATAAGGAAGCGGCTTGGAGGAGCTAGAACAAAACAGATATTTGCGTTGATGGAAAGTGCTATCTCGAGGCAACACCTTGACGGCTTCTCTTCCCATCGCATCTGGCTTGCAGAGTTGACACGCGAATATTATGACCCTATGTATGAATATCAGCTAAAAAAGAAAATGCAATCCATCGTGTTCAGAGGCAGCTTCTCTGAAGTAAGCGATTGGCTGAGCCAAAATACCCAAGACTAAACCCATGAAGATTGAGAGATATCTCTGTAATTGACACCACGCTAACTTACTCAGGGTCTATTTATATATCCCACTCCACAAAATTTTTAAGCAACCTCAGCCCTGAACTTGCACTTTTTTCCGGATGGAATTGGACTGCAAATAGATTTTCCTGACTTATTGCCGCAACAAACTGCTTACCATAATTACAAAGCCCTGAAACGATCGATCTATCGACAGTTTCTACAAAAAAGCTATGTACAAAATAAAATCTGCTGTACTGGTCTATACCCTTCCACAAGTCATGAGAAATAGACTGATAAACGCAATTCCATCCCATATGAGGAATCTTCAGAAGGCCTCCGACTGACAGCTGTGTTCGAAAAAAACGGACATTTCCGGGCAAAAGTCCCAAACACTCGACGCCGCCATTTTCCTCACTATGATCCATTAAGGCCTGCATTCCCACGCATATAGCCAGAACCGGCTTAGTTCGGATCGCTTCTTGGATTACAGCATCGAGCGAGCGTCGTTTAATCCCTGCCATACAATCTCTGATCGCACCGACTCCTGGGAAAACGATTCGATCGGCTGAGGATAATACGTTCTTATCTGAACTCACCGAAATCTTGGCGTTCCCTGAGACTTTTTGCAAAGCCTTGCTGACCGAATGGAGATTGCCCATGCCGTAGTCGACGACAACAATGTGGTTGGAGTTTTTAATCATTTGTCAGTCTTTTTCTGGCTGGGACTAAAGGGTCCCTTTTGTAGACGGCAAAATTCCGGTCATACGCTCGTCGGAGGCCACTGCCATGCGAAAAGCCCGTCCAAACGCCTTGAAAATAGTTTCCACTTGGTGATGAGCGTTCGAACCACGCAAATTATCAATGTGCAACGTAATAAGGGCATGATTCACGAATCCTTGAAAAAATTCTCTCGTTAGATCCAAATCAAAGTCGCCAACTTTGTTCCGCACAAAATCTGCATTCATTATCAAACCTGGTCTCCCAGAGAAGTCCATCACCACCCGCGACAAGGCCTCATCAAGAGGAACATATGCATAACCATAGCGAGCTATGCCCTTTTTATCCCCAATTGCCTCTATGATCGCCATACCAAGTGTGATACCCATATCCTCAACCGTATGGTGATCATCCACATCAGTATCGCCCTTGGCTTTGACGTCCAAATTAATCAATCCATGGCGTGCAATTTGATCAAGCATGTGATTCAGAAAAGGGATCGGCGTATCGTAGCTACCCATACCTGTGCCATCTAAATTAACCGTCAGGGTTATTTCTGACTCATTTGTATTTCTCGTAACTGTCGCTATGCGATCCGCCATGAGCCCTCCTCGGTACTGGTCAGTGCAAGATTCCTAAAAATCGTATTATACTCATAAACTTTATACATAAGTATTCTCACCTTGACTCATTTTTTTAAGCCATTCAGATCTAAAGAGATATTACAGTGACCATTTTTTCTCGGCTCTTATTGACTGCAATTCTAACCATTTTATCTATCGTGGCGGGCCTATACATTTTTGTGTATTTGATATTCGACCCCGAAAATTTGCGATTAGAGCTATATGAAGCGGCCTCCCGAAAGGGATATGAAATAAAAATTGATGGCCCGCTGCAAACGCAGGTTTTGCCTTCTCCAGCGATAACAGCCAATGATGTCAAATGGGGTAGCCTTTCCACAACGGGCCACTTAGAGGAACTTACGCTAAGTGCTAATTGGATAGGCCTAATCGGATTATGGAAGAACGATAACAACGCAGCTTCTGATCTAGACTACTTACGGTTTATTAGTGGAATATCGATCCAAAACGGATCATTGAGCCGAGAAACCGAATCAAATTACTCTTGGCAGATCGATAAAATCCAACTAATTTCAACTGATATTTCCTTCAAAGAAACCGATTTTCCAGTGCAACTAAATTTCCGATTCGGACAAGCTATTGAGACCGATGCTCAGCTGATGGTTTCAGTGGACCCAATGTTTCAAATATTTAGAGTATCTGATCTATCTGCATCAATTGGCACTGCACAGCTAAAGGGATCCCTATCAATTAATAGTCAAAAGCCAAGTTCTAATGGCAGATTTGAGTTGTCGGGGTTAGACCTAAAGCAAATAGTGTCTCAGCTGCATTTGCAGTTCCCGATGATAAAGGTTCCAGTGACATCCTCTACCTCCGCGCTTACCAATATTAATATAAATGTTGCATTTGATCTTGACATGTTTGGCTCCTTCAATGTTGCCTCAGAACTAAGTCTCGATGGCAATGATTTTTCCTTGGAAGCGTCAAAGGGCCAAGTTAATGAAAATCTGAAGATAAGCGTTTCTGGTAATCGATGGCCTGCGGACGACTACTTTGGCGGAGACGCGTCGGACCTAGGTAAGATAGATCCCATCATTTTTGCACCGTTGATACCCCTTATCAACCGACCCGAGCAAACCCAGATTGAGATAGATTTTCAAACTCTTGTCCTGGCGAACACCGAGGTAAAAAATCTATATACTAATATATTTACAAATGGAGGCGTTCTCCAGTTAGCCTCCCTAAATGCGGATCTGCTTGGAGGCCAACTTGATGCCTCAGGAAAGTTCGACTTCATAACTGAAAAGCCGGAATTCATATTTAAAACCTCTGTATCTGGCATCAATATTTTGCGTATGCTTGAGAAATCATTAAGCAATACTTCATTGAGTGGAATTTTAGGTTTCGAAATGATCTTGAAAAGCCCCAGCGATTTGCGAAACTCAGCTAAGCCATCGCTTTTTGGTGACGGTCGGTTTACTCTAAAAGAACTAAATTATCCTGATTTAAACGTTGAAAATATCTTTTGCGATTTAAACCAAATTTTTACTGGCAATCAATCAGAACGAAAAGATATTGGGATTGGCGCACAGTTTTCCGATCTAGAGGGCCACTTTTCGGTATATTCTGATGAAATCGTCCTGAGTCAAATATCAACAACAGCAGGCAACTTTAAAATAACGGCTGATGGCATCGTTAAACTTGCAAGCAAAGACTTTCGCTTTAATGTTACCTCTCTTTTAACTGAGACTTTGACAAGTGAAGATGGGTGTCCGGTTGTCAGCCAACTCAGAAACCGAGATATCCCGCTCATATGCGAGGGCAACATAGGTCAGAATACATCACTCACGTGCAATCCTGATATGAAAGCAATTGGTGGCGGATTAAAAAGCTCCATTATCAAAAAATTTGGCCGTAAGACCATGGGCTCCGAACTCGAGAAGGGCATCAACCTTTTAGAGGTCATGGAACAACTATTTGACTGAGTGCCAATATGAATACTGAAGAATTCCAGAACGCGATTCTTAATTGGTCTCAAATTCATGGCCGTAAGGACCTGCCATGGCAAACCAATATTAACGCCTACTCGGTGTGGATATCGGAAATCATGTTGCAACAGACTCAAGTCCAAACTGTTATCCCTTATTTTAAAAGATTTATGGCTCGCTTTCCGACCATATCAGCTCTAGCAACTGCTGATATAAATGATGTGCTTCATTACTGGACTGGGCTCGGCTACTATGCTCGCGCTCGTAATATGCATAAAACTGCGCAACTTGTAAGTAATAAATTTTCAGGTCAGCTGCCAAGTATGATTGAAGATCTTATCAATCTTCCCGGCATAGGACGCTCAACGGCGGGAGCCATTCGATCAATCGCCTTCAAAAAGCCTGCGGCGATCTTGGACGGAAATGTTAAACGAGTTTTAGCTCGCTATGGCGGCATCAAAGGTTGGCCGGGACACAGTGCTACTTCCAAAGAATTATGGGGTCTAGCAGAGGCAATGTCGCCCTCATCGCAAACAGACTTATACACTCAGGCGATGATGGATCTAGGCGCCACAGTCTGCACAAAAAATCCGGATTGTAAAAACTGTCCGGTTAAGTCGGGTTGTGCCGCATTCAAGAAGGGGGAGATACAATCCTACCCGGGTAAAAAACCAAAGAAAGTTCTCCCAATCAGGCGATGCTGCTTTTTGGTAATCTCGAACAATTGTGGTGAAATTCTACTTCAACAGAATCCTCTCATGGGAATTTGGGGAGGTTTGTGGATGTTCCCTCAATGCGAAGAAATCAGTATGATTAATAGCAAATGCGAATTTATGGGTTTCAAATTATCAACAAAGAAGATTCTGGCTCAGAGGCGTCATTCGTTTAGTCACTTCCATCTTGACTATTACCCAATATATATTCGGGCTGAAATTTCGGGAGCCCACTTAAAAAATGATAGGCAAGACCAACTATGGTACGATCCAAAAAATCCCAAAGAATTGGGTATGCCTAAGCCAGCTGTCAAAATCTTTGAGGATTTAAGGTAGCAGATGTGCAACGCAAATATTCGCCGCGGGCACTAAAGTTTTACATAGTCAATAGTGGATCGAACCATGACTCGCAAGGTTTACTGTCGAAAATATAGATCTGAGCTTCCTGGCCTAGATCGCCCCCCCTTTCCCGGTCCTCAAGGAGAAGTTATCTTTAACGAAATATCAAAACAGGCTTGGGAAGAATGGATGTCTCATCAAACGACGCTTATAAATGAAAAGCGGCTTAACATGATTGATAAGGACGCCCGTCAGTACCTCGCTGAGCAGAGAGAACTGTTTTTTGATGGGCAAGATGTTGATCAAGCCGATGGTTACGTACCCAAGAGCGGGTAAACCTTGACGAAATCGGGTTCGCACGATTTAATATCGTGCTTCTCTCGATAGCTTAAAAGTTCTAAATAGCCAAGCCCAGGTAGCTCAGTTGGTAGAGCAGTGGACTGAAAATCCTCGTGTCGGTGGTTCGATTCCGCCCCTGGGCACCATCAACCTATTTATAATATTCCCTAGTGGCCGAATTTGCTCGTGTTTTCCATAAAATAGATAGAGGCGGTAGACAAAATGGTAGACCATTTATCAAGAAACAATTGTTGTCACAAATATACTTTTATTAAACGTGGGGTTTATAAAAAAAGTGCCCAATGACCTAAAACATCACTATAAAACTGAGAGAAAAACCCAGAATTTAAAGACAAAGGATATATGCATTACTCGAACTTTTAGCAGCATTATGCATCTAACAATCCTTTGACTCTGAATCAAGACACTAGAGGATCCTGATATGAAAAAAAGATTTCTGATGATAGTTTTAACGATAGCGATAAATTTCAACTCACAGGCGCAAGATCAAGAGTTAGAGGATAGATTTAAGATTATAGATATCATGAATAACTATGCGTTGGCACTAGATACAAAGGATTACCCATTGTTAAGGTCTCTTTTTTCAGACGATGTTGAAGTTAGGATTACTTTTGATTCAAATTTTTCTGATGGTGGAGAAGTAAAGTTTACTGGCATTGAGGATTGGGTGCACTTTGTAGAGAAAGCACTTGACGGAACCAGAGCCTCGCAACATCTGTTAGGTAATCCTATGATTAATTTCAGTGG
>MDTD01009775.1_pt1 | contig 30317 bp, 30 predicted proteins | sample 811221 | NCBI WGS metagenome assembly MDTD01 (sample SAMN05326646, study PRJNA326480) | marine metagenome | isolation source: seawater | place: Pacific Ocean: South West | collected 2011 | reverse complement strand
GACCACCACGTTGATAGGCTGGGTGTGGAAGCGCAGTAATGCGTGCAGCTGACCAGTACTAATAGCTCAATTGGCTTGATTTATGCACTGAAAAAAATTCATTAGATATTTAACAAAATAATCAAAATTTTGTTTTTAATTTTTCAAATTAATTAAAAATATAGAGATTAAAAATTTAATATTTATAATTGGAACTATGAAAAAAAAAATTTTGGTTACTGGTGGAAGTGGATTTATTGGTTCTCATCTAATAGAAAAGTTAATAAAACTTGGACACCAAGTAAAAACTATAATTCCTTATAACATTGATAACAGTTGGGGATGGATTGATAGTTTTGAAAAAAATTTAAAGAAAAATTTAAATGTAGTAACCGGAGATGTGTGTGACACTTCTCTAATGTTGAAAGAAACCAAGAAAATTGATGTCGTTTTTCATCTTGCAGCTTTAATTTCAATTCCTTATTCATATAAATCTCCACTAAGTTATATTAATACTAATATTTTAGGATCCATATCAGCATTAGAAGCAGCAAGGATAAATTCATGTGAGCTTTTTGTTAACACATCAACAAGTGAAGTCTATGGTTCAGCACAATATGTACCGATCGACGAGAAACATCCATTAAACGCTCAATCTCCTTACTCTGCTAGTAAAATTTCATCAGATCAATTGGTCTTATCGTATTATAAAAGTTTTGGAACACCAGTAACTATTCTTAGGCCATTTAATACTTTCGGACCCAGACAATCAATGAGAGCCTCCATCTCAACTATTATATCTCAAGTAATAAATAATAAAAATTCTATAACAGTTGGCAATATCAAAACTAAAAGAGATTTTACTTATGTTGATGATACAGTTATGGGATATATAAAAACTTTAAATAATAAAAAAATAATTGGTGAAACAATTAATCTTGGCACTGGTAAAGATTTTTCTATCTCAGACACAATAGATTTGATTAAAAAAATTAATAGAAAAGAATATCTAAAGATACATATTGACAAAAATAGAATAAGACCAAAAAAAAGTGAAGTTACAAGATTAATTTCAAATAATAAAAAAGCCAAAAAATTACTTAATTGGTCTCCAAAATTTGTTGGAAAAAGGGGATTTGAGTTAGGTCTAAAAAAAACTAGCGAATGGTTTTCAAATAAAAAGAATATAGAGCTGTATAAAGTCAATCTTTACAATGTCTAAAAAAAAAATTGCTATTTATACGGGTTCAAGATCTGATTATGAAATTCTGAAACCACTAATTTTAAAATTAAAAAAAAAACATGAAATAAAACTTTTTGTCGGTCCTCACCATTTCCAAGATAAGTTTGGAAAAACTTATGAAAAAATCATAAAAGATAAAATTAAGATATTTTTTAAATGTTCAACGAGGATAAATTATAATGATGTTGACGTTAGTAAGTTTATTCAAGACTCCATATCTAAATATAGCAAACAATTAGAAATACTAAAGCCAGATTTAGTTATAATTTTAGGAGATAGATATGAGGTATTAAGTTTTGTAATGGCATCTTTTTTTCTGAAACTTCAAATTTGCCACCTACATGGTGGAGAAATAACTAATGGTTCTTTTGACGATACAATAAGACATATGATTTCAAAGATGTCAGATTATCATTTTGTAACAAATAACATTTACAAGCAAAGATTAATTTCTTTAGGAGAAGAGCCTAAAAATATTTTTAATTTTGGATCAATCGGAGCATTGAATGTAAAAAAAACAAAATTATTATCAAAAAAAGATATATTTAATAAATATAATATTCCAGTAAATTCCAAATTAGTTGTAATTACCTTTCATCCAGAAACAAATTCAAAAATACCACTTAGTAATCAAATAGATATATTCTTAAATTCTTTAAATAAAAATAAAAGTTTTTTTTTATTTTTTTCTGGTTGCAATGCTGATCCTTATGGGAATTATTTTAACAAAAAAATAATGCAATTTGTTTATAAAAATAGGAACTCCTCCTTTGCTAAAAATTTAGGAAGTGAAGATTATTTTTCTTTGATAAAAAGTTCTGAATTTGTTTTAGGAAACTCATCTAGTGGAATTTATGAGGTCCCAATTTTAAAAAAAATTACAATTAATGTTGGATCTAGGCAATCTGGAAGGTTAACGCCTAAAAGTGTTTTAAATTGTGAACTTAAGGTTCAGGCTATAAAAAAAAAATTAAAAAATTTTAATTTTTTTAAAAATCAAATAATATTCGATAATCTTTTTTACAAAAGAGACGTAATAGAAAAAATGGACAATCAAATTAAAAAAATTATTTATACAAAAAAAAGAACAAAAGTTTTTTATGAAAAATAAAGTCCTAATTATAGCTGAGGTTGGAGTAAACCATAACGGAAGTTTTTTAAATATTAAAAAACTTATAAAAGGAGCAAAAAAAGCAGATGCAGATTTTGTAAAATTTCAAAATTGGACAGCTAATAGACTTGTAACAGACAAGGCAAAAATGGCTCCATATCAAATTAAAAATACTAAATTTAAAAAATCTCAAATAGAAATGCTGAAACCTTTGGAACTAAATAAGGCTATTTACCCTAAAATAATAAAAGAAACTAAAAAAAATAATATAAAATTTTTGTCATCTCCTTTTGACGAGGAAAGTTATATGTTTTTAAAGAAAAAGTTAAATCAAAAATTTATAAAAATTCCAAGTGGTGAAATAAATAATTTTTTAATGTTAAGTAAAGTCAATATTAAAAAAGATAAACTTTTTATTTCTACAGGTATGGCTGATCTTAAAGAAATTAGTGAGGCATTAAATTTTATTGCAAAAGATGAAATTTACAAATTCTCAAATAATTCAATTAAGATAAAAAAAAATAAGAATTACTCTGTTTTAAAGAAAAATATAATTTTAATGCATTGTGTAACAGATTATCCAGTGAAAGATGAATTTGCTAATTTATTAAGCATAAAGACATTAAAGAAAAATTTTCATTTAGCTGTGGGTTATTCTGACCATACATTGGGCATAGAAGCTCCCTTGATTGCAGTGTCTTTAGGTGCAGAATTAATTGAAAAACATATTACTTTAAATAATAATATGAAAGGACCTGATCATAAAGCTTCTTTGGATATCAAAAATTTCGTAAAAATGGTAGAGAGTATTAGGAAATATCAAAAAATGATTGGTAATGGCATAAAAAAATTACAAATCTGTGAAAAAGAGAATTTAAAAATTGCGAGAAAAAGTCTAATTGCTAATAAAGATATTTTAAAAAATGAAAAATTTTCAATTAAAAACCTAACAGTTAAAAGACCTGGAACTGGAGTTAGTTCTAAATTTTACTTTAAGTATATAGGAAAAAAATCCAAATTTAATTATAGATTTAATGACATTATTAAACCTCAAGAATAATGTTTAAAAACAAAAAGATACTTTGTGTTATTCCTGCCAGAAGTGGTAGCAAAGGGTTGAAAAATAAAAATATATTAAAAATAAATAACAGAGAATTAATATATTATCCAATTAAGGCAGCTTTAAAATCAAAATATATTGATTATATCTTATTTTCTAGCGACTCAAAAAAATATAATGATATAGCTAAAAAATATAAAGCTAGCTGTCCTTTCGTTAGACCAAAAAAATTTTCAAAAGATAAAAGCACTTCCTACCAAGTAATTAAACACGGTATAGAATTCCTGAAAGAAAAAAATAAAAAAACATTTGATTATGTTATTTGTTTGGAGCCAACTTCTCCTTTAACAAACCACAAAGATGTAGATCGATGTATAAAGAAAATAATAAATACAAAATCAAATTCTCTTGTTAGTGTAATGAGAAGTGAAAAATATAGCATACCATATCATTTTGTTTTAAAAAAAGATGGGAGAATTTTACCTTTTGTTTCTGGTAATAACTTCAAAAAAAGGAGACAACTAATTAAGAATACTTATATTTTAGATGGAAGTTTATATATAGCGAAGATAAAAGATTATTTTATATATAAAGGTTTTTTTACCAAAAAAACAATTTGTGAAATAATGCCAAAAATTAAAAATTTGGAAATTGACGATGTATTAGATTATAAAATGATTAAATATTATTTAGAAAACAGAAAATGAAAAACATTGCTATTATTGGGAGTGGTGAACATGCAAAAAAAATAGCTTTTGAAATTTGTAAAATTAAAAATTATAATTTAGCTGGTTTTATTGATGAAAAAATTAAAATTGGAAGTTTAATTCAAAAAATAAATAACAAAAAAATCAAAGTTATAGATAATTTAAAAGGCCTAAATAAAAACAAATATAAAAAAATGAATTTTATTATTGGTATTGGAAGTAATTACAAAAGATTCAAGATTGTTGAAGAAATAAAAAAATTAAAATTAAAATTAAAATGGAGTAAAGTTATTTCAAAAAATGCAATAATTAATGGAGATGTTACCATTGGTGACGGTAGTGTTATTTTTTCAGGAGCAATAATTGCTAATGAAAGCAAAATAGGAGAACATTGCTTTATTGGACCTAATACAAACCTAGAACATAATAATACTTTTGGAAGTTTTTCAAGCTGTGGCGCCGGTGTTAACTGTGGAGGAAGGGTAGATGTTGGCAAATATAGCTTCTTAGGTATAGGAACAAGTGTTAAACATCAAGTTAACATTGGAGAAAATTGTATAGTTGGAGGACAATCACTGATATTAAAAAATTGTCATAAAAATTCATTGTACTTTGGTGTTCCAGCAAAAAAACAAAAAAGTTTGAAGATGGGTTATAAATATTTATGAGAAAAGTAAAATCCTCTGAAATATTATTAAAAAAATTAAGTGTAAGTGATTATAGTAATAATTATTTAAATTGGATGAACGACAAAAAAGTTCATGAATTTACTGAACAAAAATACACTAAGCATTCAAAAAAAGACATAATTAATTTTCTAAAATTAAAACAAAATTCTAAAAATGAAAAAGTTTATGGTATTTTTATTAAAAGTAAAAATAAAAAAAATCATATAGGAAACATTAAATTAGGTCCTATAGAATTTATTCATAAACATTCACTCATTTCTTACTTTATTGGTGAAAAGGAATTTTGGGGCAAAAATATCACAACAATAGCAATTAAAAAAATATTAATTATAGCTAAAAAAAAATATAAACTTAAAAAAATTTTTGCTGGTTTTTATTCTAATAACGTTGGATCAGAAAAAGTTTTAAAAAAAAATGGTTTTAAAAAAGAGGCTCATTTTAAAAATCATTTGATATATAAAAAAAAACGTATAGATCACATATTTTACGGTAAAGTAATTTAAAGCAAAATTACTCATAATAGTTTTGTTTAAATGTTGTTATAAAAGTTAATTATATGAAAAAAAAAAAAGAAAAAATTCGTATAATTCCAAAATTAGAGACTAAGAACGGTTTTTTGATAAAAGGTGTAAAATACGAAGGTCTAAGAAAAGTGGGTAATATTGATGATTTTATTCTCAAATATTATAAAGACCATGCTGACCAAATAAATATTATAGATATTGTTGCTTCTTTGTATTCTAGAGACCACCTTTTTAAAACATTAAATAAATCAATTGGACTTATTGATATCCCCATATGTGTAGGTGGTGGTGTGAAAACTGTTGATCATATTAAACAATTACTTTTAGCTGGAGCTGATAGAGTTATAATTAACTCTGAGGGTTTAAAGAATATTGAGTTCTTAAAAAATGTTAGAAATATTTTTGGGAGTCAGTTTATTAGCATATCTATAGAAACAAAAAAAATTGATGGGAAATATGTTTGTATGATGAATCATGGAAGGGATGTAAGTAATTTTGAGTTAGTTGAGTGGATAAATGAATTATCAAAATTACAAGTCGGTGAAATAATAATTAATTCCATTGATCACGATGGTACAAATGTAGGCTTTGACGGAGATTTAATTAATATGATCAAAACAAATATAGATATTCCATTGATATATAGTGGAGGACTCAATAATCAAGAAAATATTTTGGAATTATTAAAAAAAGAATTATTTTCTGGTATTTCTATTGGTACAGCTCTTCACTTTAATGATTTAAGTATTATTAAAATAAAAAATTTTCTTAATGAAAAAAAAATGAATATCAATTTATTTGATGAGTAAAATTGCAATATTAGATATGGGATTGAATAATATTAAAAGTATTTATAACTTAAGTTTTAAGTTTTCAGAGACATACGTTTTTTCAGAACTAAATCAATTTAAGAAAAACACGGACATGTTAATTTTGCCTGGTAATGGTAATTTTGGAAAGGGAATGGAAGTTCTTAATGATAAAGGATTGACTGAATTTATAAGAAATTTATCAGAGGAGATTAAAATTGTTGGCATTTGTCTTGGTATGCAGCTTTTAATGGACTCGAGTGAGGAGTCACCTAACACTAAAGGATTGTCTTTAATTAAGGGTAAAGTTATAAAAATAGATAAAAGTGATGACTATAATAATCCCCTTTTAGGGTGGTATAATGTAAAATTTAATGATGCAAAGGAATATAAAAAATATAGTGGTTGCTACTTCTTCAATAATGGATTTGTTGTTAAACCAATTAAAAAAGATTTGATAGATGGATATTTAGATAAACTACCTGTATTTCTTTATGAAAAAAAAATATATGGAATTCAATTTCATCCTGAATTAAGCAGAAAATTGGGAAGCAATTTTTTTAAAAATATTATGAAAGCAAAATAAGATGTTAAAAAATACTAAAGTTTTTTTTTGTAACACTTGTGTGATGTCTAATCAAAAAGTCTTATCCTCATCCACTATTGAAGACGATGTTGAACATAGCAATAGACATAAATTAGATTTTGAAAACGGCAAATGCTTTGCGTGCATGGAAGTTGAGAAAAAATATAATAATAAAATTAATTGGAAAGAACGAGAGCGTGAATTAAATGAACTTTTAAATGAATATAGATCAAAAGATGGCTCATACGATTGTATAGTTCCTGGTTCTGGAGGAAAAGACTCTGTTTTTCAAGCCCATATTTTGAAAACGAAATACAAAATGAATCCTCTAACAGTGACATTCTCTCCTCATATCTATACAGATATTGGAATGAAAAATTTCCATAGCTGGCCATTGATAGGTGGTGTTCCTAATTTTTTATATACGCCTAATGGGAAAATACATGGAAAGCTAACAAGACTTGCATTCGAGAATATTTTACACCCCTTTCAACCTTTTATAATGGGTCAGAGACATTTTGCTAGCCATATGGCGAAATTATTTAATATTAAATTAATTTTTATGGGAGAGTCACAATCAGAGGCAGGCGGTCAAAAGGATGAACTGGGTAAGCCTGATATGTTAAAGAGGTATTGGACAAAAAATAAAGATCAAGAAATTAAAATTGCAGGACTTAAAATATCAGAGTTGCAGAAACATGGTATATCAAAAAATGATTTAGAATACTATTTGCCTCAGAACATTGAGGATATAGAAAAAAACAATATTCAAATTTTGTATTTAGGCCATTGGGAAAGATTTGAGCCTCAAGAAAATTTTTATCACGCAACAAAAATTTCAAATTTCCAACCTAATGACATAAGAACAGAACAAACATTTTCTAAGTATAATTCAATAGATGATAAAATTGACCCTTTTCATTACTATACAGCTTACGTAAAGTTTGGATATGGAAGATGTTCAGAGGAAGCTTCTAAAGAAATAAGAAATGGATATATAAATAGGAGAGAAGGAGTACAACTGGTTCATAAGTATGATCATGAATTTCCAAAAAGATATTTTTATGATTTTCTTAAATATATAAAAATGGATGAAGAGGATTTTTATAATACATTAGATAAATTTAGAAAAGAATACTTGTGGGAAGATATTGGAGGAGAAAGAAAATATTGTCAAAACTGGAAATTGAAAAACAAAGTATGGTAATTATTCTTTATAAAAATGATTAGTCTTAGATCACTAAAGAAAAATATACTGAGTGTAGAAAGCTCAATTAATGATGTTCTTACATGTCTTAATAAATGTGATAACAAAATTTGCTTAATTTTAAAAAAAAAAAAATTAGTCGGCGTCATAACTGATGGTGATTTAAGAAGAATAATTTATAAATATCTAAATAGAGACCGTAAAATAAAGGATCTTTATACAAAAAAATATATTTTTTGTTATGAAAATAGTTCAATAGAAAAAATAAGAAATAAATTTAAAAAACACTATTACATAAATTATCTACCTGTTATTGATAAAAAAAATGAATTTAAAGGACTTTTTTCTAGAGAGGAGGCCAATTATACGAATGAGGTTATAATACTTGCAGGAGGAATGGGAAAGAGACTACTACCAATTACTGAGCATATTCCGAAACCTATGATAAATATTATGGGCAGACCATTTTTAGAAAGTTTAATTTATTCATTAAAACAATCAGGATTTAAAAATATAAATATATCAGTTAATTATTTAAAAGAACATTTTATGAATTATTTTGGTAATGGAAAAAATTATAATTTATCAATTAAATATTTAATTGAAAAAAAACAATTAGGTACAGCTGGCCCTCTAAGCTTAATGAAGAAAAAAAATAATGACGCAGTTTTAGTTATCAATGGAGATATTTATACTAATTTGAAATTTGAAAATTTAATAAATTTTCACAATTCTGAAAAAAACGATTTTACTATTGGTACTCATATATTTAAAAATCAGGTACCGTATGGTGTTATCAACGAAAAAAAAAATTTGAGAAAATTAATTATCGAAAAGCCTGTTGTAAATTATTCCGTCAATTCTGGTATTTATGTTATTAATGCAAAGCTTCTCAAGACTTTAAAATATAATCAGTATATCGACATGGATAACTTTATTAATAATTTACATTATAAAAGAAAAAAAATTGGTTTTTTTAAAATTCATGAAAATTTATTAGATATTGGAGATTATAAAAATTACACTAAAGTTAAAAATATGATTGAAAAAGATAAAAAAATATATTGATAAAAATTTTTTATATGTGATTTATTTATGAATAAAGGACAAAAGCTCTTAGTTAAGGCAAAAAAAATAATTCCAGGAGGAAATCAATTATTATCAAAGAGAAGTGAGATTTTTCTTCCAGGACTATGGCCCACATACTATAAAAAAGCCAAAGGATGTAAAGTTTGGGATTTAGATAACAAAGTTTATCATGATTTTGCAGGCATGGTTGTCACTTCTTGTGTTCTTGGATATTCAAATAAATATTTAAATAAAATTTTATCGAAAGGTCTCAAAAATGGCTCAATGTGTACTCTAAATGCTACTGAGGAAGTTGATTTAGCAAAAGAGTTGTTAAAAATACATAAATGGTCTGGAATGGCAAAATTCTGTAAATCTGGCGGTGAAGCATGTATGGTTGCAATAAGAATAGCCAGAGCATATACAAATAAAAATAATATTGCGTTTTGTGGATATCATGGTTGGCATGATTGGTATCTTGCAACAAATATGAATAATTCTAAAAATCTGGATAAACAATTACTCCCAGGTCTAAAACCTAAAGGAGTTTCAAAGACTTTTAAGAATTCTATCAAACCTTTTATGTTTAACGATATAAATTCACTTGAAAGAATTTTTAAAAATAAAAATAATGACGTAGGTATAATAATTATGGAACCAATGCGTGGTGTAAAACCAATTAATAATTTCTTACAAAAAGTAAAAATGATAGCAAAAAAGAATAATGCCTTACTTATTTTTGATGAAATCACCTCGGGCTTCAAAGATAATTATGGAGGATTACACTTAAAATTCAAAGTAAATCCTGATATTGCTATTTTTGGAAAATCAATCGGCAATGGATACCCTATTTCAGCAATTATCGGAAAAAAAAAAATTATGCAAGTTGCTCAAGAAACATTTATAAGTTCTACAATGTGGACCGATAGACTAGGCTTTATTGCAGCAAATGCTACTTTAAAAATGATGAAAAAATTTAAGATAAATAAAGTTATTTCAAACTATGGTAAAAAAATAAAAGAGGGCTGGCTTAAAAATGCTAAGAAAAATAATATAAAAATAATTATTAGTGGACAAAACTCTATCCCATTTTTAAGTTTTGATTATAAAAATAACCTTGAAATTATCACTTATTTTACACAAGAAATGTTAAAAAAAGGATATTTAGCAGGTGGGCTTGTTGCAACTAGTTATGCTTATAATAACAAAATTATTGAAAAATATTTAAGAGAAGTAGAAATAGTTTTTGGGAAAATTGCAATTTGCTTAAAAAATAAAAGATTTCCATTAGAAGGTGAGATAAAACATTCCACATTTAAAAGACTTACAGGATGAGAAGTAATTTATAATGAAGAATAAAAAAAATGTAATAATTTTTGGTGGCAAAGGGTTAATTGGGAATACTTTAATTCAATCAACTTTGTTAAATGATAAATATGACTTATTTAATTTAGACTTATCTGTGAAAAAAAATTTATATCCAAATTTTAATTGTAATGTTTTAAAAAATAAAGATATAGAAAGTAAAATTAACAAAATTTCTAAGATATATGGACCAATTTATGGAGTAATTAATTCAACTTATCCAAAAATTCTCCAAAAAAAAAAACCTGGAAATATAAATCCTGAACTTTTCTCAAAAGAGATAGCAGATCACTTTAAATCATTTTTAAATACCACACAAATTGCATGTAATTATTTTATAAAAAAAAAAATCCATGGTAAAATCATCAACTTTGCGTCGATATATGGTGAATTTATTCCAAGACTAGAAGTCTATAAAAGAACAAAAATGGGAGTTCCAATGCAGTATCTTATTGCAAAAAACTCATTGATTACAATGACTAAATATTATTCTAAATATTTTTTGAAGAAAAAAATTAATATTAATTCTATAAGCCCAGGTGGAATTTATGATTTTCAAGATATTAAATTCATAAATAATTATAGAAAGTTTTGCGCCACAGGTATGTTAGAAGCCTCTGACTTAATTGGAACAACAGATTTTTTATTATCTGAAAACTCAAAAAAAATAACAGGGCAGAATATAATTATTGATGATGGTTTCACTCTATAAAATTTTTGATGCAAAATTAGCAATTTCAATCAATTAAAATATTTTTCTTTAATAGTTTTCATCACAAAATCCAAACCCCTATCCTCATCTCCACTGGTTATAAATTCTTTTATATATTTATCATATTTTTTGATTCTATCGTCTAGTTCATCAGAAAGAATTGAAATTTTATTTTCTAAATTATCTTCAAGATCTAAATTTAGTATGTTACCTCTATTTGCAAATGATTTACCAATCTCAATCCAGGGTTTAGGTAAATATTTTGAGGTAACAAGAATTATTTTTTTTTTTAGTAAAATTGCATCTATTATTGCACTTGAATCAAAAAACAAAACTAAAAATGCTTTGTATATGTTTTCTGGTGTTTCAAATTGTTTAACACTAAACTCATTAAATATTTTTTTTTTATTCTCCAAGTTATCTTTAGGATGAATACAAATTATTACTTTTTTGCCGTAATATTTTGAAATTTTATTTAAAAAAAATTTTAATTTCTCATAATGTTTTATTCTATTTTCTTGACTAACTTCTTTTAACAAACCTGAGCCTTCAGGGTGATCTAAAAACGCATCTAAAAGGACTATATTGTCCTCATTTTTTACGAGTGTTTTTTGAGTAACCATATCATAATTTTTACTGTTGATTATTATTATTTTTTTTGCATAAAAAAAATTTAATTTATAAAATATCCTTTTTAAAAAACTTTTATTAATTCTAATCAATGTTTTTTGATCTGAAGTGAATCTGATGTCAACTTTTTTTAGAATGTTAATATTTGTTAAAAATAAAGTAAATTTTTGTCCAATAAACTTTTCAAAAAAATAAAATAAATTTGATGAAGGTTTTAATATTTTATCTTTCAAAGTACTTTTTAAAGTTGAATTAAAAAAACCAAAATTTGATATCATGATTTGAGGAATATTAAATTTCTTTAAAATAAAGTGTATTTTTAAGTGGGAAAAATTTCTAGAAAGATTATTGATACCTACAATTTCTTTATCAATCATAAACTCATTAAATTCGTTGATTGTTTTAGGTGTAAATATAATTAAGTTATTTGGTTTTTTGATATTTACTTTTAATATTGGGTCAAAAAAATCTTTTAATGCACCTGGGGCAGAAAATAATTGTAAATAAATAAAATTAATTATGTAGAACTTTTCAAAATTTTTATCCATTTTTTTAAACAGAGTTTCATGGGGCCCCAAAACTTCATTTAAATTATTCCTACTGCATAAGAAAGCAAGATATTTTTTTTTCATTTAATTTTATGTATAATATTCAAAAGGATCAATAATTTTAAATTTACTTTTATTCATATTTAATTTTTTGAATTCTTTTTCAAATTTTTTAGATTTTGATAAAAATAAAATTGCATCATATTTAATTTTTTTATTAATTTTATTTAAAATCCCATATTTTATTTTAAAATCATTCGCTACAAAAGGGTCATATGCCTCAACTTTAGAACTATATTTAAGTAAAAATTTGTAAATTTTAAAGTTAATTGAATTTCTCATATCAGCAATACCTGGTTTATAGGATAAACCAACTAGTAATATTTTAGATTTGGACAACATTTTATTATATGATTTTAAAAATGTTTTAAGTTCTTTTAAAATAAAATGAATCATTTCGTCATTAACTTTTCTCCCCGATAAAATAACATCAGCATCAATTTTATTTTTTTTTGCAATACTAGATAAATAATATGGATCTACTGGTAGGCAATGACCACCAACTAAACCTGGATAAAATTTCATAAAATTCCATTTGGTCTCTGCCAATCTTATAACTTCTTTAAAATCAATTTTAAGCTTTTTACATATTAATAAAATTTCATTCATTAAAGCAATATTAAGATCACGCTGTATATTTTCGATCACTTTGGCTGTTTCTGCACTTTTAATACTTTTTGAATAAATTATTTTTTTGGAAACCATCTTATAGACTGAAAATATTTTTTTTTTTACAGTACTATTTCTAGTTTCAATGGAGACTATTTTATTAATATTATTTATTGTATGAATTTTGTCACCAGGATTTACTCTTTCAGGACTATAACCTATAAAAAAATCTTTATTCTCTTTTAGACTACTTTTTTTTTCAAGAATAAGCTTATATTTTTCTGTTAGGCCTGGGTAGATTGTAGATTCTATAAAAATAATGTCACCTTTTTTTAATTTCTTTGAAATAATTTTAATTGCTTCATCTAAATTATTTAGATCTGGTATTTTATATTCATCTACAGGTGTAGGAACACAAACAATAAAAAAATTAGAATTAATTAATTCATCAGAGTTGTGAGTAAAATGTAGTTTTTTACCCAAAAAATCTTTAGAATTAAATTCTTTATTAAGATCTTTTTTTTCTCTTAAAGTTTTGACTCTTCTTTTATTAATATCAAAACCTATACAATTAAATCTTTTTGATAAGTTTAAGATTAAAGGAAGGCCAACATATCCTAATCCTATTACACATGGTTTAATATTCATAATTAAATTCTTAATCTTGTTGTATTAATCTACCACCATCAAAAGTAAATACTTTATTGCAAGCTTTTACTAATTCATGTTTATGAGTAATAATAATTAAATTTTTTTTTATATCTAAAGCAAGTATTTCGTTCATAATTTTATTTTCATTTTCATTATCCAAAGCATTAGTTGCTTCATCAAAAATTATTACCTTTGGATCTTTAAATAATGCTCTTGCAATCCCTATTCTTTGTCTCTGTCCTCCCGAAATTCTAGTACCTCTTTCACCTACATATGTCTCTAGTCCATTAGGTAATGAGTTAACAAAACTATCTAAACGTGAGAGTTTTAAGATTTTTTCTAATTGTTTATCATCAACGATTTCTTCATTAAAAGTAATATTATTTTTTATAGTATCATCCATAAGATAAATATCTTGAGGAACGTATCCAATAATCGATTGCCAAACTTTTAAATTTTCCTCAATATTTCTACCATCGACTAAAATACTTCCCGCAGAAGGCTTAAGTAAACCAAGTAATAAATTTATAAAAGTGGTTTTTCCTGCACCAGAACTTCCAATTATTGCAACTTTGCTATTAAGTAAGATTTCTAAATTAATGTCAGATAAGGTATTTGAAGAATTGCCTGGATACTTGAAGCTTACATTGTTAAATTCAATTTTCTTTTTAAATAAAAAATTTTCATTTTGTAAAAACTTTTTTTTATTTTCAATTTTTTCAAGAGTTTGAATTTCATTTATGACAAGATTAATAGATGGTGCTAAACTTTTTATTGAACTTAATGATTGAGATATTGAGTTAAATGATGGTAATAATCTAATTGCTGCAACAGACAAAAGAGTAAGCAAAGGTAAAAGTGAGTTAAAATCTTTTTCAAAATAGTTATAAAGCATTAGTACGAAAATTAGAGTGAAAACTATAATTGTCTCTAAAAAATGTCTAGGAATTGAAGTTAAAAAACTATTCACAAAATAATAATGTTCTCGCAAAAGATTCATTGAAAAAAATTTTTTGTTAAATATTTTTTCAATATTAAATATCTTAACTTCTTTTATCGCTCCAAATGTTTCATTTACACTTTTTATTCTAGAGGCAGATAAATCTTGTATATGTTTTGCATTTTTGTGTATTGTTTTTCTTGTTATATAGAAGAAAATAGCTGCGCAAGCAGATAAGATTGAAAAAATAAATAAAGTAATCAAAACATCAACATATAGTACTAACAAAAAGACAAAAATTAAAACTAGTAATTCCCTAAATAAAGTCATTACTTTTAAAATAGCAGAAATTACCTGACTTGTTTCACCAATTATATTTCTCACTAATTCTGCATTATTTTTTTTTAAGTGAATAAAATATGGTGCATATAAATACAGTTTATATAATTTATTTGTTAACTTTACGTTAAAGTCTCTTATGACTTTAGATTGAAAAAAAATTAAAATCATAAGAAATAAGTTTTTAATTACAAAAATAATCATTAAAAAAATACCACCAAGAAGTATTAATTCACTACGCTCTAAATTAAATAAAAAAGAAATATCCACATAATCTGATAATTTGCTTTGAAATAACTCTGGATCAAATAACAGTGTAATAAATAAAGGAATTGAGCCTATACTTATAATTTCACTTATTGCTGCTAAAAGTGATCCAATAAAAATAACAATAATTTTCCAGATATCTTCCTTATCATTAAGTATAAACTTCAATTTTGATAACATTATATTTCCATTTTAAGGCTTTTTAACTTTAAATATTAAATTTTATTCATATAAAATTATTAAACCTTTTCCGCAAAAATCCTCAATGTAAACTTTTTATTTACTTCATAAATTTTTTGAATTTTTAATGATTTAAATCCAGATTTTTTTAATAAGATTTCAACAGATTTTTTTGAAAAAATGTTAAAATGTTCAAAAAAAAACTCTTGTCTCAGCAGAGACATCTTTTTGGCAGAAGGTCCATCAGGCAACTCAAGATATAAAAGTCCTTTTTTTGATAATAATTTTCTAAATTTACTCATAATTTTGACTAAACTCTCATTTGATAAATGTTCAAGAACTTTATTACTTGTTATTAAATTGAATTTTGTGTTTGTTTTTTTAACTTTTAATAAATCTTTACAAAAAGGATTTAGTTTTAAATTATTTTTTAAAAAGTTATAGCAAGGCGTATTTTTTTCACAAAACATAATATCATAACCCCAATCTTGCATTAGATAAGTAAAAACTCCTGTGCCACTACCAAAATCAAGAATTTTTGGGCTTTTTATTTTTTTTCGATCTAAAAAGCTTTTTAAATTTTTTACTCGATTATAATTTGAGGATTTATTTTTTGGTAATGATATTATTTTTTTAAAATTTTTATTTATATTTTTATACGAATATGTTGAATAATTATTATTGTAAATATTATTTAAAAATTTTTCTTGTTTATGAATATTAAAATAATGATCACAGTTTAAACAATTAAATAATTTTCTGTGATATAAAGATTCTTTTAACCCAAAAATATTCTCATAGCTCAATTTTTTATTAAGTTCCAAAACTTGTTTAGTTTCACCCTTGCAAATGGGGCAAGAAAGTTTGAAAGATTTCATTAACTTAAATTTTAAAGTATGTAAAATTGGGATAAAAATCAAAATTTTTTAATTCACAATTCTGTAATTTAACAACTTCTTTTAAAGCAGACATGCAACCCCCAGTAGCATAATTTAATCCATCAATCGCAACAATTGATCCCTTACTCATTCTGGGAAGAAAATTTTTTAATGTATATAAAGTAGGTTTGTAAAAATTCATTCCTATATGCAATATCCTGATTGTTTGGGCAGGATTTTGCTTAACATAATTTTTAGAAGTTTTAATTATATCTCCCTTTATTAATTTTACTTTATCTAAGTGAGACAATGGTCTGTCTTCATCAAAAATCTCAATAGATTTTTTCAAATCTTCAAATGAATTTGCTTTATATTCACCATCTCTTCTTTTGATTTTATTAAAAATTTGATCTTTTCTAGATACTCCCTTTGACCCTGTGAAAGTATCAAAGCCTATAATTTGACACTGATAATTATAAGGCTCCATGGAAGCAACTATATTAGCCCAACCCATCAAGCCAGAACCATAATAAACCCCAGCTTCAACTATATCTCCCAATATACCAGATGTTAACTTTACCATTTCGTACTGCGCAATTAGTTTTGAAACATTTTGTCTTGACACATAAGGAGTAAATGAATTTAATTTATCTTCTGTTGAACCAGTTGAGTTTTGAAATAAATCTGCTCTTTTCTGATTTAGAGGCCTCTGAGATTTTGATCCCAGCAAACTTCCTTTATGTTCGAGATTTTTTTTCATTTAATTATTCTGTAGTTTCCTAAATAAAGTTCATCTAAACCAGATAAATAAAATGTTTTTATGGCATCATCTGGGCTGCACACTATTGGGTCACCTTTATAGTTGAAACTTGTGTTTAAAACAATAGGAATTTTGGTCAATTTGTAAAATTCCATAATTAGATCGTAAAATTTTTGATTATTTAATTTAGTTACAGTTTGTAATCTACCTGTTCCATCTAAATGAGTTACTGCAGGAATTAATTTTTGTTTTGTTTTTTTTATTTTTAAAGCTCTTTCCATAAAAAAACTAGATTGAGAATCCTCAAAAAAATCACTTGTATGTTCACTTAAAATCGCAGGAGCGAAAGGCCTAAATTGTTCTCTGTATTTAATACTATTATTTACTCTTGATTTCATATTTTTATCTCTTGGATCAGCAAGAATTGATCTATTTCCAAGTGCCCTATCTCCAAATTCTATTTTACCTTGAAACCATCCAATAATTTTAGAATTTGCAATGGACTTTGCAGCTTCCTTACTAACATTATTAATATATTGATATTTAATTTTATATTTATTTAAATTTTTTTTTATTTCATCATCGTTAAATTCTGGCCCCAAATAATTGTTACTCATAGCATATCTTTTTTTATTTTTGTTGATAACATTAAACAAAAAATTTGCTGCACCTAAACCTGCACCACTATCGTCAGGAACTGGGGGTATGAAAAGGTTTTTAAACTTAGCTTTTTTTAAAATTTTACCATTTGCTAAAGAATTTAAAGCGGAACCACCTGATATAACAAGATTGTTATTCTTATTCCTTTTGAAAAGACTATTTATAAGATGAAAATATATATCTTCGAATACAAGCTGTGACGCAGCTGCTAAATTAAAATATTTTGTATTTAAAATTTCGCTTGTATTTTTTTTGATGTTTAAATACGACAATAATTTTTTATTATAATAGTGAGGTCTATGGAACATGTAGTGATTAAAAAATTTTAAATTTAGTTCAAAACCATCATTTGGAATTAAATTAACAAGATTTTTGATTTTATTATAATAAACATTTTTGTTTCCATAAGCAGCGGCACCCATCAATTTCCATTCATCATTTTGAGGTTTAAAACCACAAATTTCTGTAAATGTAGAATAAAATGCACCAAGGGAATGTGGAAATTCTTGAGACCATAAAGACTCTATGTTATTACTTTCTCCTCTGAAAAAACCTACAGATTGTTTCTCACCAAATGCATCTACAGTTAGAATAGATGAGCTTTTGAATGGAGAAACGAAAAAGTTTGCTGCATGACAATAATGATGATTAATGTAGTAAATTGGAACTTTTTTATTTCTTTCCACAGATAATTCTTGCTTAAAATATTTAAAAGCTTTTCTATTTGAAAAATGCATTAAATTTGATGGGACTGAGTGCAATATATTCGGAATATATGAATGATTTTCAGAATTAGCTTTGTCAAACTTTTCTAAATTTATAGTTGGGTTCCAAGATATTCCCACAGCATCTATGTCATTAAATTTCAAATTATTCTTTTTTAAAAGATATTTAATTGATAAATTTGGAAAGTTTCTTGTTCTTTTATTTCTTGTAAGCCTTTCCTCTTCTATTGCGCCAATTAATTTACCGTCCTTTAATAACGATGCGGAAGTGTTAAAACCGATTGCATTTAATCCTAAAATATAATTCATAAAGATAATTATTTAATATGGTTTAATTTTAAAATTGAACCTGCTTTTAGGTTTTTTTTTAGTTTTTTATTGATAAAAATTTTTTTTTTATTTATTGGAATTCCTAACATAGGTCTTACACCAATTATATCTTTTTCAAAAATTTTTTCACCAGCTTTAAGATCAGCTGAAATTGCGCATGATCTTCTATTAAACTTTAGTGTTGTTATTTCTGAAAACTGTGGAATTTTTTTGTTATACTTCATCATTTTCTCTAAATGTCTTATTTTTACCACTAAATTTTTCATTTCTTTAGGATCAGACGAAAGAGTGTGATCTCTAAAACTTGAAAATTTTTTATCTAAAGTAAAATGTTTTTCTATTATTCTTGCACCTAATGATACTGCTAATAAAGAGGTTTCAATACCAACAGTATGATCTGAATATCCAATGATAGTTTTTTTTGATAACTTTTCTTTTAAATTTTTAATAGTAAAAATATTACTCTCATTAAATTTTGTGGGATAACTAGATACACAATGAAGAAAAGCTAAATTAAGTTTTTTTTTTTTTATTTCTCCAAGTATTAAGTATTTTTGACTCAATTTTTTTTATAAGTTTAATATCAGCATAACCGGTTGAAATAATAATATCCTTTTTAAAAGATGCTATTTTTTTAATTAAATCAAAATAGTTATTATCTGAAGATGCAACTTTAAACAAATTTTGAATACTGTTAAGGTTCTCAGCACTTAGTAAATCTAAAGGAGTTGAGAAAAAAATTAAATTTTTCTTCTTGGCATATTGCGATAATTTTTTAAATTCATAAAAGCTTAAATTAAATTTTTTTAATTTCTTGTGACTTTTTTTCTGATTATTTGCATAAAATAAGTCCTTATTAAATGTTTGAAATTTTACAGCATCAACTTTACAAGATTTAGCTTCATCAATTAATTTTTTTGCTATTTTAAAGTTACCCTCATGATTATTTCCAATTTCTGCAACGATCATTACTTTTTTTTTAGTTAAATTTAAAGGATTAGTTAATGGCACTTTTTTGTTTTAAATTAAATTACTCTTAATAAATTATTTTTAAGATTTCAACTTTAATGTATATTTATTATAACTAATTCATGAAAATTGCTATATTAATTCAAGCACGATATAATTCAAAACGCTTGCCAGGAAAGGTTTGTTTAAAAATTCTTAATAAAGAGTTGCTACTACATGTATACGATAATTGTAAAAAATCTTGTTTAAGTAATATTTATATAATCACATCTAAAAATAAAAGCGATAAACCAATTATTGATTTATGTAAAAAAAATAAGATTAAATACTTTAAAGGTAATTTAACAAATGTTTATCTTAGATATTTTCAAGCAATAAAAAAATTTAAATTAGATGCTTTTGTGAGAATAACCGGCGACAGTCCTTTAATAGATTATAAGATAATTAACAAAGCAATTAAAAAGTTTTTAAAAGAAAAACCTGATATAATTACAAATGTTTTTCCCAGGACTTTCCCAATAGGACAAAGTGTTGAAGTTATTAATAGTAATATTTTTATTAATAATTATAAGAATATTCTTAAAAGAAATGAAAAAGAGCATATTACAAAGTATTTTTATAAAAATTCAAAAAATTTTAAAATAATAAACTTTAAGAATAAAAAAAATGAGTCAAAAAAAAATTTATCTCTCAATACCAGAAAAGATTTTTTTAAAATTAAAGACTTAATTAAATTAAATGAAAAAATATAATTTAGCAATTATTGGACTTGGGGTTGGCGAAAAGGTTTTGAAGTCTTTAAAAAATCACAAAAGACTCAATCAAATAAAAATATTTGATTTAGATAAAAATAAATTAAAAATTTGTAAAAAAAAATATTCAGTTGAGACATATTCAAAAGAAAATGAGATTTATAGCGATTCAGAAATAGATATAATTTATATCGCATCATATGATAATTATCATTTTGCACAGTGCAAAAAAGCACTTAAAGCCAATAAACATATATTCGTTGAAAAACCAGCCTTTCTATATGAGCATCAAGCTAAAGAGTTCAAAAGTTTGTTAAATAAAAAGCAGAATATTGCATTAGTGTCTAACATGATTTTGAGAAAATCCGAAAGATTTAAATTTCTAAGAGAAAAAATCAAAAAGAATTATTTTGGTCAAATCTATTATGTAGAGGGTGATTACAATTATGGAAGGTTAAAAAAAATTACTAAAGAATGGAGAGGTAAAATTCCTTTTTACTCAGTAACTTTAGGTGGAGGATTACATATTGTCGATTTATTGAGCTGGCTTCTTAATATAAAAATAGAAGAGGTATTTTCTTATGCTAATAAAATTACAACAAAAAATACTCAATTTAAATATCCAGATTTAATATCGACAATCTTTAAAACAAATAAAAAAATAGTTGGAAAAATTACTAGTAATTTTGGGTGTGTTTACCCACATTTTCATAAGATATCAATTTATGGCACTAAAAAAACTTTTGAAAATAATGTTAATTCTAGTCATATCTATGATAAACGTGGTTCTTATAATAATAAATCAATTAATATCCCGTATTTAGTCAAAGATAAGGGCTTGTTGTTCAATGATATGATAAACTGTATTGAAGATAGTGTCAGAAGAAAACAAATAAAAAATGAAATTTTTAACTCTTTAAAAGTTTGTTATGCAATAGACAATTCAATTAAATATAAAAAAAAAATTAAAATAAAATATTAAAAATGAAAATTCCATTCGGAAAACCACTTTTAGACAATACAGAGAGAAATGCTGTGATGAGAGTTTTGAATTCAGATATTCTAACACATGGTAAAAATTCATTGTTATTTGAAAAAAAATTTCAAAAATTCACTAAAATAAATTATTGCACAAGTGTAGCTAACTGCACCGCAGCACTTCATATATCTTATTTATTAATAGGTTTAAAAAAGGGAGATGAGGTTATACTACCATCTCAAACTCACGTTGCCACAGCTCATTCTATTGAGATCACTGGTGCAAAACCAATTTTTGTTGACAGTGATGATGCTCATACAGGTAATATAAACATAGAAAAAATAGAAAAAAAAATAAATAATAAAACTAAAGCAATTTGTGTTGTTCATTTCTTGGGTAAACCTGTTGATATGAGCCAAATTTCTAAATTAACTAAGAAATATAATCTTTATCTTATTGAAGATTGCGCCTTGGCTCTTGGTGCAAAATTTAAAAATAAACATGTCGGTACTTTTGGAGATTTTTCTGCGTTTTCTTTTTATCCGGCAAAACACATAACCACTGCAGATGGAGGGATGTTAGGAATTAAAAAAAAGGTTTTTTTTGATAGAGCAAAAAAAATAAAAGCTTTTGGTGTAGATAAGAGATTTCAGGAAAGAAAAGTTCCTGGAGATTATGATGTTAAATATTTGGGAATTAATTACAGATTAGATGAGCTTAGATCGGCCATGGGAATATTCCAATTAAAAAAGATTAATTATATTCTTAATAAAAGAAAAAAAAACTATACCTTTTTAAAAAATAGAGTTGAAAATATAAAAGGGATCAAAATCCTCAATTCAAAATCTGAAAAAAACAAAATTAGCAGTTATTATTGTTTTTCCTTTTGTTTATTAGGAGGTTTAAAAAAAAAAAGACTACAAATCATAAAAAAACTTAATAAAAAAGGCATAGGAACAAGTATATATTACCCTAAGATTTTACCAGAGTTCACTTATTATAAAAAAAAATATAATATTCGCTCTAGTGAATTTAAAAATGCAAAAATTATAAGTGACAATTCTATTTGTCTTCCAATTGCACCTCATATCAACAAAAATAACCTGATATTCATTGAAAAAAATTTAAAAGAAATTATACAAAGATACTTTAAATGAAAGAAAAAATCTTAATCGTAGGTGGGGCAGGGTTTATAGGTCACAATCTTTCTATATTTCTAAAAAAAAAAAAATACGATGTAACAATAGTAGATAGTTTGGCGATAAATAATCTAGTTTCATTAAAAAAGAAGAAAAAATTTCCTCTTAAAAATTTTTACTTAAAATTATTAAAAGAAAGAATATTATTGCTAAAAAAGAATAAAATAAAAATAATTAAAAAAGATTCAAGAGACTATCATGGTATAAGTAAGGTAATTGATAAAATAAAACCAAATTATATCTATCATCTTGCAGCAGTTGCGCATGCTAATGTTTCTAATAAAGATCCATTTTCTACATTTGATCACAGTTTTAGGACTTTGGAGAATGTTTTAGATGCATCTAGAAATTTAAAAAGTTTAAAAAGATTAATTTTTTTATCTTCGAGCATGGTCTATGGAAACTTTAAAACAAATAATGTAAACGAAAAGACAGAGTGTAATCCACTAGGAATTTACGGCGCACTTAAATTTGGTGCAGAAAAATTAGTGATTGGTTATAATCAGATTTTTAAATTACCATACACAATCGTAAGACCCTCAGCACTTTATGGTGAAAGATGTGTTAGTGGAAGAGTATTACAACTATTTATTGAAAATGCCTTACAGGGTAAAAGTTTAAAGATATACGGTGATGGAAGAGAGTTTTTAGATTTTACATATATTGATGATTTTATTAATGGTTTATACCTGGTTATAAAAACAAAAAAATCAATTAACCAAATTTTCAATTTAACTTATGGGAAATCTAGAAGCTTAATTGATGCTGCAAATATTGTCCAAAAATTAATTCCGAATACAAAAAAAGAATTTATTACAAGAGATAAAAATATGCCATATAGAGGAACGCTATCTATCAAAAAGGCAAAAAACAAACTCAACTATAAACCAAAGTTTAAAATCGAAAAAGGTATAGAAAAATTAATTAGTTATTATAAAAAAACCTTTGTAATTAATAAATAATAACTCTATGTGTGGTATAAGTGGATATTTTGGTAAAAAAAAAATAAATTTAAACAAAAAAGTAATCATTAAATCTCTTAAACACCGTGGACCTGATAATCAGTCAATATTTGAAAAATACGAAAAAAATAATTTATTTTTAGCTTTTAGCAGACTATCAATTATTGACTTAAACCCTCGATCAAATCAACCATTTACATATAAAAATTTAATAATTTGCTTTAATGGAGAGATTTATAATTTCAAAGAAATAAGAGAGAGTCTCAAAAAAAAGGGAATCAACTTCAGAACTAATTCAGATACTGAGGTATTGATCAAATTTATTTATCATGAAGGTATTGAAAAAATTAATAAGCTAGAGGGCATGTGGGCATTTGTTTTGTATGATTCAAAAAAAGATAAGCTAATTTTTTGTAAAGATAGATTTGGTGAGAAACCTCTTTTCTTTTTAAAAAAAAATAAAAATATTTATTTTGCTTCAGAGATATCACAAATAAAAAAAATTATTCCTTTTGAACTAGATATAAATCAAGATTATTTAAAAAAGTATCTTTTTACTAACTACAGAAATTTAAATAAAAACAATCACACCATATATAAAAATTTGTATAAAGTTGAAAGAGGTCATTATATTGTAATTGATAAAACCTTAAATATAGTAAAAAAAAGATACTTCAAATTTAAACAAAAAATTAAAACACAATCATACAAAAATATTAAAACAAATATAAAAAAAATACTAATATCTAATTCAAAAAAAGCATTAAATAGCGATGTACCAGTTGCTTTTTGTCTTAGTGGCGGAGTAGACTCATCTTCTTTAGCCGCAATAGCAAAAAAAGAATTAAAAAAAAACATTCATTGCTTTACATTAGATCCAGGCGAAAAAAGTTATGATGAAATCAAAGCGGTAAATAAATCTGTTAGTAGGTTAAAATTAAAACACACATGGGTGAAAATTAACAAAAACGAGACTTTTGAAAATTTGAAGAAGATATTAAACCACAGAAATAGCCCATTACCTACTTTGACAAACTATATTCAGTGGTTACTTTATAAAAATATTTCAAAAAAAGGATATAAAGTAACAATTAGCGGTACTGGTGCTGACGAAATTTTCTCTGGGTATTACGATCATCACTTAGCATATTTTTATGATATTCGAAAAAATAAAACATTATTTAGAAAATCTTTATCATATTGGAAAAAAAATATATTACCTCTGATTAGAAATAAATTTTTTAGAGATAGTTTATTTTATTTTAAGTTTAGATCTCCTCATTATTTGTTTGATAAAAATAAAGACATAAATAAATTTTCAAAAATAAAATTGAATTTTAGATTTAAAGAAAAAAAATTCATAAAGTCTATGCTCAGAAATAGGATGCTAAACGAATTGTTATTGGAAAGTGTTCCAGTGATATTGGAGGAAGAGGATTTAAATGCAATGTACTTTAGTATTGAAAATAGATCTCCTTTTTTAAATCATAAACTTTTTGAATATTTAAATACAGTAGATACAAAACATTTTATTAGAAATGGTTATACAAAAAATTTACTTAGGGACTCTCTAGGATCAATATTACCTGACCATATAAGGAAAAACTACGAAAAAATTGGATTTAACATATCACTTCCTAAATTAATTGATTTTAAATCAAAAGATGTTTTGAATTTTATTAAAAAAGACTCCAAAATTTATAAATATGTGAAAAAAGATTTAATAAATAAGGTTATTATTGAAAATGATATCCAGAATAATTCTTATTTTTTGTTTAAATTTATAAATATGAAATTAATGATTGACTACAAATAAAATGAATAAAGACTATTTAAAAAAGAACTTTAAATTTTGGCAAAAAGGTTATCATGCTCCAAATGTTGAACCGGCTGTTTTTAGATTTTATGGAAAATTTATAAAAAAAAAATTTAAAAAAAAATTAAAATTACTTGATTTTGGATGTGGTCAAGGTTCAGCAGTTAATTTTTTTGATCAGCAAAAAATAAATGCGTATGGAGTAGATATATCGAAAAAAGATATAACTGTTGCAAAAAAAAAATATAAAAAAATTAAAGATAAATTTTTTTTTACTAAAAATTTAAACGATTTAAAAATAAAAATTGAAAATAAAAAATTTGATATAATTACATGTATTCAATCTTTATACTATCTATCTAACGATGATTTCCAATCATATATAAATTATTTTGATCAAATATTAAAAAAAAATGGAATAATCTATGCTACAATGATTTCATCAAAATCATCTCTATGTTCCAATAAACAAAATAAAAATGGATTAACATTAGTAAATAAAGATAATTATACGAAAATAGATAAACACTTTATAAATTTTACAAAATCTTATGATCACCTTCGTAAAAAATTCAAAAAGTTTAAAGTTTTAAAATTAGGTTACTATAGTTTTTGTTTAGATAAAAAAAATGATGTAAATCACCATTATGTAGTAATTTGTAAAAAAATAAGATGAGTTTATTAAAAAAAATTGAGATTTTTTTTATAAGCTTAGCATATTTTTTCTATAAAGAGTTAGACCAATTCAAAAATGATTTAATAAATATTATTAAATTACATTTTTTTGTTTCCTCAAAAAAAAATGCAAATTTTAAAAGATTTATAAACTCTAATACAAGAGTATTTAAAAATTTTAATAATAATGCTAAAAAAAAAAACTATATTTTAGTTGACGCTATTATGGGTCATCCAGGATATATATGTACACAGTTAATTATCTCTAAATTTTTACAAAAAATTATTGGTGGTGAATTAATTGTATTAAATAGAAAAAATAATGCTCTCATTAGAAGTGTTAGTAATAGCTATAATATCAAAAATTTTTTACAATTTAAAAAAGATTTTTTTATTATAAGATTATTAAATTTTATAAAAGTATCATTTTCATTAATTAATATTGGTAATCTAGATAAAATTAATAAAATTAAATTTAATAATATAAAAATAGGTGAAATAACTTATGATCATTACGTAAGATATACTGGAGATGTATTTATTAAAAAAATAAACTTTAAATATATATATTTTTTTTTTGAAGCCACAGAGTATATCAAGAGTATTAACAACATTTTGAAAAAAGATAATTATAAAGCCTTAGTTCTGTCAGAGACTCAATTCATACCCTCTGCCATAGTATTCCAAAATGCTCTTGTAAAAAAAATAAAAGTATATGCTAGATATGGTGGCCCAAAAAAAATTGGAATTAGAATTTATAACAATATCAACCAAATTTATTTTTGGAAGCAAAAATTTGAAATAAAAGATTTTAATACACTTAAAGAAAATTTTAAAAATAAATCAGCAAAAGACGGTCATCAGATCATTAATAATAGAATAAATAGAATAGGTGATGATCAGGATCTGAATGATACAAAAGCTGCTTTTAAAAAAGGAATTCAATTTACAAAAAAAGATTTGTGTAAAAAATATAATTGGGATTTAAAAAAACCTATTGTTGGAATTTTTGATCATAGTTATACAGATGGTTTATTTATAAGCGGCAGATCTATTTTTAAAACAAACTACGAATGGATAAAGCATACATTTAATCAGATAAAAAAGGTAAAAGATGTAAATTGGCTGATAAAACCACATCCAATAAAATTATCTGAAACTCACAAACCCATAACTTCAACCGAAATTGAGTTTGATAAAATTATAGGAAATAATTTCGACAATATTAAATTATTTTCCAGTAATCTCAGTTACTCAGATTTATTTGATATTTTGTCAGTTATTATTACTGGAAATGGTACTGTTGGAATTGAATTTGCAACATTTGGAGTTCCTTGTATAATTGCTAATAATTCTCATTATGATCATTTAGGATTTACAAATAAACCTAAAAGCAAAGTTGAATATAACCACTTATTGAAAAATATAAAAAATATTAAAAATCTCACTAACGAACAAAAAATAAATTCAAGGATATATACATCATTAGAATTAAATCTTTCACTTCATGACCTTTCATTATTACCAAAATTTCAAACTAATAGTGAAATATATTATAATAAGAATTACATAAATTTTTGGAAAAATTTAAATAAAAAATTAAAATACTTTAATATTAATAATGACGAGTTTTATAAAGGTTTAAAAAATCAAATAAAAAATAATAAAACCCATACATTGAAAAAAAAATATTAATCATCAAAACTTTGAACATGAAATTAAATAAAAAAAAAGGAATTTTATTTTGGATAACAGGGTTTTCTGGCTCGGGCAAATCTGAGATAAGTTATAAACTTAAAAATGAAATAGAAAAAAAATTTGGTAAAACAATAATCATTAGTGGAGACAATTTTAGACAAACATTTAATTTTAAAAATTACGATAGAAATTCAAGAATTAAGCTGGGTAAACAATACATTAATTTTTTAAAATTAATTTTAGATCAAAATATTAATATAATTTTTTCTATTGTAGGTCTATATGAAGAAATTCGTAAATTTGGAAAAAAAAATATTCAAAATTATATTGAAATATTTATAGATGCTAACATAAAAAAGATAGAAAGAAATTCCAAAAAACTTCACTATAAAAAGAAACAAAAAAATATTTTGGGTCTAGACTTAGAGCCAGAACTTCCAAAAAAACCAGACATTAAAATAATTAATAATTTTAAAACACCAATTTCAAAAATATCAAAAAAAATAATTAAAGAGATATCAAAATATGAAAAATAACAATCTAGATTACTGGAATAAGTTTTATGAGAAATTTAAATTGGGTAAAGAGAGTAAATTTGCGCTTTTTGTCCATAAAAAATTAATTAAAATAAAAAAAAAATTAAAATGATCGATGTAGGATGTGGAAACGGCAGAGACACGATTTTTTTTATCAAAAAAAAATTTGATATAATAGGTGTTGATCAATCAGACATAATTATTAAAAATAAAAAAATCTTTAAAAAAAATTTTATGAAAAAAAACATTTGTAAAAAAAATTTAGTTTTGAAAAAAAAATTTGATGTTTTATATGCTAGGTTTTTTATTCACGCCATTAATGTAAAAGAACAGGAAAACTTTTTTAAAAACGTAAAAAAAATTGTAAGAAAAAATGGGCTAATTTTCCTCGAATTTAGAACTACTAAAGATCCATTAATTAGGAAAGGGATTAAAATCTCAAAACATGAGAGATATGATGATCACTATAGGAGATTTATTGATCCTCACGAATTTAAGAATAAACTTAAACAGATGAAATACAAAATAATTTATTTTAAAACCAGCAATAAATTTGCAATTTATCAAAATCAAAAACCACATATATGTAGAATAATATTAAATAAAATTAATTAAATTTTTATTAATTCCCTGTTTATTTAAGGTACTTTTTCAATAAAAATTTGATTCTCTGTTTTGACTTATCTAAATATTTTATTTCTTTTTTGATTTGTTTATTTGAATAGTTTGAATTGTCGTTATTAATAAAATTGACAATTTCTATCGGTTTACTTTTTATAACTCCAAATTTATTTCTGTCTTTAAAATATGAATTATCTTTATAAAACATTTTCTTTACAAGCTTTTCATTCCTAGAATAAAAAATTACTTTTCGATTGGTAAAATATGAATATGTTATTGCAGTTCCAGAAATATCAGTCAGTAAATATCGAGACTTTGAATATACATCAATATAGTCATTACTATTATCTAAATTAAATCTTTTAATATTCGAATATTTTTTAACTAATCTTAAAATTCTTTCCGTTTTTAAATTTGCTGGATATGGCCTAAAGTAAATTTTATACTTTGTTTTTTTCAAAATTAAATCAATGATATTATCTAATTCATTATAAATAGATAATTTTTGAACATGTCTATAATCAGTGGGAGCAATTACGATAATCTTTTCATTAAGATTTCTTTTGACTTTTTTTCGTCTTAAATAATCTAGTTTTGGGTATCCAACTTCATAAATAGTGGGGATATTTATAAAAGATTTTTTACTATTATGTTTATTTAAAAATTTGTGGAACATAATACTACTTTTTTTTTGTGGAGAAAATATCAAGTCATATTTGATTAATCTTTGAAAAAGATCTTTTTCTTTACTCTTGTCAACTAAAGGTGCGGTAGAAATATCATGATGCATATAAATTTTAATTGAATTACTTGTAAATTTATCACTTACATAGTTAGTAAAGAAAATATCAATATTTGTTAAAAATTTTAGTAAAAAACTTTCTTTTAAAAAATAATAATTTTTATAATTGATATTTTTAATTTGATGACCATAAATTACTAAAATTTTCTTATCAAAGTTATTAAATAGACGCTCTAAATAATTTTTACTTATTAAAGTAAGGTTCTTTCTTGAAAAAAAAAATAGTAATACTTTTCCATTTTTAACAGAATTTTTATAAATAAAAATCTTTAAATTTAAAATTGCAATGTTTACAATTGTTTTTATTATTTCCATTAGAAGTTTTTTAATATCATTTTGAGAACAAATTTACTACAAGAATGATTAGTATATATTAAAAATTTAAAATTAATTAATTTTAAAATTTATTATTTAGGTGAAAAAAAAAATACTTATAACAGGCTCTCAGGGATACATAGCAAAAAATATTGCAAAAAAATTAAAAAAAAATTTTAATATTTACGGAATTGGCAGAGGTAAATGGAGAAAAAAAGATTATAAAAAATGGGGATACTTAAATCAAATAAACGGTAATTTAACAAAAAAAAATCTATCTAAGTATAATTTCAAATTTGATTTTATAATTCACTGTGCTGGTAGCAGATTAGTTGGTTTAAAAAGAAAAATAGATT